>Ga0102953_1001102_pt1 | contig 17560 bp, 18 predicted proteins | sample SalPon2A_C_D2_MG_FD_78509 | JGI IMG/M metagenome (GOLD analysis project Ga0102953, IMG submission 78509) | Soil microbial communities from South San Francisco under conditions of wetland restoration - Salt Pond MetaG R2A_C_D2_MG | ecosystem: Environmental > Terrestrial > Soil > Wetlands | place... | reverse complement strand
GACCGCGAGCTGCTGGCGCTGCTGCTGGCCAACGTGCGCACCCCGGTCGAGCGCGAGGGGGACCTGACCGCCCAGCTGGCGGCCAACCGCACCGGCGAGCGGCGCCTTCGGGAGATCGTCGAGCAGTACGGTCTGGAGCAGACGGAAGATTACTGCGGGGCGCTACTCGACTACGGGGAGCGGATGATGGGCGAGACGATCACCGCCATCCCCGGCGGCCGCTATCGCTTCGAGGACGTCCTCGACGACGATGGGGCGGGCAATGGACCGATATCGATCCGCTGCATCCTGACCGTCGAAGGCGACCGCGCGACGGTCGACTTCTCCGACTCGGCTCTCCAGGTGCCGGGCTGTGTCAACGCGGTGCGGGCGATCACCCTCTCGGCGGTCGCCTACGTCTTTCGTCTGCTCGCCCCGGAGGCGGTGCCGAACAATGCCGGCTGCATGCGCCCGATCACGGTGACGACCCGGCCCGGAACGGTAGTCGACTGCACCTTTCCGGCGGCGGTGGCCGGCGGCAACGTGGAGACCTCGCAGCGCCTGGTCGACGTGCTGCTCGGCGCCCTGGCCGCGGCCCTGCCCGAGCGCATCCCGGCGGCCAGCTGCGGCTCGATGAACAACCTGACCATCGGCGGCGTCGACCCGCGCAGCGGCGAGCTCTTCGCCTACTACGAGACGATCGCCGGCGGGGCCGGCGGCGGACCGGCCAGCGAGGGGGCCAGCGGCATCCAGACCCACATGACCAACACCCTCAATACCCCGGTGGAGGCCCTGGAGCACGCCTACCCCTTCCGGGTGCGCCGCTACGCCCTGCGCCACGGCTCGGGCGGGGCGGGGCGCAGCCGGGGCGGCGAGGGAGTGGTGCGGGAGGTCGAGCTGCTCGGCGACGCCCGCATCTCGCTCATCTGCGACCGGCGCCGCGGTCGTCCCTACGGGCTGCAGGGCGGCGCGCCGGGGGCGGCGGGACGCAACGTGCTGGTGCGCGACGGGGAGGAGCGCGAGCTGCCGGGCAAGTGCACGGTCGAGGGCCGGCGCGGGGACCGGCTGCGGATCGAGACCCCGGGCGGCGGCGGCTGGGGGGAAGAGGCCGGCGATGGCGGTAATTGACGACCTGCGCGGGTTGCTGGTCCGACTGGAGGCCGAGGGCGAGCTGTGCCGGGTTCCGGTCGAGGTCGATCCGGAGCTGGAGATCGCCGCCGTCACCGACCGGGTGTGCAAGGCGGCCGGCGGCGGCCGCGCCCTCTTCTTCGAGAAGGTCAGGGGACACGCCTTTCCGGTTCTGACCAACCTCTTCGGCTCGACGGCGCGCCTCGCCCGCGCCTTCGGGGTCGACGACGTCGAGGGCCTGGCCGGGCGCCTGGAGCGGGATCTGGCCGATGCCGGCGGCGCCTCGTCCGCCGAGGCGCTCGCCCGCCTGATCGCCGGCCACGGACCTCGTGCGGTCGAGGAGGCCCCCTGCCGCCAGGTCGGGCAGGGCGAGGGGGCCGACCTCGGCCTGCTGCCCGCCCTCAAGAGCTGGCCGGGCGACGGCGGCCGCTTTCTCACCCTGCCGCTCGTCATCACCCGCGATCCGGAAAACGGCCGGGTCAATGCCGGCATCTACCGGATGCAGGTTTTTGGCCAGGAAAGCGCCGGCATGCACTGGCGGCAGGGCTCCGGCGGGGCGCGCCACCACGCCGCCTGGCGCCAGCGCGGAGAACGGATGCCCGTGGCAGTTGCCCTCGGCGGCCCGCCGGCCCTGATCTATGCCGCCTCGGCGGCACTGCCCGACGGAATCGACGAGCTCTCCTTCGCCGGCTACCTGCGCGGACGGCCCGTCGAGACCGTGCGAGCCCTGCACAGTGACCTGCCCGTGCCGGCAGCCGCCGAATTCGTCCTCGAAGGCTACGTGGAGCCGGACGAGCGCCGTCTTGAGGGGCCCTTCGGCAACCACACCGGCTACTTTTCCCCCGCTGCGCCGTTTCCGGTCTTCCACCTCACGGCACTGACCCGGCGGCGCGACGCTATCTACCCTTGCACCGTGGTCGGCCGCCCGCCGACGGAGAACGTCCGGCTGGCCAAGGCCGGCGAGCGCCTCATGCTGCCCCTGCTGCGGCGCGATTTTCCCGCCATCGTCGACATCAACCTGCCGCCGGAGACGATCTTTCACGGCTGCGCCCTGATCGCCGTGCGGGGTGAAGCCTCCGGCGCCGCGCGGGAGCTGATCGCCGGACTGTGGGAAAGTCCGCAGCTCAGGTCCTCGCGCCTGCTGGTTCTGGTCGACGAGGATGTCGACGTGCAGCGCCCCGGCGAGGTTTTCTGGCGGGCGATCAACCATGTCGATCCCGATCGCGACATTCTGATCGACGGCGGCCGCATCGCCGTCGACGCCACCCGACGCGGCCCCGGCTCTCCCGTGGAGGCCGATGCCGGGACCCGGGAAAAAGTCGCCCGCCGCTGGTCCCGCTACGGCATCGATTAAAAGAAAGGGCAAACCCAGCAGTGTCGGGTTAGGTTGATGCACCAAGGCAAATTCGCCCCTCATCCGCCCCTTTGGGGTACCTTCTCCCTGATGGAGAAGGGAAAATGCTTCCCCTCTCCCACGGGGAGAGGGTGGCCGCGGGCCGGGTGAGCGGATATTTGCCAGGGTTGGAGATACTGCAACCCCCTAACCGGACAACGCTGGGGCAAACCGAGGTCTTGCGGGGTTCAGCCCTTTTTGCCCTCGAAGAGCGACAGTTCCCAGTTCCCGCCGGTGACCTCCTGGCGCAGGATGTAGAGGTCGCCGTCGTCGCCGCGCACCTTGAAATAGCGGTGGTCGGGGGCCAGCCAACGGTCGAGCACCTCAACCACCTCGATCCTTCGGGCGCCGAGGTAGAAGCGCCGGGGCGTCTCCTCCCCTCGATAGCCGGCGTAGCATTCGACGCGCAGGATCATGGCGCGTCCTCCTCCCCTGCGAGATTCCGTCCCTGGCCGCCGGTCAGGGGCACGAAAGCAACCCCCAGCACGCTCCGGGTTTTGACCTTGCCCTTCTCGTCCCGGGTCAGCACCATCAGTTCCTGGGGCAGGTAGGGCCGGCCGACCGGGATGACCAGGTGACCTCCCGGTTCGAGCTGCTCGACCAGCGGCGGAGGCACGTGGCTCGCCGCGGCGGTGACGATGATGCCGTCGAAGGGGCTCTCCCGCGGCAGGCCACGGTAGCCGTCGGCGGTGCGGACCTCGATGTTGCGGTAGCCGAGCCTCTGCAGGCGTTGTTCGGCTTCCCGGGCCAGGGAGGGGACGACCTCGATGCTGTAGACCTTCCGGACCAGTTCGGCGAGAACCGCCGCCTGATACCCCGAGCCGGTGCCGACCTCGAGGATCACGTCGTCCGCCTCGGGTTCGAGCAGGTCGGTCATCAGGGCGACGATGAAGGGCTGCGAGATGGTCTGTCCCTCGCCGATCGGCAGGGCATTGTCGGCATAGGCGTAGGCCTGCATGGCGGGCGGAACAAACTCCTCCCGCGGCACCCGGCTCATTGCTTCCAGCACCCTCCGGGGCGGGGCGGCTCGCCCCGTCTCGGCCGCCGCCCAGCCGTACTCGCGCTCGATGGTATAGAGCATCTCCTGCATCCGTCGCGATGACATGGCTTCTTTTCTCCTCCGGTCACCCGGGTCTCAGAGGCTGTCGATCACCTCGTCGACCTTCTTCTCCGCCTCCTGGCGCGGCAGGCCGTAGCGCTCCTCGATCTTGCCGATCAGCCGGTCGCGCTGGCCGGCGATAAAATCGACGTCGTCGCCGGTAAGCTCGCCCCAGAACTCCCGGATCACCCCCTTGAGCTGGTCCCACTTGCCCTGCAGTTCGCTGCTCTTCATCGATTCCTCCAGTGCCCCCTGCCTGTCGTTTTTACAATGATAGAGCGTATCGGGCGGCCTGCAAGGGCGGTGAAGGGTTAGCAAAAAACGGCCAGTTCTGCTATAGTGCCGCCAGCACAAAGCGGCGAAGGGGAGGGCAACATGGATCGCGTACTGATCGTCGGCTGCGGCGACATCGGCAGGAGGGTGGCCCGGCTGGCCAGAGAGCGGGGCGCTTCGGTAGGCGCCCTGTCCCGCAGCGTGGAAAAGGATCTCGAACTGATCGGCCTCGGCGTTCTGCCGGTCGGCGGCGACCTCGACCGGGCCGAAACCCTGCAGGAGCTACCGGTCGGCGGCGCCACCGTCTTCTATTTCGCCCCGCCGCCCGGCGGCGGGGACAGAGACCCGCGGATGCGGGCCTTCTGCGCCGCGCTTGCCGGAGGCGAGGCGCCGGCGCGGGTGGTCTACATCAGCACCAGCGGCGTCTACGGCGACTGCGGCGGCGCCGTGGTCACCGAGGAGACGGCGCCGAATCCGCAGACCGCCCGGGCCCGCCGCCGCCTTGATGCCGAGACGGCCCTGCGCGCCTGGGGCGCGGCCCGCAAGGTGCCGGTCATCATTCTGCGGGTCACCGGCATCTACGGCCCCGGCCGCCTGCCGGTGGAGCGCATCCGCAGCGGTCAGCCGGTCCTCCGGCCGGAGGAGGCGCCCTACACCAACCGGATCCACGCCGAGGACCTGGCCCGGGTCTGCCTGGCCGCCGCCGAGAGGGGGCGGGACGGGGAGGTCTTCAACGTCAGCGACGGCCACGCCGGGACGATGACCGAGTATTTCGACGCCGTCGCCGACGCCTGCGGCCTGCCTCGGCCGCCCCGGGTCTCCATGGCCGAGGCCAGGGAGGTGATGACCCCCCTGATGCTCTCCTATATCGGCGAGTCGCGCCGGATGGACAATGCCCGGATGCTGGAGGGGCTCGGCGTCCGGCTTCTTTACCCCGACCTGCCCTCCGGCATCGCCGCCAGCCTCGAGGAAAGCCGGACGGTCCGGGACGATTAAAGGCCTTGTCCGCCGTCGGCACCGGGTGTAAACTGGGCTTTTGATGTGCCAACCCAGGGGGCGCGCCCCCGCCGGAACGAGAAAAGAGCCATGTCCGTCACCACCGTTTTCGACCGCACCCGCACCCTGCTGGAGATGATCAAGTTCTCCCACACGGTCTTCGCCTTCCCCTTCGCCCTGATGGGGGTGGTGCTGGCCTCCCTGGAGAGCGGCACGCCGCCGACCGTCGGCCAGGTCTTCTGGATCTGCGTCGCCATGGTCGGGGCGCGCTCGGGGGCCATGGGACTGAACCGGATTATCGATGCCGGCATCGACGCCGAGAACCCCCGCACCGCCTCGCGCCACATTCCGGCGGGCAAGGTTTCCCGGTACGAGGCCTGGCTTTTCGTCCTCGGCTCCTTCGCCCTGCTCCTGCTCGCCGCCTGGATGCTCAACCCTCTCTGCTTCTACCTGGCGCCGGTCGCTCTTTTTTTCCTCGTCCTCTACTCCTACTGCAAGCGCTTCACCGCCCTGGCTCACCTGGTGCTGGGCCTCTGTCTGGCGGCGGCCCCGCTCGGCGCCTGGATCGCCCTGCGCGGCGACCTGCGCTGGCCGATCGTGGTCCTGGGGCTGGCGGTGCTCTTCTGGGTGGCCGGCTTCGACATCTTCTACGCCCTGCAGGATTTCGAGTTCGACCGGCACAGGGGCCTGCACTCGATTCCCGCCCGGCTCGGGGTGGCGCGCTCGATCCTGGTCGGCAAGATCTTTCACGGCTTGATGGTCGCCCTGCTGCTGGTGATCCCCTTCGGTGTGCCGCTGGGCTGGATCTACTACCTCGGGGTGGCGGTGGTTGCCGGCCTGATCGCCTACGAGCACCAACTGGTCCGGGCGGACGACCTCAGCCGGCTCGATGCCGCCTTCTTCAACATGAACGGCTACATCAGCGTGACGATCTTCGTTTTCACGCTGATTGACGCGCTGGTGTGATTGATTCCGTAGGGGCGATCCTTGTGATCGCCCTGGGCGAATACAAGATTCGCCCCTACAAGGAGACCATCATTGAAAAAGATCGTCGTTGCCATCACCGGCGCCTCCGGCTCCATCTACGGACTGCGCCTCACCGAGGAGCTGCTGCGGGCCGACTGCCGGGTGGCGCTGCTGCTGAGCCGCTCGGGGCTCGACGTGCTGCGCTACGAAACCGGTCTCGAATGGGAGGGAAAGACCTCGGCCCGGCGGCAGCTGATGCGCGACTACTTCGACGGTAGCTCGAAACTGGAGCACTACGACGAGAGCGACCTCTTCGCTCCGCTCGCCAGCGGCTCTTCGGCCCCCGACGCCGTGGTGGTCGCCCCCTGCTCCATGGGGACCGCCGGACGTCTGGCCGCCGGGATGAGCGAGACCCTCATCGAGCGGGTCGCCGACGTCGCCCTCAAGGAGCGCCGGGAGCTGATCCTGGTGCCGCGCGAGACGCCTCTCAACCAGATCCACCTGGAAAACCTGCTGCGGCTCTCCCGCGCCGGCGGCCACATCGTGCCGGCGATGCCCGCCTTCTACCACCGGCCGCAGCGCCTGGAGGACCTCGTCGACTTCGTCGTCGGCAAAGTGCTCGACAGCCTCGGCATCGGGCACAAGCTCTTCCTGAGGTGGGGGGAGGATGGGAGTTGATCTGTAGGGGCAGGCCCCTGTGCCTGCCCTTGTTGGCTGTAATGAGCAGGGCAACCACAGGGGGTCGCCCCTACAAAATCGTGGTCACATGTTGAACCTCTTCGAAAATATCCACAGCAAGATAGAAAATGGCGCCCGCGTCTCCGACGCCGAGGCCCTGGAGCTCTTTGCCAGCGACGACCTGCTCGCCGTCGGCGAGCTGGCGGCCCTGGCCAATGCGAAAAAGAACGGCGACCGGGTTTTCTTCAACGTCAACCGCCACATCAACTACACCAATATCTGTGTCAACCGCTGTACCTTCTGCGCCTTTTCCAAGGGGGTCGAGGACGAGGGATGCTACACCCTGGCCCTCAACGACATCCTGCGGAAGGCGGCCGAAGCGGGTGCCGCCGGCGCGACGGAGATCCACATGGTGGGAGGACTCCATCCCGAGCTGCCCTTCGACTTCTACCTGGAGATGCTCGCCGCCATCAAGGCCGACAACCCGGCCCTGCACCTCAAGGCCTTCACCGCCGTGGAGATCGACTACTTCGCTTCGCTCACCGGCCAGAGCGCGGCCGAGGTCGTCGCCGAGCTCAAGGCGGCGGGACTCGACTCGATGCCGGGCGGCGGCGCCGAGATCTTCGCCCCGCGGGTGCGCGAGAAGATCTGTCCGGAGAAGATCAGCGGCGAGCGCTGGCTGGAGGTCACCGAGGCGGTCCACCGCAGCAGCCTCAAGACCAACGCCACCATGCTCTTCGGTCATCTCGAGGAGTACGAGGACCGGGTCGACCACCTCTCGAAGCTGCGGGAGCTGCAGGACAGGACCGGCGGCTTCCAGGCCTTTATTCCCCTCGCCTTCCAGCCGGACAACACCCGGGTGCCGGGAGCGAAGGGGGTGGGCGGGGTCGACGCCCTGAAGACGCTGGCGATCAGCCGCATCTACCTCGACAATTTCCGCCATGTCAAGGCCTACTGGGTGATGCTGGGGCTCAAGGTCGCCCAGGTGGCGCTCGCCTTCGGGGTCAACGATTTCGACGGCACGGTGGTGGAGGAGAAGATCGGCCACGACGCCGGCGCCGACTCCCCCCAGGCCCTCAGCAGGGAACAGCTCTGCACCCTGATCCGCAAGGCGGGCCGCACGCCGGTGGAGCGCGACACGCTCTACAACGAGCTGCGGGTATATTGATCTGAATTTCACATCATAGGGGCAGGCCTTGTGCCTGCCCGATCGGGAGGGCAACCACAAGGGTTGCCCCTACGCCGGATGCAACAAATCGCCAAAACAATTCGCCCAAAAGTCGCTGACGGTACCCCCCTCGACCGCGCCGAAGCCCTTTCCCTCCTCACCGAGGCCGACCTCCTCACCGTGGGAAAGCTGGCCGACGGCATCCGGCGCCGGATGCATCCCGAGGGACGGGTGACCTTCGTCGTCGATCGCAACGTCAACTACACCAACGTCTGCCGGTCGCAGTGCCGCTTCTGCGCCTTCTACCGCGACGCCGACGCCGAGGATGCCTACCTGCTCGACCAGGAGGAGATCCTGGAGAAGATCGCCGAGCTGGTCGAGCACGGCGGCACCCAGCTGCTGATGCAGGGGGGGCTGCATCCGGAGCTGAAGATCGACTGGTTCGAGCGCCTCTTTCGCCGCACCAAGGAGCGCTTTCCGCAGGTGCAGGTGCACTCCCTGTCGCCGGCCGAGGTGATCCATGTCGCCTCCCTTTCCGGCCTCTCGATGCCCGAGTGCCTGGCTCGGCTGCAGGCGGCCGGCCTCGACTCGGTCCCCGGTGGCGGAGCCGAGGTGCTGGTCGACGAGGTGCGGGCCGAGATTTCCCCCAACAAGATCGGCTGGCGGCAGTGGGCGGCGGTGATGGAGGAGGCGCACGGACTGGGGATGCGCACCACGGCGACGATGATGTTCGGCTCGAAGGAGCGGCCCGAGGATATCGTCGAGCATCTCTTCCGCATCCGGGAGATCCAGCAGAGAACCGGCGGCTTCACCGCCTTCATCCCCTGGACCTACCAGCCGGGCAACACCGAGCTGGGCGGGGAGACGGCGAGCGGCGTCGAGTACCTCAAGGTCCTGGCCGTCTCGCGCCTCGTCCTCGACAATGTCGACAACATCCAGGCGAGCTGGGTGACGCAAGGCGCGGGCATGGCCCAGGTGGCCCTCTTCTTCGGCGCCAACGACCTCGGCGGCACCATGCTCGAGGAGAATGTGGTCGCCGCCGCCGGCTGCTCCTTCCGCATGTCGCAGGAGGAGGTGGTCGAGCTCGCCAGGGGAGCCGGATTTGTTCCGGCGAAGCGCAATACCCTTTACGAGATTCTGGAAGAGTATTGAGGCTTCCCCTCTCCCTGGGGGAGAGGGTGCCCGAAGGGCGGGTGAGGGGGGGCTCGGGAGAATAAAGCGACAGAGATCCTCGCCTTTGTAATGGCATTTGGAGAAATCATGATACCCCTGCGCAAGAACATCGCCGAGATGGCCGGCTACGTCCCCGGGTTCCAGCCCGAGGACGAGAAGTCGTGGATCAAGCTCAACACCAACGAGAATCCCTATCCGCCCTCGCCGAGGGTGATCGAGGCGATTCTCGCCGAGGCGGGCTCGGACCTGCGCAAGTACCCCGACGCCCGCAGCCGGCGCACCCGGGAGGCGGCGGCACGGCTCTACGGCTTCGATCCGGACTGGATCATCATGGCCAACGGCTCCGACGAGGTGCTCAACAACCTGATCCGCGCCTTCGCCGAGCCGGGCGAGGAGATCGCCTACGTCCATCCCTCCTATTCCTACTACGCCACCCTGGCCGAGATCCAGGGGGCGAAGGTGCGTACCTTCGGCCTCACCGACGACCGGCGCATCGCAGGATTCCCCGAGCGCTATGAGGGCAAACTCTTCTTCCTCACCAGCCCCAATGCGCCACTCGGACTTTCTTTCGCACCCGACTATATCGAAGAGCTCGCCCGGCGCTGCGACGGCATGCTGGTGGTCGACGAGGCCTATGCCGACTTCGCCGTTGACAACGCCCTCGACCTGGTGCGACGCTACGACAACGTGGTCGTCACCCGCACTCTTTCCAAGAGCTACTCCCTGGCCGGCATGCGCCTCGGTCTGGCGGTAGCCCGCCCGCAGGTAATCGCGGCCCTCGACAAGATCCGCGACCACTACAACCTCGACCGGCTGGCCCAGGCCGCCGCGACGGCGGCCCTGGAGGACCAGGACTATTTCCGCGACTGCGTTTCGAAGATCGTTGCCATCCGCGAGAACTTCATCGTCGAGTTGCGCGCAATCGGCCACGAGGTCCTGCCTTCGAGCGGCAACTACGTCTTCGCCTCGCCGCCCGACCGCGACGGCAAACGGGTCTACGAGGCGCTCTTTTCCCGCAGGATACTGGTGCGCCACTTCTCCGACCCGCTGCTGGCCCACGGCCTGCGCATCTCCATCGGCACCCCGGAGGAGATGACGGCCACCCTCAAGGCGCTGCGGGAAATCGGCTAAGGGTCGGGAACGGTGATTGGTGATTGGTAATTGGCGAAGGCTTCTTTTTTCCGGTTTCACCCAATCACCGATCACGAATTACCAATCACGAATGACGGATTCTTCCATGTTGCCCTGCGATCCGGACGAATTCTCCTCCCGTCTTCTGGCCTGGTACGGCCGCGAAGGGCGTGACCTGCCCTGGCGCCGCACCCGCGATCCCTACCGCATCTGGCTGTCGGAGGTAATGCTTCAGCAGACGGGGGTGGAGACGGTTATCCCCTACTACGAACGTTTCCTGCGGGCCTTCCCGGACGTCGCCGCCCTGGCGGCGACACCCGTCGAGAAGGTAATCGAGCTCTGGGCCGGTCTCGGCTACTATTCCCGCGCCCGCAACCTGCACGCGGCGGCAGCGCGGGTGGTCGACGAGCATGGCGGAAGCATTCCCGATACCCTCGAAGGCCTGATGACCCTTCCGGGCGTCGGCCGCTCCACCGCCGGGGCGATCCTCTCCATTGCCTTCGACCGCAGGGGGGTGATCCTCGACGGCAATGTGCGGCGGGTTCTCTGCCGCCTCTTTGCCCTCCAGGAACAGCCCCGCAGCACTCCCGCCGAGAAAAAGCTGTGGCGCTGGGCCGAGATTCTGACGCCGGAGGAGCGGCCGCACGACTACGCCCAGGGGATCATGGACCTGGGAGCGACGGTCTGCGCGCCGCGCCGGCCCGATTGTCTTCGCTGTCCCGTCGCCGAGCTCTGCCGGGCGCGGGCTCTGGGCCTGGAGCAGGAGCTGCCGATGCGTCGGGTGCGCAGGGAAGTCCCGGTCCGGACCCACTTTGCTCTGCTGCTGGAGCGCGACGGGCGCTACCTGGTGCGGCGCCGGCCCCTCTCCGGGATGCTGGCCGGCCTCTGGGAGTTCCCCGGCGCGCCAGCCCCGGAGGGGCTCGATCCGGAACGCGCGGCAGCAGACCTGCTGCAGAAGATGGGGATGCATGGCACGCCGCGGCTGGCCGGCGAAGTCGACCATGCCTACAGCCATTTCCGGCTCGAACTGTATCTTTACTACGTCAACGCACCGCAGGCCCTGTGCGTCGCCGAGGCGGCCGAGAGCCGCTGGCTGACCGGGGCCGAGCTCGCCGAATGTCCACTGCACGGGGCGCACAAGAAGGCGTTGAAAACCGTGATTGGTTGAAAAGCAGAGGCTGGAAAAGGCCTTCGCCAATGTAGATGCACTCTCCGAATACCAACTTGCCAAGCCATAGCCGCAAGGCGACGGCTGGTCGCCTATCACGAATCACCAATCACCGAATTACTGGAGTTTCCATGTCCATCCCCATTCTGACCACCGACGGCGAAGTCGCCGACCTGGCCGCCGAGCTGGCGCGCCACAAGATAATCGCCGTCGATCTCGAAGCCGATTCCATGCACTCCTACCGGCAGAAGGTCTGCCTGCTGCAGTTCTCGACGCCAGAGGAGACGGTTCTCCTCGACCCCCTGGCCGGCGCCGACCTGCGGCCGCTGTCGCCGGTGATGGCCGATGCCGGCATCCGCAAGATCTTCCACGCCGCCGATTACGACCTGCGCTGCCTGCGCCGCGACTTCGACCTGCAGGTGCGGGGCCTTTTCGACACCATGGTCGCCGCCCAGTTCCTCGGCGAGGAGAGGGTCGGCCTGGCCGATGTCCTGGCCAGGTACTTCGGCGTCGAGCTGGACAAGAAATTCCAGCGGGCCGACTGGTCGCAGCGGCCCCTGCCCGAGGGGATGGTGCGCTACGCCGCCGAGGACACCCGCCACCTGCACCGGCTGGCGGCGATCTTCGAAGAGAAGCTGGCCGGGAAGGGGCGCCTCGGCTGGGTGGCCGAGGAGTTCGCGCTGCTCGAAGAGGTCGGTTTCCAGGAGCAGGAAGGACCCCTCTTTTTGCGCTTCAAAGGCGCCGGGCGGCTCGACCGCCGGCAGCTGGCGTTGCTGGAGGAGCTTCTGCAATGGCGCGACCGCGAGGCCGAGCGCCGCGACCGGCCGGCTTTCAAGGTGATCGGCAACAAGCCGCTGCTCGAAGTGGCGACCCACACGCCGCGCACCCTGCGCGGCCTGGTCGGTCTCGAAGGGCTTTTTCCGCGGCTGGTCGACCGGTACGGCCCGGCCCTGCTCAAGGCGGTGGAGAGGGGGATGGCCCTTCCCGAAGGGGAGTTGCCGATTTACCCCCGCAGTGAACGACGCCAGAAGGACCCGGCTGCCGACAAACGCCTGGCCCGGCTGAAACAATGGCGGCAGACGAAGGCGGCCGAGCTGCAAATCGACCCCGGCATCCTGATCAACAATGCCCTGCTCGAAACCCTCTCGCGTCAGCCGCCGGCCACGGCGGGGGGGCTCGCCGCCATCCCGGAGATGAAGAACTGGCAGCGCGAGGTGCTGGGCGAGGGGATCGTGCAGACGCTGGCCGGCTGAAAGAACCTCTGGGCAGCGATACTGTCCCGTCGGGGGATGGAAATAGCTTTTTCAGGCAATTTCGAGAATAATACCAAGGTCAGAACCCAGGGGTCGCGTCCCCTTCGTTTTCCCGGATGATTCGAAAAAATGAGGCGGACCGACATCGTGTCGGTCCGCCTCTTGCGCGTTCTGCGGGGTCGGAAAAAGTCCGGCTCAGACCTTTCCTTCGTCGACGTTCTCCCGGGCCCAGTTGCGGTGCTTTCCTTTCAGGTCGACCTCGAAAAGCTCGTTCTTTTCGCAGGCGACGATTTCGCCGACCTGGCCGCTGACGCGGTGGCGGATCTCCTTCCTGTCACCCGTTTGGACAGCGCGGCAGATCTCCTCGAATTTCTCGTGTCTCATCGCGAAACCTCCTCTGGCTGCGTCGCAGACGTGCCTTTTCGGCCTTTTTCCTCATTGTACCATCGGAGGCCGGCCGTCGGCCACAGCAGCGGTCCTGAAAATCTGCCGTTTAGAGAGTCCGATAGCCCGCCTGCTGCCAGGCCTCGGCTCCCCCTTTCAGGGCCTTGGTCTCGACAAAGCCCTTCTCCCGGTACCGGACCGCCATCCCGGCGGCCGTGTCCTCCTGCCGACAGGCGCAGTAGAAGACGATTTCCTTTTTCTCGGGCAACCCCTCTTCCCGGGCCTGGAAGTCTTGCAGGGAAAGGGCTCCGGCCAGGTGATGCTGGGCGAATTTCTCCTCGCTGTCGTAGGCGCAGACGAGCAGGGTCTCGCCCGACTCGACCTTTTTCTTGATCTGCTGGGGTGTCACCCGGGGTATCTCTCGCATGGGCGCCTCCTTTTGATGGATGGGGTTTGGCTCTCTGCTAATTGATAGCAGGACTGCCGCCGATGGCAACCGCAAGACGTCGTCGGGGGGGCCGGGCAGGGGGGGGAGGATTCCGCGGGCGCTGCCGGGGCTCGCCTATGTGGCCCGCGCTCGCGGCGGATAAGGGGATTCGGGTATTTAGCACCACGGACGGCGGCAGGGCAAATATTTTGGTAACTATTCAGCACAACCCGCCTTTTGCCCTCTGGCTGCATTGCTGTGCTGCTCAAATGCTCACCTAGCCGGTGTATGCTGCGCTTCTGCGCTGCTCGCGCCTTGCCAGAGAACAAAATTCGGAAATGCTGAACTATTACATATTTTGTTCCTTTGCGGTAAATGCGTCTCCGCCTGTTGAAATCCGTCCATAGTCTGATAGACAGATAGGAAGTGCGGTTCGCAAGCCCCGTAAGGATTTCGGGGATGATCGTTTGAGATTAATCACCAGAGGAGGACGAAAGGATGAAAGGAAACGCAAAGGTCATCGAACACCTGAATGCCCGCCTGGCGGAAGAGCTGGCGGCGATCAACCAGTATTTTCTCCATGGCGAGATGTGCGAGAACTGGAAATACGGGTCGCTGCACGAAGTGATCAAGGCCCGCTCCATCCAGGAGATGCGTCACGCCGAAGCCCTGATCGAGCGCATCCTCTTTCTCGAAGGCAAGCCGATCATCAACAAACTGGGGCCGATGAGCATCGGCGACAAGGTGGAGAAGATCCACAAGGCGGACCATGCCGCCGAAGCCGACGCGATCAAGAAATACAACGAGTCGATCCGGGTGGCGGCCGAGGCCGGCGACAACGGTACCAAGGAGCTGCTCGAAAGCATCCTCAAGGACGAGGAGGATCATATCGACTGGATCGAGGCCCAGTTCGACCAGATCGAGCAGGTCGGCATTCAGAACTACCTCGGCGAAAAGATGTCCTGAAGCCGCAGATCGGGCAAGGGATGAGCCTGCCAGGGGCGGCCGCCGGGAGAACCGGCGGCCGCCCCTTTTGCGTCAGCGGGTTTTGCCGGGAATGCCCGGCTCGGTCATCGGCCGGGGGTCGAGGAGGGCGTCGAGCTCTTTGCCAGGCAGGACCTCCTTCTCGCGGCAGATCTCGCGCACCGTCCGCCCCGATTCGAAGGCCTCCTTGGCGATCCGGGCCGCCCGATCGTAGCCGATCGCCGGAGCGAGGGCGGTGACCATGGCCAGGCTCTGCTCGACGAGCGCCCCGCAGCGCTCTTCTTTGGCCTCGAGGCCGTTGATGCAGCGTTCGCCGAACTGGCGGACGGCGGCGGCGAGCAGGGCGATCGACTGCAGCAGGTTGTAGGCGATCAGGGGCATCATCACGTTGAGTTCGAAGTTGCCCGAGAGGCCCCCCAGGGTGATGGCGGCGTCGTGGCCGACCACCTGGGCGCAGACTTGAATCAGGCTCTCGGCCATGACCGGATTGACCTTGCCCGGCATGATGGAGCTGCCCGGCTGGAGCGCCGGCAGGCTGAGTTCGCCCAGCCCGCAGCGCGGCCCGCTGCCGAGAAAACGGATATCATTGGCGATCTTAAACAGGGCCGCGGCGGCTCCCTTGAGGGCGCCACTCGCCGCGACCGCCGCGTCCCGGCCGCCCTGGGCCTCGAAGTGGTTCTGGGCCTCGCGAAAGGGCAGGCCGCTCACCTCGGCGAGGCCGGCGATCACCCGGCCGGCGAACTCGGGGTGGGTGTTGAGGCCGGTGCCGACGGCAGTGCCTCCCAGGGGCAGCTCCAGCAGCCCGTCGGCGGCTGTCTCCAGGCGCCGGATGGCCAGGTCGATCTGGCGGGCGTAGCCGGAGAAGATCTGGCCGAGGCGCACCGGCGTGGCGTCCTGCAGGTGAGTGCGGCCGATGGTGACGATGTCGTCGAAGGCGAGAGCCTTCTCCCCGAGGGCTTCCTGCAGGCCGAAGAGAGCCGGCACCAGGGTGTGGCGGATCTCGACCGCGGCGGCGATGTGCAGGGCGCTCGGGATAACGTCGTTGCTCGACTGGCCGAGGTTGACGTGATCGTTGGGGTGGACGGAGCGGCCGCCGGGAGCCTGGCCGAGAAGCTGGGTGGCGCGATTGGCGATCACCTCGTTGGCGTTCATGTTGGTGCTGGTGCCCGAGCCGGTCTGGAAGATGTCCAGGGGGAAGTGGTCGTCGAGACGGCCTTCGACCACCTCCTCGGCGGCCTCCATGATCGCCATGGCCCGCTCCCGGTGCAGCAGGCCGAGCTCCAGGTTGGTCCGGGCGGCGTGCTCCTTGATCATCCCCAGGGCGCGCAGGAAGGGGCGGGAAAACCGCCACCCCGAGATGGGGAAATTGGCCAGGGCCCGGGCGGTCTGGGCCCCGTAGAGTGCTTCGGCCGGGACCTCCATCTCCCCCATGGAATCCTTTTCGATGCGGGTCTTCTCCATTGCGGTCGACTCCCCAAGCTGCTGGCCGGCGCCGGCGATGCCGGCGACCGGCGGTTCGATAGGTCTGTTGCCTGCCTCCCTGAGCATAGCAATTGCCCTCCGGCTGTCAACAGGGAAGGGCTGCTCCGTTTAGTGAGGCTGATTTTTTGTTGTAAAAGTTTATTATCGCTAATTGCTGGGCGCTGTGGTAGGGTGTCTTCCATGAGTGGAATCGCTTTTTACCTGATCCTTTTTTCCGCCCTGATGCACGCGCTGTGGAACCTGCTGGTCAAGCGCAGCTGCGACAAGACGGTTTTCATCTGGTGGATGTTCTTCTGCTCGGGGGGGCTGTTCAGCCTGCTTCTGCTCGTCGTGCCCGGCTCCTTTCCGGCTCCCGCCGCCCGCATCGTGCTGCTGAGCATGGCCGGCGCCGTCTGCTTCGTCTTCTACCATCTCTTCACCGGACGCGCCTACCGCCAGGGGGACCTGTCGATGACCTACCCCCTGGCGCAGACGGCGATGGTCTACGTCCCGGTCTGGGGGGTGCTGCTGCTCGGCGAGCACCTCTCGACGCTCGGCGTCTGGGGGATTCTGCTCATCCTCGGCGGCGCCTACTGCGTGCAGCTGCGCGGGCTCTCCTTCGACGAGGTGCTGCGGCCCTTCCGCAACCTCGGCGATCCTTCCGTGCAGGCGGCGCTGGCCGCCGGTTTCGTCTACTCGGTGGGGGCGGTCGTCGACAAGACCGGCGTCACCACCTACCATCCCCTCTACTTCACTTACCTGCTGGTGGGCTGGATGTTCCTCTTCATGTCCGCCAATCTGCTGCGTCGGGGCGACTTCGGGCGCATCGCCAGGGAGTGGCGCCAGAGCCGCCTGCTCATCCTGGTCTCCGGCCCGGTCATGCTCGGCTCCTTTCTCTCCTTCCGCTACGGCCTGCAGCTGGCGCCGATGAGCTACGCCGTGCCGGTGCGCCAGGTCAGCCTGCTCATCGCCGTGCTGATCGGCGTCCTCTTTCTCGGCGAGAGCGCCGGACGCATCCGCTTCGCCGCCGCCAGCCTCATCCTCGCCGGCGTCCTGCTGGTGCGCGTCGGTTAAATCCCGCGAGCGGGCCCGAGAAATGCTTCCACCCTTATTCACTCTGGCATCCTGCCCGAACGTGTGGAATAATCGAAAGGCGTGTTCAAATGTCGCCGCGCGGGGCGTGCTCCGGTTTGCCCGCGCGTCTTTGCCGACACCTCGTCCGGGATCCAGGAAGGTGATGCCATGAAAAATATCGCCAACTTTCTCTTCGAAGTCGGGATGCTCAAGCGCACTCCCCGCACCGGTTTCCAGTTCCTCGGTTCCGGCGCCGAGTCGGTGGCCGAGCACTCCTTCCGCACCGCCATCATCGGCTACGCCCTGGCCCAGCTCGACGGCGGGGTCGATATCGGGCGGGTGCTCCAGCTCTGCCTCTTTCACGATATCCCCGAAGCGCGCACCGGGGATCTCAACTACGTCAACAAAAAGTACGTCCGGGTCGATGAGGAAAAGGCGGTCCGGGACCTGGCCGCGACCCTGCCCTTCGGGGAGAAGTACGCCGATACCCTGAAGGAGTTCGTCGACGGCGGCAGCCGCGAGGCGCAGATCGCCCACGACGCCGACCAGCTGGAGATGATCCTGGCCCTCAAGGAATACAAGGACCTTGGCAACCGCTACGCCGACGAGTGGTACCCCTTTGCCATCCGCAGGCTCCATACCGACGCGGCCAGGGAGCTTGCCGGGACCGTCTGGGAGACCGACTCGACCAAGTGGTGGTTCGACGAGGACAGCGAGTGGTGGGTCAGGGGGAAGAGGTGATAGGAGTGAGGAGTGAGGAGTGAGGAGTGAGGAGTGAGGAGTGAGGAGTGAGGAGTGAGGAGTGAGGAGTGAGGAGTGAGGAGG
>Ga0102953_1001100_pt1 | contig 17566 bp, 10 predicted proteins | sample SalPon2A_C_D2_MG_FD_78509 | JGI IMG/M metagenome (GOLD analysis project Ga0102953, IMG submission 78509) | Soil microbial communities from South San Francisco under conditions of wetland restoration - Salt Pond MetaG R2A_C_D2_MG | ecosystem: Environmental > Terrestrial > Soil > Wetlands | place... | reverse complement strand
GGAATACGGCCCAGGTCCATTGCCATGAAGCTCCTTCAACAAAAGGACCGCCCCATTCATACGGATTAAAATGCCTGTCCCAATCACCATTTGCATCTCTCCCCCTCATAAAATTGATGCAGGTATCAAAGACATTTTTATAATTGTACATCTGACGGCCAAATATCTTCTCATAAAACATATTATGAGTCATTTTGGCCAGCTGGTATCCGCAAAAGTCATCGTAGGCAAATGCCAACGTTCTGGCTGTAGACTTCGTGGTCCTCGTTCCATCCTGTGGATACGGGATATACCCCTTCGTGAAGTAATCTTTCCAGCCGGGCCTGCCAAAGCTCCCGTCTGAATTTGTCGCCTCATGAAAATATGCCTCCAAAGCCGTATCCGGGTTGAATGTATGGATACCCTTCACCCAGGCATCTGTCAGTAACGAGATAACATGATTCCCGATCATTCCCCCACCGGTTATGCCTGGATCAGGCCACTCCGGCAACCATCCGTTATGTTTGTACACTGCCACTATAGACTTCATATACCGGCCCTGAAATGTCGGATCAATAATATTGTTTAAAGGAAACTGTGTACGAAACGTATCCCAAAAGCCATCATCAGTATAAAAATAACCCTTATAAATCTTCCCGTTATTGGGACTGAAATAGTAGGGATTACCATTTTGATCCAACTCATAAAACTTTTGCGGGAACAAATTTGCCCGGTATAAGCAAGAATAAAAAGTCTCTTTGTCCGATTTACTGCCCCCGGTTACCAGGATCCGGTTCAGGGCCTTATTCCAAACATTTGCGGCTGCTTTTTTAACCTCGTTGATATTATTATAATTTCCCAGTTCCTGCATTAAAGTTAATTCAGCCTGCTTTACACTTATGTACGAAGAGGCCACTTTGACCTGAACACGAGCGCCCTTTTTGAATTCGACGTACGCACCGACCCCTTTTCCTTTATCAGATATACCCTTCTTCGTTATGGTCCCACTTGTGTTTTCCCAGGTGCCGTACGAGACAAATGGCAGGTTAAATTTCAGTACAAAATAGTTTTTAAAATTTTTGGGGATAGCCCTACCGTTATTGACATATCCCACTATTTCACGCTTTTCAGGATAAATCTTAACTTCACTCATCCGGGTATATCCATCCAGGATCAGATAGGATTTTTGGGAATGGGGAAAAGTAAACCGGAAAAAAGCCCCTCTCTCCGTGGGTGCCAGCTCTGTCGTAATCCCGTTATCAAACGTTACTTTGTAATAATTAGGCTTGGCGGTTTCACGGTTATGACTAAAGGCAGCGGCTCGTTTATTTCCAGCCACCACAAGTTTCCCGGCGACAGGCATCAGCGTAAATACACCATAGTCATTCGTCCACGGGCTGCATTGGTGAGCCTCTCCAAATCCCCTGATCGTTTTAGCCTTGAACTGGTATTTCCAACCGTCACCATCCTTCCCCGTTTGGGGTGACCAGAAATTCATGCCATGAGGAAGGGCCACAGCAGGATAGGTATTACCGTTGGAGTAAGCAAACCAGGAGTCTGTCCCTTGCAAGGTATTAACATATTGCAGGAGATCGGGCCTATTATCCTTATTATGATTTTGTTTTTTCTGATGAATCCGGGGTTGCGGTTTCTTTAATGCCCTATTGGGAACTGCAAAAACTGTACTACCCAGGGACAAATAAAGAAAGCACAGAATGATCTTAGAAAGGTTCGACGGTTTCGGTAAAAAATTATTCATCATTTTATACTGCGTTGTAAGAAAACAATCGGACCAAAAACCGGGGTTGACTATTCCTCCGGTCCTGACCCGATTGATTCTTTAGCTGAGGACTAAAAATTGTATCGTTATGCTAACTCACTTTCAGTATTACTTCCTGACTCCAAATTGAAATATTGTTATTGAATGAAAGATCTTACCTGGCTTTAAAACGGTAGACGGGAAATTGGGGTGATTTGGAGAATCAGGATAGTGCTGCGTTTCAAGTGTGAAGGCAGAACGGTAGGTGTATGGTTTCCCGCCTTTCCCAATGGTACTACCATCCAGAAAATTTCCGGTGTAAAACTGGATTCCCGGTTCGGTGGTGTACACCTTAATTTCCCTGCCGTTGCCCGGGTCATATACCTGGGCGGCAAATGTCAGTTTATACGGCTCGGGTTTGTTTAACACCCAGTTATCATCATAACCATGGGCATATTTCAACTGCTGATTATCCTCATTAATACGTTTCCCGATTGGCGTGGGCCGGGTAAAATCAAATGGAGTTCCTTTTACCGGTGCGACTTCTCCGGTCGGGATCATTGTGGAGTCAATCGGGGTATAGTGATTGGCATTGATCATTAAAACCTGGTTATTGATTTTGCCTGCCCCGGCACCATCCAGGTTGAAGTAACTGTGGTTAGTGAAGTTAATGACTGTTTCCTTATCGGTAACAGCTGTGTAATCGATGTGCAGTGAATTATCCGGAGTCAGCGTATAAAGGACCTGAATTTCCAGGTTCCCGGGATATCCATCTTCGCCATCCTTTGAATCATAGGTGAGCAGCAGATTCTGATCGTCCAATTGTTTGGCGTCCCAGACACGGGAATCAAACCCCTTTGTCCCGCCATGCAGGCTGTTAACGCCGTTATTTACCGGAAGGCTGTACTGTTTCCCATTCAGAGTGAATCTGCCTTTGGCAATACGGTTAGCGTACCGGCCAATCAAGGCACCGAAATAATTGTTGGTTCCCGATAAATACCCGCCCAAGCTGTCGTGTCCAAGCACGATATCACTGAAATGGCCGTTCTTATCGGGTGCCAATATGCCTACAATCCGGCCGCCATAGTTTGTTATGGCAACTTCAATGCCGTTGTCATTACGTAAAGTATATAGATCTGTTTTTTTGCCGTCAATCACTTTTTGGAATGCAGTCCGGTTAAGTTCCAAGCTTGCATCTTTACTCTGGCTGGTGTCTTTGGTACCGGATTGATTACAGGCAGAAATCAATCCGGCACCCAACAGAAAAAGGAATATCATTTTCATTTTACACTGTGATTATTAAGGTTCTGAAAAATCGTTTATAGAGCTATTCTAAATTCATTAATTGTGCGTGATCTCCGGAAATTCAGAGATCCGTAACGTAGTACTTCCGTACGGCACCAGCTCAACTTGTTCGGTTTTCTCTCCGAAGACTTGCACCGGACTGTATGGCAACGGACCGGCATAATTATCATACAGTGTCCAATTTGGGATTTGCTTGGCGTCCACTTTCAATGTGACAGGTGCATTTTTCAAAGTCCACGGATAGGTTGGAATATGCCGGGCTATCTTAACGGAAAACGACGAGCCGGGGTCCCTGCCGTTGAGTATCAGCCCATAGTTCCACGGCCGATCCGGTTTCACTCCCCAAACGGGCACAGTATGTACTTCTCCGATCTTTTGCCACTTGCCTGGCAACTTTAATGCAAAAACCAGGGGTCCGCGCTCTACACCCACCGAATTCTCGTACCAACGGTCGGTTCTGATTTTCATTGGAAGCTGCATTTCGATCCGGTCTCCATCACTCCAGAGGCGTCGTATCCCGACCGATTTTCCACCTTTGGCTGTGCTATACATCCGACCGTTAATCCGGATAGTTGCCTGATCAGCCCAACCCGGTATCCTAAGATACAGCGGGAACAATGTCTTTTTGGGGGTGTGAACAACAAGATCCACAGAGCCGCGAAACGGATAGTCTGTTGATTCATCGATAGTAACCGATTGCCCGTCGGCGACCTTTGCAGTCACACTGTTTGTGGAATAAAGCATGGCAATGAGTCCATTATCCGGCGTTGCCATCCACAAATTACGTGTGAACTTAGGCCATCCCTGGTGCATGTTGACCGTACAACAGGGATATCCGGTAAGCAGACCAAAACACACCGCATTTTGATAGGCTGTGCTGAAGTTCATCCGTGCTTGTTTTATCAGAACCTGATTGGCCTGTTGGAAATACTGGCGTCCGCTGTAAGCAGCTGTTACCTGTGCTGGGAGGGCGTTAAAAGCAACTCGTTCAAGGGCATCGGCATACTTAAGATCACCGGTAATACGGATGATGTTCTCCAGGCTGTACATCGTTTCGACAACCGTGCACAGTTCCGTACCATTGGTCGGATTCTTGCCATGCAGCATTTCATCACTGGTGAAGACGCCCTGAACCACTCCATCGTATTTCATCAGATCTGACCAGCCTTTATTGACCGCTTCCAGATCACGTGGCTGCTTTGACTGCTGGAAATACAGTGCCGGGTATTTGATGGCCATCGCCACGTTTACGCCATGAGTACTTGGCAGATTTTCACTCAAAAACCCATCAGCCCAATCCATGCTTTGAACGTGAATGATCCTGGCTAGACGCAACAAGTCGGGGTTGCCTGTCCGGTTATAGAGCCAGTAAACACTCTGCAGGTTCTCCCCTCCTCTGGCTTTGGCCCACCATGTCCAATATCCCATAGGCTTTTCCGGCAAAGTCTTTAACTGATATTCGAAATACTTCGTCATGAATGGGATGACACGAGGATCACGGGTGGCCGAGTAGTAGGATTCCATCGCCTTCATGACCAGCATACGTGGCCACCAGTCGCCTTTGTTTGTTATCTGAATACCGCGAACAGTATCCCTGGCCCCGGGATTTGGTTTCGGTCCAAAATAGCCATTACTTTGCTGGCTGTTTATTATCCAGTTGATCCATTTTTTAGTCACCCTGATCAACGAATCGTCTTTCAGGATATAAGCCAACGGAACCAGGCCATCCAGATAGTATGGACCACGTTCCCAGCTATCCCCATTACCTCCGCGCCATGCATTATTTGGTCCAACGTCAGGATAGAGTTTCCCCAATTTCCCGGCCATACCTTCTGCCATCTTCTGCAGCTGCACTTTGAGCCAGCCCTGGGCCTGGATAGACCCGATTGGCAACTCTGCATATGCATTCATCGCAAGCGGCTGACGATTGAAAACATAGTTATGTGAATCCGGCTTAAGTTCCTGGGCATGTGCAGCATACCCAAAAAATAAAAACAGAACCAGACAATAAAGAATGCGATGAAAATCACTAAATATCTTCTTCATGATTTAATATGAAGTACTCCTTATAAATTAACCTTTCACTTTTTTATAACCGGGGCGGGTTGTGCAGTATAGGAGGGACCATCTCCCTCTACCCGCGGCCAGCCCTTTTTAAACTTGATCCTGTCCAGCATCAGCACCCGTCCCAGATTCCTTTTTGAGGTACTCACGGCATGGTATAGAATCCAATATTGCCCCTTCTCATCCCTTATGATCGCATTATGGCCCGGGGCATCCCAATGCGAATTCTTCTCCAGGATTACTCCATTCCCTGATCCGTTGACACCTTTAAACCTTTTATACGGGCCCAAAACATGTCGCGAACGGGCTACCATTACTGCATAGTGAGCATCCTTCCCGCAACAGTTATTACCCGAATAGAACAGGTAGTAATAACCCTTACGGTAGATGACCCACGAGGCTTCAACCAGGTGATTGTATCCCGGCTTCTTGCTGGGTTCAAGGACGACATGCGGCTTGCTGTTTGGTGAAAAACTCACCCGGTCATTGGCTAGTTCCTGACCCATAAGCGGCGCAAAATCCGATCCCCAAAACATATAGTGCTTCCCGGAGCGGGGATCGTCAAATTCCATCGGATCGATGTAGGTAAAATCCTTTCCACAAGCCAAAGGATGCCCGGTATCAAGGAAAGGGGCTTGCGGCAACTTGGAAGTGGCAACTCCGATACAATGATTTTTTGTTCCGTTGTGACCCGATGCAAAATAAAGGTAATAGGTCTTGCTTTCCGGATCGTAGGTGATATCCGGGGCCCAAAACTGCTGGGTGCTGTTGGCCCATTCCGGTTTGTCGGGCAGTGCATCCCCGAGATACTGCCAGTGCACCAAATCCAGTGATCTGGCCACCTGGATATTAACCATGTTCCCATGCCACGATGAATTTGTCCCATAGGCATAATACCACCCGTCTGGAGCATTGATAACGGTAGGATCCGGAAAATCCCTGTCCAATACCGGGTTGGTGTATGTTGATTGTACATTCGCTGTATACTTTGTCTGGGCGCAGGCTGCCATAGTCAGGAGTAATATCATGAGGCTAAACCAGTTGGCGCAGTTTTTCCCCATCCTATTATTCCAATATTCCGACATTCCAGCGTCCGAACCCATCTTACTTCGCCTCCCGGACCAGTCTCTTTATCAGGCGGATCTCCGCCGGATCAAAAGGGGTCCCGTCGGGCCGGAAGATGTCATGGAACCAAACCTTGGGCTCCGGTGCGGTCAGGTGCGACTGCCACGGATACACGCTGCGCACATCATCCTTCCAGGCATTATAAAATGCCCGGGATGAACCTTCCGGATAATTCCACGGATAAATTGTCTGTGTCTTGCCGCTGACCAGCCCCCAGTTGATCGCTCCCACCCGTTCCTTCTGGTAGTCAGGAAGGATGGCTTTGAAGGTGCTCCCGTTTGTGCGCGCCATATACTCGGAGCAGATCAGCGGACGGCCCAGCTTCTTCAGGCTGTCGACTTCAGTCTTCACCTGGTCCAGGGGGTCATAATTGTGGAAGGAGATTACATCGGAGTTATCCAGGGAAAACTTGTTCAGGGCATCAAAGTCTTTCGAACCGTTCCATATCCCGATCGTCAAAGGCTGGCTCGGGTTGACTTCCCGTGCCCATTCCACAGTCATGCGTAATAACGGCATAGTACTTAGCGGAGGATTCTTCCCGTTGCCAGCCTCATTATACAGATCCCAAAGCAAAACACGCTTGTCATTGGCATAGGTGGAGAGCAGGTCCTTGACATAGGCTTCGAAGACCGGATAAAGGGCTTTATCGGTGCGCTGCTTCAGCCCCGGATTTTGCATCCAGCCGGAGTTGTGGATTCCCGGTACCGGCTTGGGTTGGGGACCCAGGTCCGGATCCTTTCCCCACACATCATCCCATAGGACAAACATGGCCTTGATGTGGTGCTTATCTGCAATTTGCAGGAACTGATTGATGCGCTTCTTGTAGGCTTCGGGGCTTCGCACCCACACCAGGTAATGCAGAAACACGCGAACCGTGTTAAACCCGATGTTCTGGGCCCATCCCAGTTCCTCGTCGATGGTTTTGGGGTCAAAGGTAGCTTCCTGCCACATCTCGATGGGATTGATTGCGGTGCGCGGGATATAATTACACCCGATAATCCATGCGTGCTGCCTGTACCACTGGTTGGCCCGTTTAGCCGACCATCTTTTATCCGAAATATTTTGAGCCTGCGATTGGACTGTTACCAGCACACAAATGATCAAGCTTAATGCCAGACGTGCCGCTAGTCCTTTAGATCGAACAACAGAGTTCATATGAGATCTTCTCTCCTTAAAAAAAATGATTTATTCTTTAACAATTTATATTTGGTTACTGCAAATCTCAGTCACTTATTACACTGTCCCGATGGCACGGGAATCTGTTTACCGGGCGGAACGGGTTCTCCAAAATCCGGCGATCCATCCCGTTTCCAGCCAAATGGTTTCATGTCGATCACGCGGTTCCATCCCGGAGTCGAATCGACTTTGGAATGATAGACGATCCAGTTTTGCGTGCCGTCCGGAGATGTCGTAAAGCTGGCGTGTCCAACACCAAAAACGTTGCTGGTACCACGAAATACAGGTCCCGTTTTTATCCAGTTTGCCGGATTCATGGGATCCGCCGTAGGACTCATCAGTTTCAGCTGGCCCAGCTTGTATGTTACGAGCCAGGAATCCTGGGTTGAATAGATGATGAATACGTCCTCATTGTGTTTCAGCACTTCCGGACCTTCCTGCAAATCCAGTTCCGGACCCTTTTCCCAACCGGCTGTCGGACTCGAAATCTCAACACGGTTGCTGCTGATCGTCCATGGATTTTTCATCCGTGCGATGTATAAATTCTGGGAAGTTTTATCCGTAGACTCATTTTCAGTCCATCCCGACCAGATGGCGTAGAGCTGATTATTGATTTTAGAAACTGTCAGGTCGATGGCCCACTTATCATTCGTTCGATTTATTATATCGTCCCCCGTGTATAATTCCCCTTTATCAATGTATTTCCCCTGGGGATCCCGGGTCGCCGCCTGAAGCACACCGCTGCGCTGGTATATGAAAGGCGAGCCGGCTTCTTTAGCTGCAGCATAATAGATGTACCACTTCCCATTTATATAATGAAGTTCGGGGGCCCAGATATTGGCATGATTCCATCCGCTTTTTGGTGGAGTCCACACCAGTTTTTCTTTCTCTTTGATATCGGTCAGCTTTTTATTCTTCGAGACATAGATTCCACCATCTCTGGATTCTATGAAATAATAATAACCATCCTTTTTTGTGACCCAGGGATCCTGCCCTTTTCCGACAGGGTTGGCAAAGGTACAACCATCACCGGCAGCAGACTTCGCGGCAACATTCTGCTTATTAATGTGTGCAGCACAGCCTGTAAGGAAAATAATAGTGATAATTCCTAAAAAACGTGAGGTCCGGAAAAGAAATCCAATGGGATTGATGAGGGAAAAGGGCCATAAATCCCAGTTCATAGCATTAGCAGGAACTTCCGCGTTGTCTTTCCCCCCTTGAGAAGGGGGTTGGTCCGCCGCGGCGGAAGCTCGGACTGGAGTAATGAGCGTATTCATAGTTAAATGCCCGGTCAATTCCTCCCTGTCCTCTTCGCCAAGGAGGAAATTGACCCTAAATTTTCTCTTCATTCCCATTAGTATCACAATGCTGAATTTATCCAGACCTCACGTTAAAACCTATTCTTATTTAGGTTATCTACCATACTTCGATTCCATTTTCTGATCCAGCATTTTTATAAAATAGCCTCCTACGACCGACCGGGCCTGAAATCCGACCTTTTTTGCATTTGTGGTCTGGAACCAGTCACTCATGGGTACGCGGCTCGGCGTTTCGGTGACATATTTATATAGAGGATCAATGAATTTTTCAAAGGTGGATTTGTTATTTGAAAGCGTTGCTGTCCATGTAATCCAGTCACTCTTCGTGTAGGTAGCACGACTGTCAAGCGGGAGACCGTAACGATTCTGCTTAGTCAGATAGTAAGCGACTTCTGTCCGGGACACATCCTTAGGGAAGATGTTAAGGTTGAGGATCTTGTCCCAGACGAGATTATATTTTTGACTCCACGTCCCCGGCCTGTCGAATGTAAGCTTATAGTGGTCGCCTTCTCTATCCAGCTTAATCCATTTCAGGGCCATGCGCCGGGCAGTGTCGATGTATTTTTTTTCGATATTGGTTTTACCGAGCATACCTGCGACCCTGCCATACGATGCAATTCCCATTATAGCTTTGACCGACAGGTTAGCGTTGTGCGCACTCCGCCCGGCAAAATCATCCGTTGTCAATTGATTTTTAGGATCCATGCCATTTTTCAACAAAAAATCGGCCCATTTTGTAAGGACTTTCCAGTGTTCCCTTGCATAAGATGCATTACCATCAACACTGGATATAGCTGCCGTCATTATGAGCATATTTCCGCTCTCTTCAATGGGCATGGCTTCTTCCTGGTCCGCCCGCCGGCCGTTGGCAACCGGATAGGTTCCAAGATCATGTGGAGAATATGGGGCCGTCCATCTGCCGCTCTCACAGTCATAGAAGATCGGATCCATCAATGCCTTTAACAGATTTGAATTGTAATAGAGCAACACCGGTGAGGTTGGATAAATAACATCCACCGTGCTGATATCACCATTACTGTAGTTTTCCTTAGTGAAGAATAAAGGTTTCCCCTCCGGTCCGGCCGCTAACTTACAGGCTGCCAGGGCCTGCCGGTAAGCCAGCTCACAAAGATGGGCATATTTCATTCCACCGGCTGTTACAGCTTTGTGTTGCATCCCGGCATCAAACTGGTCGCATTCCTTTATCAGACGTGGATAATTATGATCTCGTTCCTCCAGCATTTTTACAGCCGTCATTCCTGGAGCACGTTTCCACCATGGTCTGAGTCGTTGATGGAAATATTCGATAGCATAGTCTTCATCATAGGCCAGTATCAGATGGTGATTTACCGAAGCAGTTCCCACCTGGCCAAGGTTCCAGGCCGCGGCAAGAGTTACCGGTTTCAGGCCGGCTGGTCTGGGCATCTGTTTGTCATCCTGCAGGGTCAGTTTGCCTTTACTGACAAAATTTTCAATCGACTGATCACTTGCGTTCATTTCCGTGGTGACACCCCTTGCTTCCGGAATGGCCACATACAGATGTCCCCAGTCGATACGAACACCGTCACCCTTACGCCCAAGGACATGCTGCGAAGAGGTTCCAACACGCATCACAGACAGACCGTGGGCAGGCACCCGGTTCCACACCACTTTCTGATCCGGTGTGTTGACGGCCATATTCCCCGCCGCACTGAAATAGAGCTGAACCTGATGTTTACGGCCGTCGGTAGAATGAACCCTGAACGTAAGTAAATCGGCCGGACGTGAGAAAGTATCCAGGTTTTTGGGCAACATCGGAGCGGTAAACGTAAGATCAAGCCTGACGCCATCGGCATCAAAACTGTAACGCGTCTGCGTGGCAGTAACACGTACAGCAGTCTGTTTGACGGTTGACAAATGGATTGCGGGCTCCTCTTTTTCGGTCAAACCAGCATCCAAATAGGAACCTCCTGCGGTATTTGCACAGTGGATAGCCAGCACATTTTTACCCTTTTTAAGAGTGGCCCGGGCCTCCGGATTTATATCTACCAGAACAGGATTGGAGACCCAACCCTTTTTCTTGTAGGCAAGCACTCCATTTAAATATACCGTTACGTTGTCGTCATGATGCAAGTTCAGGAACAAATGTCCCAAACGGGTGCTTTTTAGCTGAAACTCCCGGCGTACCCAGATATCATGGGTTGTCCATTTGTTCGGGGCATTGCTGCCGTCGCTGAATGCACCCGTGGCCGTCTTCCACTGTGTGTCTGTATAATCCGAACGATACCAATCGGTCCCGGGATTCGAAAACGTGTATCTCCAGGTACCTTCGGTCTTTCCAGCCAGTGGCAGCACTGTCTTGTATTGGGGAATCGGGTTACCCATAAAATACATCGAATGCCCGTCAACCCTTATGATCCCCTGAAGAGACTGGACTTTACCCGTCCAGTGACGGGTAGGCCCATTGTACAGGGTATCGTTAAAGGACCAAATACTGAAATATGGATCCGTTGTTATCAACGGGTATGCCGGGGGGCGAAAAGATTGCTGTGCATTGGCAACGGCCAGCGGAAACACAACAATAAAAAAAAGAACCCACTGTGTAACCTTCTTCATACTGGTAAACAATTAATGTTCAAAATTTAACATTCAGTCCAACTTCAAGTTGACCGAAGGAGTTATTGGGGTTAAAAAGTAGAATTTGAGCTCTATTCACATTCGACCTTGTATACTTATACTCAACGAATGGTTTTATATATGGTATTGGGTTAAGCTCCAATCCCACTGAACCATCATACAAAAAACCGGTTTTTATCTGTGAATAACCTCGCCCAACAATTTTATAGCTTGTGTAACCAACTCCCAGAGCAATATACGGATCGATATAGTTGAATTTTAACCGTCCCAAAGCATCTACACAGACATCATAATGATTTACTTTTATATTAAAAGTTTCATCAAAATAAGTTCTGGAATCCTGTGTATTTAAGGTATTGAAGGATCCACGAACATCAATATCAAAACGTGAGATGGAGTAAACCGTTGGCTCCAATAGAATGCCGAACCCACTTTTGGGTTCAGCATTTCTATATGTATAATTAACTCCAACACGTACCGGTTGGGCAGATACGGCCTGGTAACTTTCCATACCGACCAGGATAACTATAAAAACACCCGTTATCAGTTTAGTAATTAAGTTGCGCTTCATAATATCTCGATGTTTAAATCATTTAAAATTGCATTTTTACAACCGGCGAATAAATCATCTTTCCTACATTATTTATTTTTACACCAATCCGTGCAAACACATAATTTTGTGTAGGAATCATAGATGGTACCTTAGCATTAAGGCTTATACTATTCATATTGGTAATATCTGCACCATTTATAGTTGTACTTTTAATGTTGGTGCTATTATCAACAAATGCAGTTTTATTGATATAAAGTGAAATACTTTGAACATCCTGGGCATTTGCATCGGTGATAATCTTCTGCAATTTGCATGTGGCTGCAACCGTGCTATCACTCTTATTCAAAGTGAAGTTTGGATTCTGAATCAGGTAATACGGGATCACATTAATATTCTGAGATTGATCGCCTTTCACACTCACTAATAATGTATCCGAATTAGTTTTTGAGTTAAGCTGATCCATGAATGGTCCGCTCCCGGCCGGTATAATCAGCTTATAATTGCCCTTAAACAACAAAGCTGAATAAGAACCATTTTGTGCCACATTCACATAAATGGGCGTCAGCTTTCCAAAACCGGATTGCCATAATTCAAATGTAACCTGATTGGTAGCAACCCTAATCGAATCGCCCTGGTAAAGCAATGCGCCTGTTAGCCTTGACTTTGGCGAGCCATAATTATCAAGCTGGCAGGCTGAAATAAGAACAACAGGCAGCAACAACGCTATAAATTGAAGTTTGAATTTCATGATAATGGATATTTAAAGTGTTTATTGTTGATCAGGATTTTGTATCAGCTTTGGATTATTTGCCATCACATTATCAGGGATACGCGAATAATAATTTCCCAACCGGAACTGATGGGCATTCGTCACGGCACTGGGTTTTACTATTTTGAATATCCATTTGCCATTATCAGACTTCCCCGGATCATAAATCTTATAAGGCCAAAGTCCATACATTTCCGTACTTGGAGCATCTGCTTTTCCCGGAAGTGTAGTAAGATCAGTAGTCCCACCATTCCAAACTTTATCGGCAAGCCGCCATCTTTTCATGTCCCAGAAATATTGGCCTTCGAAAGCGAATTCTGCCTTTCTATTATAGACGATGCGATCAAATGTAACCTGATCCGGTGTCAGCGGGGTCGTAAGTCCGGCTCTCGCTCGAACCTCATTCAGATACTGAGCTGCAAGATCCTTTTGCCCAAGTTCGAAAGCCGATTCCGCAGCGTTTAATAATACTTCCGCATATCGCATTCGAATCCACCAAACATTACTTCCTGTACCAATGTCTCCGGCACCTGGAGTTGGATCCATGAATTTGCGGATATAAAATCCGGTTTGGGCCGAGTGCTCCAATTCATCAATTGGACCATCAAACCCTACTACCTGGCTTGGCACCGATTGGCCTGGCAATACTTTTTGCTGGCCAAAATCGGATCCGGTGATAATGCTATCATTAGCTTGCGGCAATATATATCCTGCCCAAATATCCAAACTCGATCCCCTGAATGTGGAACCAGGCAACATGATAGTTCCGCCTAACCGGGCGTCACGACCTTTAAAAATATCGCCGACATTATCATATTTTACATAGTTACCCGCAGAATCCGTTTTAAAGGGACCAAAGGTATTGTCCAATTTTTCAAATGATTCTGCAAGATTTAAAGAAGGATTCAGAAAACCTCCTGTAGCTGCATCTTCGGTCAGTGAATGAGGTTGATTACCTACTGTAAACTGTTCATTTCTGCTCTTGAGCTTATAATCTTTCACCCAGATCACTTCGGGATTATTGTTCTTGTCCACAAAAAGCTGGGCAAAATTTTTCTGCAGGTCATTTGGATACCTCATGTACAATGAATACTCATTACTGTTAATGACTTTCTGCGCTGCATCCAACGCAATCTGATAGTAGTGATCAGCTTTTGATGCAGGGATTCCCACAATTCCATTTGGAAGTGATACAGAAGGTGTTGTGGCCCCATATTTTGCAATTGATGCTGCATATAAAGCAGCGCGCGATTTCATTGCCATGGCCGCACCCCAGGTAGCCCTTGCTTTTATGCTTGGATCCTTGGGAAGATTGTTGGCCGCAGAGTCAAACTCACTGATTACAAAGTCATATACACTGGCTTCCGGGTCCCGCGCATGTTGCAACGAAGCAACATCTCCATTGAAATCATATTGCAGCGTGTCCAGCAGCAGCGGAACTCCCCCCATCCTTTTTACAAGATCAAAATAGGCATTCGCACGCAGAAACTGTGCTTCTCCTAAAAAGCGGATCTTGTCTGAATTGTCAAGTTTATCCGCCAGCCTGTCTTTCTGAACAAATAAATTGATTGCCCGTACATAATCATAATCCCAGTTTTGCCAGTTATTATAATCATAGTACTGGTTTTGAACGCGCCAATAATCTCCATAGGCGGATGGAAAAGCTAAATCAAAATCGGCGAAATTTCCGTATTGATCTAATTCCTGATATTCCGGTACACGATCATATAAGCTGGCCAAATTGGAAAGAACCAGTGATGGATCTGACCATAATTGATCGCTCAGCAATATATCAGTAGGTTTTTTATTCAGATACGAATCTACTGTATTTTTACAGCCTGCTGAGCCAAGTACAATTAACAGTATGATAAAGAAATAATTTTTTTTCATAATAGCGTGCTTTTTTATGGATCAAAAAGTCAAATTAATACCGACATCCACATACTTATTTTGTGGATATTGCAGACCGTTATTGGAAGCTACTGCCGGATCCAGGTAGCTGGGCATATTGTCAATAGAAAAGAGATTATAAGTATCCAGATATATCCTTATTCTTCCCATCTTATATCTGTTTGTTAATTTTTTGGGCAGTGTATAACCCACCTCCAATGTCCTCACCCGAAAATCTCTGACATTAATCAACCAGAATGTCGAGTTTTTGTTATAGTCGCTATGTTGCGAATCATTGAAACGGAGAGCAGGATATTTTCCAGGTATCCATTGGCTGTTTAGATCATATGGATTAGCTCTGTGCCAACTGTTTGTATATTGATCCAGCAAAGCACCACCATTCTGGAAGGGCCATCTCGATTCCCAGTTACGATTGAATGAATACATCCCGTCATAAGAGAAATCAGCCGTAAAGTCTAATCCTCTCCATTTTAACGCGATATTTATCCCACCATAAAAGTCTGGCTGTCCACTGCCATAACCAATGGGCCTCTCGTCATACTGATTGATGACTCCGTCACCGTTCACATCTTTATAAATAAGATCCCCTGGAAGTAATGTCTTGTTGCCCTGTCCGTCTATATTTACCGGATAGTTATTGATTTGTTTTTGAGATTTGAATTGGCCAATGACCTGATATCCCCAAAAGATGCCAGCCAGCCTGTTCTCCGGTGAATTACGATAATTATCCCATGAATTACCGAATTTTGCGAACTTAGTCACCAGAGTCATGGCCCTGGAATAATTGACATTTCCTCCCAGTTTATAACTGAAATCGCCAATTTGATTTTGGTAAGATATTGAGAACTCACCTCCCATCTGGGCATCACTGTTGAGATTTTCAAGAGGAAGTGAATAACCAACTTCATTCGGTATGATTACATTAGAGGCACTGCCCAATAGTCCCGTTCTCTTCCGGTAAAAATAATCGATAGAACCGGATACCTGTCCATGCCAGAGAGCGAAATCTGCTCCGATGTCAGTAGTATGACTAATTAACCAGGTAATATTGGTAACCGGCTCCCCTCGGTCCTGAGAGCTGTTCACGGCCTGCCCATTCAGAATCACCGTACCAACTCCATAATTATAACCGGAGATATATCCAAAAGGATCAGTAATCTGGTTACCGTTTTGATCAACGTCAGAACCTAATTTTCCCCAGGAGGCGCGCAATTTCAGATCACTGAGTATGCTGTTTGCACCAATTAGCGAAGTAAAGAAAGGCTCATTCGTTAAACGCCATCCGACCGAAACCGAAGGAAAGAAGCCCCAACGATGGTTAGGCGGCCATTCCCACGAGGCGTCTTCACGTCCAGCTACCTCGAGGTAATAGGTATCGGCATAATTATAAGTAACCCTCCCTACATAACTAACGCGTCCTTGTGGAGTGTTAGAATCATTATAGGTATCAATAGTACTTTCCCGGATGATATTCAGTTGATTAACGGCCGGCACATCATGCAACCAGTTATAAAGATCCTTTCTCTGATACAACTCCGTTACAAAAGTGGCACCGATCGTATTTTTGCCAAAAGTGTTATCATAATTGAGCTGACCCTGTAAATTCGTTTGAGTGATCAACTCCTGACCTCTTTCCTGCCAGGGATTAGTACTGCCTCCGGTTCGGTTATACGTACTATCTGACGGGCTGTAGGTATATGCATTGTAGGTAAATTCGTGATTAGTAAAATAATCGTTCGCATAATAATATGAGAATAATCCTTTGGCAGACAATCCCTTAAGTGGAAAATCATACTGCGCGTGCAGGTTGGTTTGCAATACCCTCCAGTCATTTTGGTATTTACCGGAATTAGCAAAGGTCCATAACCCCCCGTTTTCTGCGTCGTGCCCAATATCACTAAGATACTTCGGGTTATCATTAGCAAAAGGTTGGGAAGTAGGCCTGTTACGCATAACGGAGAATAATGGCTCCCAGTAGTCATCTCCTCCAGGAACCCCCGGGTGAATTCTCTCCTCTATTCGTCCATTAACATTTATGCCGACCTTTAAGTTGTCACCAATTTTTGAAGTAATATTGCTCTGTATATTCGTGCGGTTAAAGTTATACTCCCTGAATTCAGCATTCTGGTTCAACCGGGTGAGAGAAAGATAATAATTGGTCGTTTTGCTTCCACCTGTAACATTAAAATTAACAGATGATTGTGGCGCATTTTTATTATCTATAAAATCTGCCCAATTAAAGCTCTGATATCCCTGTCCTCCTTGTTTCCATTTCGCAAGCTCTTGCGGCGTTATATTGGTGCTGCCGTATTCGTTCATTTGCGCTTCGGCTGCATATTTTTCCCATTGATATGCCGTAACAGTCGTATTTGGATACCGTGTAAAGTTTTGCCACCCAATATAGGTATCTATATTTACTGTTGGTTTGGTATCCAGATGTCCTTGTTTGGTTGTAACAACAACAACCCCATTTGCTGCCCGAACGCCATAAATAGCTGCTGATGCATCCTTTAATACAGATATACTGGCAATATCGTTAGGGCTAAGATTATTAAATTGCCCCTGATCTTCTTCAACGCCGTCAATTACATATAGTGGCGTACCCATATTTCGAATCTGGATACCTGCGCTTGCGCCCGGGCGTCCTTCTGACTGCCTAAATGATAAACCGCTGATCTTTCCTGCCAAAGATGTACTTACTGTGGCCCCGGCATGTACGTTTTTTATATCATCGCTTGAGACACTGGAAATGGCAGCCGTCAAGTTTTTCTTTTGTTGGGTGCCATATCCAACTACAATCATTTGCTGCCCCTGGATGGCCTGAGACTGTAAGCTTACATTAATCACATGTCTGCCATTTACAGGTACACTTGTAGTTTTGTAACCTATATATGAGAAGATCAGGGTGTCATTTTGACTGGATACGGATAAGCTATAATCACCTTTTGAGTCGGTAGCTGTTCCGGTTGTAGTGCCTTATATAAGAACAT
>Ga0102953_1001099_pt1 | contig 17568 bp, 15 predicted proteins | sample SalPon2A_C_D2_MG_FD_78509 | JGI IMG/M metagenome (GOLD analysis project Ga0102953, IMG submission 78509) | Soil microbial communities from South San Francisco under conditions of wetland restoration - Salt Pond MetaG R2A_C_D2_MG | ecosystem: Environmental > Terrestrial > Soil > Wetlands | place... | reverse complement strand
CGTGCTGGTCTCGCTGCTCGGAGTGCACGCGGCCGGCGGAGCGCCAGCCATCGGGGCCAAGCTTGTGACGCTCGGAGAGAGCTGGCGGCTCAATCCCTTCGCCTTTACCGGCTGGACCGGCGGTGATTTTCCCATCGCCTGGTGCCTCACCATGCTGGTCATCGCGGTGGTGGGCGGTTTCGGTATGGGCACCAGCATCGACTGGTACGTGGAGGCGCAGCGCATCCAATCGGCCAAGACGGTGCGCGACGCGACCTACGGGATCTGGGCCGGCGGCGCGGTCACCATGATTCGCAACGGCTTTTGGGCGGCGGGCATCCTGGGATTCTTCACCATGCTGCCCCACATCGCCAAGACCAGCGAGTACGAACTGGGTTGGTTCCGCCTGGGCTTCGAACTTCTTCCCACCGGCATGATCGGGGTTTTCTTCGGAGCCATTCTCGCGATTCACCTCTCCACCATTTCGAGCCACTTGAATCTCGGCGCCCTCTACTTCACGCGCGATCTATGGGAGCGTTACCTGCGGCCGCAGGCAGGTCCCGCCGAGCTGGTGCGAGTGGGACGTATCGCTACCTTTGCCCTTCTGGCCGGCTCCTTCTTCTACGGATTGATGATGGAGAACATCACCAGCTGGCTCATCTTTGCCCTGTGGCTGATGATGGCCGGGGTCTGGCTGCCCAACATCCTGCAGGTGATCTGGTGGCGTTTCAACGCCTGGGGCTATCTGGTGGGATGGATCGCGAACCTCGGACTGAGCTGGCTCGTGGTGTGGGTGTTACCCGAACTCCATTTCATCCCCAGCCTTCCCGACTACATGCAGTTCTGGATCCTGCTGGGACTGGGCGCGGTGATTCTCATCCCGGCCACTCTGCTCACGCCGGCCGAGCCGATGGATCACCTGGTGCGCTACTACTCGATGACGCGCCCTTTGGGTTTCTGGGGCCCGGTCCACCGTGAGGCAGTACGGCGCGGCTTGGTTCCGGCCGAAGAACCCGCCGCGGCCAAGGGGCGCGCCCTGGTGCGCCGCCGTTGGAGCGCGGCCGAGGCCGAGAGTTGGACGCGCGAGGACTGGTTCGTCATCGTTCTCTCGCCACTGGTCCTGGCCTGCCTCATGATCGGAGTGACTTGGTCGCTGCTTCTGCGCGTCGAGGGCTTCTTCGTGCTCGCTGCCGCGGTCGTGGGAATGGTCCTGCTCTGGTGGATCATCGACCCCAAAATGCGTGCCGTCTCCGCGGAGTACGAGGAACGCCAGAGCCGCTACATTTTGGAAAACGAGGCGCTGACTCTGGACAAGGCGGAGGGCTGAGATGGATCGTGCGCTGGCCACCGTCATCGGGATGAGCATTTCGTACGTGGCGTCGTTCGCCGGGCTGCTCTTGGCCTGGTGGTCGTGGCGCCGGCGTGGACCCCACCACCGTCAGCGAAAGGACCGCAATGAATGAGTTGCCGGTAGAGCCCATGGTCTCCAACGTGTTCTGGGCCTGGATCGTCCCCGCGCTCCTCTTCGGATTCTCCTGCGTCGCCACCTGGTTGCTCTACCGGCACTTCATGCACGACGGCGACGAAGACTCCATCATCGACGACGAGGTCAGCGCAGCAGGGCCATCCGCATCGTCTTCGATTCGTAAAGCCCCTTGAGCCGGCAAAAATAAATCCCACTCGCTGCCGGTTGAGCATCCGCATCCAATCCATCCCAATTGCGCGTGTAGTGGCCGGGCTCGAGCCATCCGTGGTGTACGTGGCGCACCAGTTGACCATTTGCGGAGTAGATCTCGAGCTCGTAAGGACCAGCTTGTGTGATGGTGAAGGAGATCGAGGTTCTGGGGTTGAATGGGTTGGGAAAGTTTTGCTGCAGGCGCATCGAGACATTGACGCCAGGCGTCGCGGAGGTCGGAAGGGAGATACTCACCGTTCCCGTCACCAAGCCGCCATTGTCATCGTAGCAGCCGGGCACGTTGGGGGTGGTGCTGCAACGGTCCTGGTAGCCCAAGAAAAGTCGGGTCGCTCCATCGGGGATGTGAAATACCTGGAGGTTTCCGTCTCCCTCTCCCGTCCAGCCATCTCCGAGGAAGAAGACTTGCCGCAAACCGGGACTGAGTTCGGCGAAATCGATGCCGGAGAAGATGATTCGGTCGGGCGCGGGGTCCACCGGCTCGGTGTCATCGAGAAAGACTCCCGTGAGATAGCGGCCGCGGGTTGAAAGATCGCATCCAGCAATACCACCATATGCTGGCGCCTCGAGGATGTTCGTGAACGCGGCGCCATCCGGACCGGACGATGGGCAACACCCACCGTAGTCGATGGTTCCGCTCAGGTCGAAAGTACAACTGCGTCCCGTGCCCGAAGGGAGGGCGATCTCGAAAGGAAGAATCCCTCCGCCGTACCCGCCTGTGACGCTGCCCCCCGGTCCAGGAGCAGTCGCGTGCCCGGCGCCGTAGACATTGCATTTTCCACCAACCGAGACGGATGTATCGGCCTGCGACGGCAGCGATGAATTCAATGAACACAGAAGGGCCAGGCCTGCGCTACATGCGAACAACCGGATTCGTGAGCTATTGACCAATTTGGGACCTCCGAGAAAATGGAAGCACAATTGTACGAGCTTGTACTGGAAAATTCGGGCGCGTCTTCGTTCATTATAAGGCCAAGAGTGGTCTCGTTGACAAAACCGTCTGTACCAACGCTTTCGGGCAGATCCGCCCGCTGGAAACTGGAGATGATCGTCGTGATGAAGGCATTCGTTGCGCTTCTTTGCCTCCTCACCCTTACGACCGTAGCGAAGGCGGCCGAACTGGAGAATGCGGTAGCGCGCCGTGTGAACTATCTGAGCACACAGCTTTCACTGGAGGGTGATCAGGCCAAGGCGATCGAGCAGATCCTCGATACGCTCGCACAACGGACTCGCGAGGACCGTTCCAGCATGGGTGAACGGAGGCCGGAGGGCGATCGCGAAGGCTCCGGACCGCCTGAGGAGAAAAGCGACTCGTCGAAGATGGAAGAGCGCGCTCAGAAGACCCACGATTCCGTGCTCGCTCTCTTGAGCCCGCAGCAGGCCGCCAGCTATCAGACTCTCGTCGACAAGGAAAATGAGTGGTGGCTGGATCCACAGCTCTTACAGATGGACACCATGCTGTCCCTTACCCTGGATCAGTGCCGAAAGATCTACCCGGTCCTGCGCCGCTCCCGCTTGCGTTTGAGGGCCCTGCGGGAGAGCGTCCGCCATACGCGCGATCAGGGCGCAATGGACAGTCTGCGCAAGGAGATGAGGGAATCCAACGAGGTCATCCTCGAATTCCTCGACACGGATCAGAAGGAGATCTGGAAAGACCACATCGAGGCGGTACAGAAACAACGTGAGAAGATTCGCTCCCAGCATAGAAGAAACAGATGATGGATTCCCCCTTTTGGAGGTAACGATGAAGTTCCGTTCGCAAGTGTCCCTGGCTCTATTCTGTTGCGTCGTTTTCGCGGCCAGCTTCTCGCGCGCGCAGGAAGACGCACAGGCAGAAAAGACGCCGCCCCCTCCGTGCACGGATCCCGAATATTCTCAGTTCGATTTTTGGCTGGGAAACTGGCGGGTCACTGACGAGGACGGAAAGTTCCAGGGGACGAATCGGGTGGAGCGGGTGCTGGGCAAGTGCGCGATCGAGGAGAATTGGGTGGGAGCTGAGGGATCGAAGGGGCACAGCTTCAACATGTACGACAAGCGTCGCGGAGTCTGGCATCAGACCTGGATCGGCGACCACGGCCTGTTGCTGTTGCTCGATGGGGGTCTCGACGAAAACGGGAATATGGTGCTCAAGGGACAGCTCCCCGCGCGGGATGGCAAGGGAATGGTCGACCACGAGATCACTTGGGAGAAGCTGGACGACGGACGTGTAAGGCAAACTTGGCGCGCTTCGCGTGACGACGGAGAAACTTGGCAGAAGCTATTCGTCGGATACTACGAACGTCAGGACGAGTAACAGGAAGAGATGGGGGTTGCCCCGCTGGGGCGGGGCAACCCGGAAAGTCAATCGAGTTCCTTATCAGAATCGATCACGACCTGATCACGTAGCGAAACGAACATGCAGATGAGCTCGTTGATCTCTGCCTCCTTGCACCCCATGTTTTTCATCCCCTGCATGACGTCGTGGCCCGCCGAGAGAAAATCGGCATTGGTCAATTTGAGATGGGCGTGCGATTCAGCCAGGCTCGGTCCTTCGTAATCGCCGGGGCCCCCGGTAGCCGAGACCATGAATTGCGTCACGCCGTCGATGAGATGCTTCGTGTCGACCTCGTCCATGAAACGGTCGAAGTCCTTGTTCTGGCCGTGGAGTCGCACGACCTCGGCAACGATCTTGTGGATGCCCTCCCTGCCACCGAGTCTCTCATAGAGCGACTTCGCAGAATCCGCTGCAGCCATCGCTTCCGCGTTTTGAGCGCACATTCCCTCGAGGCTCACGATCTGCTCATTCGCCGAGGGAGCTGGCGCGGCCTTCTCGCCTTGCTCCTCGTCGGCTGCAGACGAGTTGCCGGCCGAGAACATCACCAGGAAAAGCACGCTCCACGAGAGTGCGGGCATTGGTAGCTTTCTGGAAAATCTGATCACGTCAGCGTCCTTCTTTGGGGGGAATTGGGGGGGAGGGCACAATATAGAGGATGGGCGGACTTGCGCTCTGACTGATTGACCGGGGGTCGAGCTTCAATTTCGACACACGCACTTCACGATATTCAGAACTGTTTTTCCGAAGAAACGCTAGGATTTGGCGCCGGCGGCCATCTCCTTCAATTTGATGAGCTGCTGACGGCTGCCGAGTACCATGAGGCGCTGCCCCGATTCCAACTGCATGTGAGCATCGGGATTGAAGACCACGCCATCAGAGGTGTAGACGGCCAGGACCATGGCCCCGCTGCGCCGCCGCAAGTCGACCTCGGCCAGGCTGTGTTGGTCCAGCTCGCAGTTTGGCGTGACTTCGACCTTCCCCAGCTCGAGTCCGATTTCGTCGAGCGGCTGGTTGAACTGTTCCAGAAAATCGACGACCTCGGGTTGCATGGCCATGGCAGCCATGCGCCTGCCACTGGTCACGTAGGGAGAGATGACCCGATTGGCTCCCACCATCATGAGCTTGCGGCTGGTGCCGGGCTCGCTGGCGCGCGCGATGAGCTGGAGATCGGGGTTGAGGGTGCGAGCCGTCAGCACCGTGAAGACGTTTTCGGTGTCGCTGTCCATGGCCGCGATGAGACAGCGGGCGCGCAGAATTCCGGCCTGGAGCAGAACTTCCTCGCTCGAGGCGTTCCCTCTGAGGTAACAGATGTTCTCGCCCTCGAGTTCCTCGACGGGCGGGTTGAGGTCGATGATCATCCCGGTTCCCCCGCGAAGTCGAAGTTCGCTGACGACCTCTTGCCCCACGCGGCCAAAACCGCAGACGATGATGTGTTCGCTGAGCTTGTCGATCTTCTTTTGCATTCGCCGCTCCCTCCGGAAGCCGCCGATGTGCCCTTCGAGCGCGAAATTGACGAGTTGAGCCAGGGCGAAACCGATCGTTCCGACCGAGAGCATGATGAAGAAGATGGTGAAGAGGTGCCCCGGCCCGCTGAGCGGCCTGATTTCGCGAAATCCCACCGTGCTCATGGTGATCGCCACCATGTAGACGGACTCCAGCCAGCTCCACCCTTCGATCAGACGATATCCGGCGACACCGATGATGACGATGCAGGCGATGACCAGAATCCAGCGCAGTGCGCGCAGGGCATGTTCGGATTCGGCGGGGGCGCGGCTGGGATGTTCGCGAGTCACGGACGTCTCCCTGGTCTTGGTTGGCACTCTAAGACCAAGTCCCACGGTGCGGCAAGGTTTGATCGGCTTGAATCGTGTTCCCTGCGGCGCTCAGAGGCTGGGGTTGTGATGGCGCCGGCCCGGTGCTCAGTCCGCGCATTGGATCCGCCAGGCGGGCTCGACTCTCAAGTGCGAGTCATGGGAGACCCTCTCCACCAAGGACGAGGCCTTGGGCTCGCTCGGGCTCGGACTCGCGATGAATTCCTCGCTCCCCGCACCGTCGCGCAGTAAGAGGACGTGCACCCCACCGTCGTGCCGCAGAGTGAGCTGGATCGACTGCGCGCCGGTGAAGCGCTCGGAAAGTTGCCGCGCCCGATGGGTCTCACTGGTTGCGAGCCTGAACAGCCCGGGCCGTATCCGCGTATAGCTGCGGTCCTGACCCGAGGCGGCGAGCACGCGGTCGTGGACCCGCTCCATGAACTCGCGATAGTGCTCGAGTCCGCGCCAGAGGGCGAGAATCCCCGCTTCATTTTGATGCTCTGAATCCCAGCCCCCGGTCTGAGCCAAGAATCCCGCGACTTCGTGCAGTTGGGACCAGGCGCGCTGCGCCCTATCGAATGCCAGACTTTGGCTTGGCTCAACCGTGCAGCGAATCCACTTCAGGATGAGTTGCGAGTGCTTTGGAGGCGACATTCTACAGATTTACCGGGTGCGCTCAGTCCGACCGGCGGCGCATGATGGGACGGGTCGGTGAATGGCGGGCCGCTTCGCTGAAGCCGGCTTTCTTGAAGGCGGAGGGGACTCCGGTCCACACGAAAGTATCGGGAATTTTCTCCATCTTCGGCAAACTCGGGTAAGCCTCCACGATTTTGGCTCCCCGCTTCTTGGCGAGTTCGACTGCGGCCTGAAGGAGAGCCACCGAAACTCCCTGGCGGCGATAGGGCTTCAGAACGAAGAGACAGGAAATGGACCACACGGGCTCGTCGTCGATGGCCCGCAGGACACGCGAACGGGCCAGATAGGAGTACTCGCTCCGCGGGGCGATGGCGCACCAGGCGATGGCTTCTTTTCCCAGGTAAGCCAGAACACCGGGACGCTCTCCCTTGCTCACCAAGCGTTGGAGGGCGCGTTTGTTCGCCGCCCCCTTGCCCGCTTGCCAGTCCTTGCTCGACAGGCGCCATACCATGCACCAGCAGCCCCCACAGGCGCCGCGTTCCCCGAAGAGCTTCTCCAGGTCCTTCCAGCGAGAGGGCGTGGCCCAGTGAAACTTCAAGCGATCGACGGTTTTCTCTTCTTTCCTCATGTGGGCGGGGTTTGCTTCGGGGGAGAGTGCCGGCTGCCGCTGTAGCACTGCTCAGCGGCAGCCGCTTTCGTCAGGCCTCAGCGCGATTCCAACTTGGCCCAGCAAGACCAGACCATGAGGCCAATTCCCAACATGAAGAAATTCACGGCTTGATAGCCCAAGACAGTTTTCGCTCCGTAGAACCGACCCGCGACCGCCGCCAGACAGACGATCATCCCCACATACGCCACAACCGTCCCCAGAGAGGCGAGATACTTTTTCATGAAATCCTCCCGAATGAACTTGGCGAGACATCTCCCGCGAAGGCCCTTGGGAGCACGAGGGGACGTGCGGGCGGGCTCGGGAGATGGTCAGGATTTGAACCAATGGGGAAATGCTAGCACTCGAGGTCCAAGACGGATACAAGAACCCTCTTGCCCCGGAGGCTCGCGGAAAAGGCTTCCTTTGCGGCCAAGAGGCCAGCGCTAAAAGCGGTAATTCAGGGAAGAGTAATAGAGATCGGTCGCGTCGATCCCGCCGCGAGTCCATTCCCCCGAGAAGTTCAGAAACCACCCGGCCTGCAATGCAGCTTCCGCTCTCAGACCGAGCCAGTGCTGATCGTTTTGATCCATGACGAATCCGCCGTGGTTCTCGCTGCGAATCCCGCCCTCGCCATCCAGGCGCAGGGTGGAGCTGAGTTCCCAGCCAAGATTCAGCGAGGCAAGAATTCCATCGTAACGATCGTTACCGAAACGGCTGAAGCGGCCCCCGATCTCGAGCGGCAGCTGACGTAGATCGAACCAGCTGGCACGAAGGCTGATCACGCTGGCGCTCCCCGCGGATCCACCCGAGCTGCCGCGGAAATCCAATCCCAAGTTCCACGATCGCCCCAGGCGTGAGTCGGCGCCCACCCAGTATCCGCGGCGGTAGGTTTCGTCGAAAAGGGTCTCCGGCGTCTCGCGATCGGGCCACAACCTCACCCGGCGCCGGTTGTCGAAGCCCGCTTTGAGCCGCAACTCGCGCCTCACCCGATAACGCGCGAAGAGGTAGCTCGCGGTGGGGGTAATCACGCTGCTGTTGAAGTTGCGTTTCCATCCGCGATTGAGATCCAGTTCCTGCGATGCGAAGAGAGACCAGCGGGGATCGGCCCATGAACCCTGCAGATAGAGATACTCGCGGTTGATCTCGCTCTTACGGTACGAGGCGATCGTGGCCAGAGTGAGATTCCAGCGCTGCTCCTGCTGGTTCTTGGCGGCTTGCCGCCGATAGAACGCTCCCAGCTCCATCACCTCCGTCGAAAATTCCAGATCGCCCAGCGTGGGCTGAACTCCTCCTACAAGTCCGCCGCTCCATCGTTCGTGGCGCAAGGTGGCCGACGCGCCGTCGAAAATACTGAGATTTGCAAGCTCGGGAGAGGACTGACGCCCCAACACGAGGCCCGAGGACGAAGCGGGCGGCGACCAGCTCAGCGAGGCGCGATAGACGCGGTTCAGGGCCTGGTCGCTCTTGGCGCCTTCGGTGGGCCGCCGGTAGGTATGACGCGCTCGTGCGTCGATTTCCAGATCCAAGTGGTCTTGGGCGAGATGCCTTCCGCTGAGTCTGAGATCCCCGGCGGGCTGATCGAAGTTCTGGCCGAAATCCTCACGTGTCCGCACTCCGAGAAAGCTCGCTCCCACGCGGCCCTTCCACAGGGCCTCGTTTTTGACTTCGGTACTTGCTTCCTCCACCACCACCGGTGCAGCCAGATCGTGGACCTCACCCGGCACGAAGTGAATTTCGTCCCCCACCCGCGGTTGAAAAGACACCCCTTTCAACGGACAGGTAGAGCGAGTTTGCGAAGTGTAGTCCACCACCAGTGATCCGAGCCGTTGACCGCCCCGCCAGACCTCCACGGAATCCCCTTCGGCAAGACCCTGTGCATTCCCCGCATCGATGTAGACGGTGGAACTCGTGAGATAGCTGATCTTGGCGATGGAGGCCCCCGACGCGGGGATCGCGAAGAGCGCGAGTATCAGCGCGAGAATGAGGGTCAGCGAGTGACGCATGGCTACCTTCCCCTCGGGTGACAGTCATAACAGGCATTGCTCTCGTAAATGTAGGTGCCTCGGACCTCGCTGTGATCCGCATCGACATCGGACTGGTTGCTGTGCGCATGACAGTCGATACAGGAGAACACAGCGTAATTCGAAGCATTGACGTGGCAGTCCGTACAGTCATTCCACGTGCCCTGATGCCGTCCGGAGTAGATGGGGAAGAACAGCCCATCGTGATCGAAGTTCGCGTCATCCCAGCGCGTGGTGTTGTGGCATTGTTCGCAGCTGGTGCCGAAACCCGTGGACTGATGGTCGGGATCGTTCGTCGAAAGGTAGTCCTGCTCGTGGCAGGAATAGCACGCGGGATCCAGGCCGGAAAAGCTCCCGCTGGTGTGGCACTCCGAGCAGTCCAGGGGTTTGTGCGCGCCGTCCAGCGGGAAGCCGGTCGAGGCGTGGTTGAAGCTGGCGCCTCGCCACAGAGTGGGGGAATGACACAGTTCGCAGTCCTGCGAGAAGTTGCCCATGACGTGATCGGGGCTCTTGGCCGCTTCGTAGTCATCGCGGTGACAACTCACGCATTCAGTCGGCGTATTCACGTAGACAAGCTGTCCTCCGGCTGAGGACGGATGACACGACTCGCAGTCCTGAGTGTAGTGGCTACCCCTCAGAGGAAAACGCGTGCTGCGGTGGAGCCGTAATTGATCGCCTCGATCGATGAAACTGCGCGTCCCGTGACAACGATCACAGTCCAGGCCGAACTCACCCTGGTGGACGTCAGCATGGCAACCCGAGCAATCCTGCGGCGCATCGCTGAAAACCAGACTCTCATGGCACTGTTTGCAGGGAATTCCCTTGTGCGCGCCACGCAATTGAAAATCAAACTCGTTGTGATTGAAGTCCGCGGGGATTTCCACTTTCGACCAGTCATCGGCGCCATGGCAGCTTCCACAGTCCGCTTTCATGGGTCCGTGAGGCGATTCGGCTCGTGCCGAATTAGCGAGCAGGACGAGAAGGAGCAAGAGCCAGAGACTTTTCATTGTCGAACTCCAGAGGAGGGGAGTGTGGCCGAAGTGTGACAATCCCGGCAGGCTCGTCGTTTGTCTTTGAAGGCGAGTTTTCTGGGCGACGCTTTGCTCGCGACGAGACTCGAAGTTGCCGGTGCTTGAGCTAGCTCGCGGTGACATGCGAAGCAGGGAACGGTGCGGTGAGCGCCTTCCAGCTTGAAGCCGAAGGCGGCGTGATCCTCGACTCCGATGGTCGAGGGGCTGAAGGTTCTCATGGAGTGGCAGCGACGGCAGGGGTTCTTCGCGCTCCAGTCCGCGCTCTTCGCATAGCGCCCCTCGTGAGGGTCGAGGTGGCATTCGGCGCAGGGTCGTCCCAAGGAGGCAAAGAGCCATTTGGTACCGGCCAGGTCGGCATCCAGACCCGTGGAGACAGTCTTCGAGCCGCGCGGCAGGTGACAGCTTCCACACTGGATCTCGCCATGCCGTCCCTCCAATGGCCACCCCAGCGCTGCGTGCGCCTTGGCATCCACACGAGAAGGACGCCACGCGTCCACCCCATGGCATTCCGTGCAGTCCCGCGAGGGATCGATCTCCTTTCCGTGGGCCGGTGCATGGCAATCCAGGCAGCGCTTGGATTCCATGCGTAAGCGGACGTGCGCGGGGCCCCAGGCGGGATCCGGCGTCACACCCTCGGCGGCGCGATGACACTTGCCACAACTCAGCTTGGCGTGAGCGCCCGTGAGCGCGAATGCAGTCTTCGCATGTCGCGTGAGGTCGAAGTTCGACTTCTTCCAACTCGTTTCGTCATGACACGTCGCACAGTCAGACCTGACCCCCTTCACGCTGAGAACTTGCTCCGCGTGGGGATTGCGGTGACAACGGTCGCAGCGATCGTGCGCAGGCCGTTTGCCCCAGGCTGATTGCGGATCGTGGCATTTCTCGCAGCGCAGTTTCGCGTGTTCTCCGCGCAGTGGGAAGGAGGTCAATGTGTGGTTGAAGCCGCTCGTGCTGGCCAGCTTGAACCCTGCCGTGGTGTGGCATCCGCTGCACTTTCCCTGGAAGCGGCCCTGATGCGGATCGGAGTGACAGGGCTGACAGTCCTGATGGGGTAGGGGACGATAGAGCGGAACCACCTTTCCGCTTGAATCGGTCTTGGCTCCGAGCTGCTGGTTCTGGTGGCATTGCGCGCATTTGAGCTGCGCGTGCCGGCCATCCAGGGGATAGGTGGTTCGCGCGTGGTCGAAGTTCGAGACCGGGCGCCAGGCCTCCTGCCCGTGACAGTGCGCGCAGTCCTTTCCCAGCGAACCCTCGTGGGGATCCTTGTGGCAGTGCGTGCAGTCTGTTTCGAGTCCCAGCCAACTCTTGCCCTCGTGGATGGAGCCGGCCGGCTCTTTGACCGCCGCCGGGCCGGTTTGAAATTTCGGACGGTGGCAGGCCCCGCATTTGGCGCGAGCGTGGGCTCCCGCCAGGGCCCAGCCGGTCGATTCGTGCTTGAACTTGTCGGCCGAGCCCTCGGGCCACTCGATGAGTGTGAAATCCGTCCCCGCATGCTCGGGATGGCATTTCTCGCATTCGACGCTTCCCAGATGGGCATGAAAGCCGCGACCCTGTTCGAGCAAGAAGGCGACTCCCGCGTGGCACTTCAGGCAGTGCTCCTGGATGCTCTCCTGCTTGAGGCCGTGACACTGCGTGCAATTGCGATTGCCTTCCAAAGAGGCGTGCGCCGAGGAGAGCGGGCCGGGAGAGATCTGAGCCAACGCCGGGGAGATGAAGGCGCAGCTCAGAAATAGAGGGAGCATCATGAACAGGCGGCGAAGCACTCAGACCTCCGAGCTCACCAGGGGGATGTCCTTGTTCACCATCGCGACACCGACTTTGGACAAGAAGCTCGAGGGGGGCTCTCCTCCAATGCGGACGATGACATCGTCGGCGGGAAGCTCCCGCAATTGTCCTTCGACTTCGATCTCCACTCGCTTGGATTGAATACGACGCAAACGACTTTGCATGAGCACCGTGAGGCGCTGGTCGGCGACGGCTCTCTCGAGTTTGGCGAGGTTGCGCTCCTTCACGCGAGTGAAGTGGTCTCCCCGGTAGGACAGAGTGACCTCGCAGCCCTCCTGGTTGCAAAGTCCAAGGGCCGATTCGATGGCGCTGTCCCCGCCGCCCACCACGATCACTTTCCGGCCCACGAAGGCCTCCATCTCCACGATGTCGTAGAACACGTGTTCGCCCTCTTCTCCGGGGACTTGCAGGCGACGAGGAGTTCCCCGGCGCCCCATGGCCAAAATGACACAGCGGGCGCGCAGACTTCCTTCCTTGAGTTCGAGCTCGAAGTGACCATTTCGCGGCTGCGCGTTCTCCACCCGGCAACTGGTGTTCACCTGCAGGCCGGTGGTCTCGATGATGGCCTCCCAGGCCTTCAGCAGAGCCTCCTTGGTGGTGTCGGAGATCCACAGGTCTCCGTAGAGCGGGACGTTGATGGGTTCTGCCATCAACAACTTGTGTCGCGGATACTTGCGGATGGAATCGGCGAGGGTGCCCTGCTCCAGAAGCACGTAGTTCAGTCCCTGGCGCTTGGCCTCGAGTCCGGCGCTGAGTCCGGCCGGGCCGGAACCCACGATAGCCACGTCATAGACATCTTCGGTACGAGCCTCTTCACCATGGAGGGTAGCGGCCACGTGTTCGGCCGCGATCCGACCCTCGTTGATCGCGTTCTTGATGAGTCCGCGTCCGCCCAATTCTCCCACGATGTACAGGCCCGGTACGTTGCTCTGGAAGTTCACATCGACCTGAGGCACTTCGACGCGCTGGACTGAACCGCCGGCGCTGACCACGATCGCTCCCACCGGACAGGCCCTGGCACAGTCGCCATGCCCCACGCAGCGGGCCAGGTCGACCACGGCCAGCTTCGACTGAAGGTGCAGGGCTCCCTCTTCAGGGCAGGCATCGACGCAGGTGGAGCAGCCCACGCAGAGATCGGCGCGCACGATGGCGTGGGGACGCCCCTGTGGCGACTCGGTCTCGGCGGAAGATACGGCGGCGGCGACCACCTCGAAGGCGGAGAGCGGGACACCACAGGAACTACACTGGGTGGCGCCCGAGGGAAGGACGGCTTTGCAACGCGGACAGCGCGCCACTGCCCTCGAGCTCTGTCGACGCACGTGCCAGGTGGCGAAGGCCACGGTGAAAAGCACGAATGCAAGGGTGGTCCAGAGCATGGCGGTGATCCTAGTAGAACCAGGTGGCGCCGAAGAGAACGGCCACCACGACGTGAATGGTCACTGCGATGGCAGCCGTGATCGCCACCGGCAGGTGGGCAACGTGCCAGAACCGGAAGAGGCCCTGCGTCGCGTCAAGGAGGCGCACTTGCTGGCTCAGAGCCATCTGCCGTCGCGCATTGCGCAGCAAGCTGCGCAATGCTTGACGATCCAGTGGCGGCCGATCGGGCCCCAAGTTCTTCCAGCGGCGAACGATTTCACGCGCGGCTTTTCGTCGTGCAAAGTCGTCACGCACCATCTGCAGGAGGGTTCCGCGGAGACCGAGACCGCGTGTCGGTACGGGGCTGGCCGCCAGCACGCTCGAAACGACATCTCTTTCCAGACCGGTGACGTTGGCAAGCTCCACGAGCAGCTGCATGCGTTGCTTCGTGGCTTCGTCCAGCCCGAGAGCTACTCCCTTTCGCGAACGGGGGATGCGCGAGTAGATGTAGCGACCGACGATGCCGCTGGCCACGACGATGAGCATGGCCAGATAGCCCAATCCGATCAGGCCATTGAAGCGCCAGGACGCGTGAACCGCACCGAGGATGGGAAGGGTCAAACCCACCACGATGTGGACGTCGAGCCACTTTCCTACCGACCCGCTGAAGGACATCCAGCGCGCTCGCTTGCGCAGCGGATAGAGCCAGAGGAACAGGAAGCCGAGAAAGAGCAGGATGCCGGCGCTCTGCCCCACATAGCCCGAAGGCCTGAGCCAGGCGTGGAAGGGATGGCGAACCCGCTGCGCGAGAGGCGCCAAATAGTAGGGGGCGCCGAGGATGCTTAGACCCACGAAAAAGAGGTTCGTGAGGAAGGCAGGAGAAACCCCGCGCCGGGGGGGCGCAACGTGGGATGGAATGCGGTCCGTGGAGGAAGTGACAGAAGCTGAGTGGCTCATTCAGGAACCCGTCAGATGGGTGGATCTGGCCTTCGAATCCAGAATCGCGGACCCGACTGCATTGGCCTGGGCTTCCGTGCAACCGTCATGCCCAGAATACGCAGGCCAATGCTACACTTGAAAACCTTCTGGGGACCAGGGGGGATACGGCGAACGCACCGCCGCCTCATTTTGCCTCATGCTTGATTATTCACGAGTAAACGCTCGGAATCTATTGTATTTTTCCAGGGTCTGGAGCCCAGGAGATCGCAGCTGTCCTCTTCCGGCTTTCATCCTTGTTGGCGAATTCAATCGCGGCGAGGCTGCTGCTCTGCTACTTTGCTCGTACGCAACACCACAGTTTGGCTCCCGTCTCAAGAGTGATCTCGGAGCTCCCCCGGGACCCAAGTGATCCATTTTCCGGATCACGAGCATCGCAGGATTGCGTAAGGCGTACGGAAGGACTCGCAGATCCATCCGTCTCGCGATCGGAAGGGGTTGCGTCGTCGACGCTTCACCCGCGGTGGCCATCGCTCACGGCTGCGGAATCGGGGGAATAGTTTGCGAAAGCTCCGTGTCGGTATCGTCGACTTAGCTCACAAAGGTCCCACTCGAGCACTCTACGCGCGCGTCATGCACGCCAATCTCGCCGCCATCATGCCGCAGGTCGTCGCGGTCTGGTGTCAGGAACAAGGGCACCAAGTCGAGTTTGTCTGTTACACGGGGCTGGAAGATCTGGAGAAGGAGCTCCCGCGAGACTGCGATTTGGTATTTCTCAGTAGTTTCACGCAGTCCGCTCAGCTGGCTTACGCGCTCAGCAATTACTTCCGTTCCCAGGGAGCCGTTACCGCCATTGGGGGACCTCACGCGCGCTGCTATCCGGAAGACTGCCTGCAGTACTTCGATTACGTCTTCGGCTTCACGGATCGAAAACTGGTGCAGGATGTTCTCTTGGACTGCTCGCCCCATCGTCCCAGTGGCATTCACCTCTCCGCCGAGCAGCAACCACAGGAACTGCCCAGCCTTCAGCAACGCTGGCCCTTCATGGAGGCGATCCTACGCAAGGCGCCTTTGCTGAAGATCGTTCCGATGATCGGTAGCTTGGGATGTCCTTATACTTGCGCGTTCTGTATCGACTCCACCGTTGACTACAAGCCTCTGGCCTTCGATGCGCTCAAGAATGACCTGAAGTTCCTTCGCACGCGCATGAAACACCCCAAAGTCGGATGGCACGATCCCAACTTCGGGGTCCGCTTCGACGATTATCTCGATGCCATCGAGGAGGCGGTGCCTCCGGGCAGTATCGAGTTTGTGGCAGAGAGTTCTCTATCCCTCCTCACCGAACCCCACGTCAAGCGGTTGAAGCGGAATGGATTCCGAGCGCTTCTACCGGGAGTGGAGTCCTGGTTCGATCTGGGCAACAAGTCGCGCTGCGGAAGTCGTCAGGCGGAAGAGCGAGTGCTTCACATCTCCGAGCACATTCGAATGATCATGCGCTACATTCCTTACGTGCAGGCCAATTTCGTGCTGGGCCTTGACTGCGACCGTGGAGCGGAGCCATTCGAACTGACCAAGAAGTTCATCGATCTCACGCCGGGCGCATTCCCGGGGTACTCGTTGTTGACGGCATTTGGGCGCGCAGCACCGCTCAATTTGGAGCTACAGTTGAGCGGCCGCGTACGAGCGTTCCCCTTCCACTTCCTCGACAACAACCATGCCATGAACGTCGCGCCGCTCAACTACGAATGGACTGAGTTCTACGATCACGTCATCGACCTGACCCGCTACACCTTCTCATGGAAGAACATGGGCAGGCGTTTCCTGGCTAACCGGGGCGCCATTCCCCGCTGGATGAATCTAGTGCGCGGAGTGTCGTCAGAAGGGCTCGGCCGTCTTCATTACTTCCAGCACCTCAGAAAAGAACTTGATCGGGATCCACAGTTGCGGGCCTTCTTCGAGGGTGAAAGCGATCGCATACCCGCTTTCTACCGAGACGCCGTACAGCGTGAATTGGGTGCCCTCTGGCAGTGGCTGCCACAGGGAGCGTTGGAACACGATGCCCGCGCGTACCTGAAAACGTCGCGCGAGGGGAGGCTCGAGGTGGCCTCCAGCGTGGCGGCGGCCCTTCCCCAAGCCCGGGTGGCGGGCGCGGATTCCTAGCCGACTTGAACGAACATTAGCTCGCTAAATTACTGTTTTTTCGTTTGTTAGCTCCCGATCCCGGACACAGATTGGCGCGAAGTCGAGTTTTTGGGCCTCGAAATCGCGGGGGTGATCCATGCCGGATCCAATTTCCTCGATCTGTGCGCGCTACGCCAACGACCGGACCAGACTGATGGATATCGTCCGGGAGGTTCAGGCCTCGCTCGGTTGCATCTCGAAAGACAGCGCGGTTGCAATTGCCGAGTTCGTATCGTGCGAGCCCGTGGAGGTCGAGAGTGCCGTCTCCTTCTACGCTTTCCTGAGCGATCATCCGCGGGGCCACATTCCCATCCGTCTGTGCAATGACGTCGTCGATCGCATGGCCAAGGTGGAGGACGTGGCTCGAGTGTTCGAACGAGAGCTGGGGATCCCCATGGGGTCGGTTACCGAGGATGGGCTCTTCGGATTGCAGTGGACCCCGTGTATCGGCATGAGCGATCAGGCCCCGGCGGCTCTCATTGGCAGCGTTCCCGTGACGAATCTGAGACCGGAGAGCGTGCCCGAACTCGTGAATACGCTGCGCAAGACCAAGAATCCCGCGGCCATCCTGTGCTCCGTCGGAGACGGCAACAACGCTTCCCCGCTCGTTCGCAGCATGGTGCGGAATAACATCGAGAAGGCGGGTCCCGCGATTCTGGCGCCCTGGCCCAAAGGTGAGGCCGTGCGCAAGGTGGCGCGAATGGAGCCGGGTCAGGTGGTGAAACTCCTGGAAGATTCTGGCCTGCGTGGTCGAGGCGGCGCGGCCTTCCCGACGGGAACGAAGTGGAAGTTCGCCGCAATGGCCGAAGGTTCACGAAAGACGGTGATCTGCAACGCGGACGAGGGAGAGCCAGGAACCTTCAAGGACCGCGTACTTCTTACCGAGTACCCGGGGCTGTTCATCGAGGGGATGGTCATCTCCGCGCGCGCCATCGGTGCGGACAACGGCATCGTGTACTTGCGGGGCGAGTACCAGTACCTCCGCCGCTTCCTCGAGGCGAGCCTTCAGGAGTATCGCGACCAAGGCCTTTTGGGCCCGTCCATCGCTGGAGTGAAGGGTTTCGATTTCGACATCCGGATTCAGATGGGTGCGGGTTCTTATGTCTGTGGAGAGGAGACCGCGCTGATCTCGAGCTGTGAAGGAAGGCGCGGCGATCCCAAGACCAAACCACCTTT
>Ga0102953_1001097_pt1 | contig 17581 bp, 20 predicted proteins | sample SalPon2A_C_D2_MG_FD_78509 | JGI IMG/M metagenome (GOLD analysis project Ga0102953, IMG submission 78509) | Soil microbial communities from South San Francisco under conditions of wetland restoration - Salt Pond MetaG R2A_C_D2_MG | ecosystem: Environmental > Terrestrial > Soil > Wetlands | place... | reverse complement strand
AATTTTTTTTAAAAAAAAAAATTAAAAATTTATTAAAAAAAAAAAATAAATATTTTTTAAAAATTTTTAAATAAAAAAAAAAAAAAAATAAAAAAAAAAAAAAACAAACACAAAACAATTTAAATAGTATGTCAAAAAAATTTTTTTGTCAATATCTCGGTCATTGTGGCGCATTATTTGCATAATTTATTTCATCACCATAATTTAATTCATTTTCAATCATATTTGCAATGAAAAAAAAATTACAGAAAAAAGATTCATTTTTTTTTTCAGTAAATTGACTGACATAAATAATTACGATTTTTAACAGAAAATTATGTAGCAATAAAAACAAAAGAAAAATTTTTATTTTGCAATAATATATTATAAAACTTTTCAAATTATTTTTTTTGGTATGTTTCACTTAAATGTTTCAAATTTATATCCATATTCTTCAATAAAACAAAATACCAAAATACCTTTAGAATATAATTTTCGCAAAAGTCAAATTTTTCAAGATAAAATGAAAACAAATTATTGTATGTGTCCAGTTTGTACAAAACGCATGATAAGTTTAGAAAAATTTGAAAATTTTATAAATAGTAAAACATGTGATTATTTAAAACCTCAATGCGAAGTAATACCAACACCAGTGAATCAAAATTGTAGTTTATATTTTCAAAAAGATGGTTGTCCAACATCATTTGTTCCACAATATGAATATAAACAACTTAGTAAAACCGAATTAGAACAAGCCCAAGATGAACAAGATACGGCTCAAAGACAACAACAAGACGCAATATGTACATCTGGACAATCATATGAAGATTGTAATCTTCAATCCAATGTACCATGTACATCTGCTTGTAAAACTTGGTGGAAAAAATGTAAACCTGGGGAAGATGGTGATTTTAATTGTAAATTAACAAAAGAGCAAGAAGAAGCAGCGCAAGAAACTGCTGATACACAACAACAATCTGCGGAACAAAGTATTTGCGAAATTGGTCCAACTAGAACTCGTTGTAATGTTAGTAAAGATGTTCCTTGTGATAGTGAATGTAAAGCTTGGTGGAAACAATGTCGAAGTTATGAAGATGGTGATTTTAATTGTCCATTAACAAAAGAAGAAGAAGAAGCAGCACAGGAAACACAAGATCAAGGCAGTCAAAATATAATAGTTGATCCAAGTGTACCAGTATCATTTGATTGTCCACAAGGTAAAACATCTTGTGATCCAGAAGTCTGCGCTGATGCACAATCAATTTGTGATATTGAAAATAATGTACCAGATACTCAACAATGCAGAGATTTTTATAATAATTGTACAAATAAAGATCCGGCATCTGTAAATTGGGAAACAACAGATGATACACCTAAAAAACCAGATGATAAACCTGAAAAACCAGAAGATACCTATATATGTTCAGATCATAAATCTGTTTGTGATATTGAAAAAAATGTACCATATACTCAAGAATGTATAGATTATTATGATAATTGTACAAAAAAAGATCCTGCAACTATAGATTGGAATTGTACTAATATTGAAGATTTAAAAAAACGATGTCAAGAAACACAATATCAGACAACTGATGAATGTATGCACTATTTTCATGATTGTTATGATCCAACAAGTTCAGGGTTTCCAATACCGCCAAATGTAATTCAAAAAATATGTGATAAGGAACAAGCAAATTGTCTTTACAAAAATCCAATTTTTTTATTTTTTGCTGCAGTTGTAGTAATATTTTTTATTGGAGTAGTAGCACATTTTATAATGAGCCGATTTTCAAATTTTAAAGGAAACCCAGTGGAAGAAGTTTCAAGCATGTTCCGAAAATCAGGAGACATATATGGAAGTGACGACAAAACCGACGAGGATGTGTACTTTGTAAGTAAAGATTGGGGTCAAGATTCAAATGTAGAACAAGACGAGGAAGAGTTAGGTAGAAAACAGGGGGGCGGACTTCTAGCTGGTGGTGATGTTGATGTAGGCGGAGATGCAGACGCAGGAGGCGGAGATGCAGGAGGCGGAGATGCAGGTGGTGGACTTTTAGGAGGCGGAGCCGGCGACGTAGAATTACAACAAATGCCACGCAGAGGAAATCAATAAATTATTTAACAATTAAATAATTTTAGCTTCAATTAATTTTTTATGTTCCCGATTCCCTATTTTTACAGGTACATTTAAAACTGGATGCATTAAATATTCTTTTAAAAATTCTTCTGATAATTGTTTATTTTCTTTTTTTAGTTTTTTTTGGGCAATTATTTGTTTTTTTAAATTTGTATTTTTTTGAGATTTTTCTTTATTTTGTTGTGTAATTTTTGGCATTTTTTTTTGTGAATAAGTTGAATTAAATTGTCGAATTTTTTTTGCATTTTTTAACATTTCTTGTTGTTTTAAAATTAATTGAATATGATCTTTTCGTGCTTTATTTAAATCTAAAGTTATTTTGTTTAATTTTTTTTTTGCTTTATGATGTTGTCTAGAAAAATCATTATTTGGTACAGATTTTTGATTCGCAATATATTTTAAATAATTTTCTTTTCTAATTTGTTTTTCTTTTTCTTTTTTTTTTACGGCGATATTTTTCAATTTTTGTTTTGTTGAAGTTTTTAATCTAAATTCTTGTAATCGTCGATTTTTATTTTCTTCATTTTTATTTTTTAGCATTAATTTTCTTTTTTGAGTAATTTGTTGATATTGATTATTTTGAAAAGTTGCAATATTTTTTTTATTTTTTTTATTTTTGGAATTTGTTTTGAAAAAATTTATTTTTGTATTTTTTGGATAAAAATATGAAATAGATTTTTGCATTCTCATTAATTGAATATTTGGTTTAGAATTATTTATTTTTTTTGTATTGTTATTTGATTGTAATGTTTTATCATGTATATTTTGTTTTTGGCGGTATTGTTCAAAATATTTTTTTCGTAAAATATATTTTTTTTTTGTATTTGATTTTATTTTGGTCTCTGGAAAACCATTTGCACTTGCACATAATTTATCATATATTTTTTTTTTTTGTGCTTTTTGGTAAATGGTATTATTTTTATATTTAATTGCGGTTTTTGAATTAATTTTTTTATTCAAATATAAATTTTGAATTTTTTTTTGCAAATTTTCATTATTTTCTTCTTGCTGTGCTTTAGTTTTGCTATATTTTTCAAAACATTCTTTTTTAAATACTTCTTTTTTTTTATTATTTACTATCATTGCTTGTTTTTTAGTTATTATTTGCGCTGTATTATTATTGGTGTTATTATTTGTATTGTTATTTATATTATTATTAATAGAATTATCATCTTTGATTGTTGGTTTAACTATCGATATATTGTCATCGTCAATATTATTTTGTTGCTCTTGGGCTTGATGTTCAATATCAATTAAATTTATTTGACTATTTTGTTCTTCATGTATATTTTCAAGTTTTTCTAAAAAATCTGAATTGATTGAAACTGTATCTTCTGCAACTAATTCTTCTTGTAAATTTTCTGTGTATTCTTCTTCTCTGCTATTTTCTGATTTATTATCCAATGATTGTTCTACAAATTCTTCAGCTAATTCGTCTGGTAATTCTACCAAAAATTCTTCTGGTAATTCGTCGGCTGATTCTTCGGCTGATTCGTCGGCTGATTCGTCGGCTGATTCGTCGGCTAATTCGTCGGCTGATTCGTCGGCTGATTCTTCGGCTGATTCGTCGGCTGATTCTTCAGCTGATTCGTCGGCTGATTCTTCAGCTGAGCCTTGTGATTGTTCAACATTATTTTCAGCAATATTTTGTTCTATATTTTCAAAAACTGGTTTATTTTGTTCATTTTTTTGTTCATTTTTTTGTTCAACAATTTGTTCAACATTATTTGTATTATTTTCACTAATATTATCAGTGGCTGATGAATTACTCAAAATTAAATCTATTAATTCAGCTTTTTTTAAATGTGAATATTTTTTTAATTTCATTTGTTTACAAATTTGTTGTAATTGTTTTTTTTTTTGTTTTTGTAAAGATTTTTTATCAAACATATTTTGTAATTATATATAATATATTTTTAATTTTTTATTTTTTTGCATTCAATATATATATACAAATTAAAGGTGAAATATCAACAAAAAAAAAATTATGTATTTAAATTCTATTAATATGTATGAATTGGAAAATGATATTTTACAATCAAATGCAACAGATAAAAAATTATTGCAACCCGATTATGTTGATAATCCAAATAATACAGAAAATATTACTACACTGCAAGGTATTAATATTCCAAAAACACATCACCAAAAAATATCCAATACAACTACAAATATGAATCTATCTCAAGTAAATTCACAAAATTCTTTAGAAAATTCAATGTCTTCACCAATGACTGGTTATAATGATTTAAATGTAATGCAACCATCATTACATCAAAATCTTTCTACTACACAAATAAACAAAAAAGATTTAACTAATTCAATGAAAACTATACCAATTACTATAATTGTTATTGTTGTCATTATATTTGTAATTTTAATTGTATTTATTAAATTAAATAATGCAACAGCAACTATGGAAGAAGTTGGAGAGATTGCAAGAAAAACAATTACAAAAAATCCAATCGCTACACAAATAAACAAAACTTTAAATCAACCATTATCATCGCAAAAAATTAATACATTATATCAAAAATATAAAACAGCATAAAACAAAATTTTTTTAAAAATAACACACAACATCAACTTCTAAACTTTGAAAATGAATTTTTCTATATTTTTTCAATAACAAAGTAAGAAAATTATCAATTTCTTCATCCGAATTTTCTATGGATTGAAAATTATGAATTTCAAATCTAAGATCTCGATATATTTTTGTAAAATTTTGAAATTTTGTGATTTTAGTTTCAATTTGTAAAAAATTCAATACAGATATAATTATTGAAGAAAGTATAGATAATACAAAAATAATTTGAGAATTTGATTGATTATAATTTGCAGAAAATGAAGTAATAATAATATTAATAATTAACGCAATAACACCTGTACTATAATATATGGTTTTACATTTTGTATATTTTTTAAAATAAGTAATTTCTTTTTCAGTAATTTCATCAATTAATTCATCTAAAGTATTTATAGGTTTTGAATAATGTAAGGAAGGTAGTTTATGATTATTTTCCGTAGGATCATTATAATAAACAGCTTCCAATAAATCTTGGGTTGAATCATTTATTTTATTATTATGATTTATTTTTTTTTCTGGAATTTTTGTTTTAAAAAAATCAATTTCGGTTGTACGATCTTTATTTTCAATATTCATTTGTTTTTTTTTGTACAACGCTGTATTATTACAAAAAAAAAATATTCTAGTAAAATGTAATGTAATATTTTGAAATATATTATTATATATATTTTCAAAGTAAAATGAATTTAATACCTTTTCAAAATTCTTCCAAAAATGTCCGCAAAATTGTTTTTTTTATATGTGCTGCTGAAATTTTATATAAAAAAATAAAAAAATTATATAAAAATTTTATGAATGAAATAAATAATTATAACAATATAAAATTAAAAAAATCAGAAAATACTACCAAAAATCAAAATCAATTTATTGATAAATTTGTAAAAAATGTAATGATTTTAAAAAATATATATTGTTCAAATTCATTATCAAAAAATATATATAAAAATATTCTTTATGAATTCATTAGATTTTTTTTAACTATTTTTTTATTATTTGGTTTTTATGTTATATTTATATCCAGAAGTTTACGTTTTTAATTTTAATATTTAAATTTTATTTTTTTTGAATAAATTTAATAAAATCAACTAATGTTGTATTTTGAAAAATAAAACAATTATGTTCTTTGCAAATATATTTAATAATTTTTAATATTTCTAATATTTTATCACATTCACTATCAAATATTTTTTCTCTTTTGATTTGATTATTTTTTGACATTTTGTTTTTATTTTTTTTTTTGGTTTTTATTTATAATTTTATTTATAATTTATTTATAATTTATTTATATTTATTTATGTTTATTTATTTATGTGGAAAAAAATGTAAAAAAAAAAAATACATTTGTAATATAATATAATATCTTTATTGTAAATTAATTAATTTTTTTCAAATGGCTTCATTAGAAAAAATTAGAATGAATGACAACAAAAATAATAATGATTCTTCTTCAACAATTCCTTTAATAATTATAGCAGCTTTAATTTTAATAGTGACATATTATACTTGTCAAAGAAAAAGTGAAAATTATCAATGTCAAATAAATAAAATATCGCGAGAAAATAATATACATAAAGATAAATATCCATATCAAGATGTATCTCAAAATACAGTAATGGAACAAAATCAAGATTATGCAAATACTTTAAAAACACCACAACAATTAGTTCAAAATTATCAACAAATTTATCCTGATGATTTATTACCACAAACAAAAGAAACAACTGAATGGCAAAGATCTAATCCACCTGGTGCTGGTTCACTTGAATTAGCTAATATGTTGGATGCTGGACAACATATTGGTGTAAATACACAAGGAAGTTCAATGAGAAATGCAAATTTACAAATTCGTAGTGAATATCCAAATCCTATTATACCTGTTTCTATATTTAATAATAGTTCAATAACACCTGATATTTTCAGAAAAGAATTAGAAGTTGGTGAATCAATTGCTGCATAAAAATTTTTTAGCAATTAAAAATTTAGAATTAAATTATATAAGAAAATAAAAAAAATGGAAAATAATACGATTGCCGAAAATATTAAAAATACTCAAAATGAAAATAAAAATCAACAAATATTTATTATTATTTTAATTACTACTATGTCTTTATTATTTTTTTTAAATTTTCAAAATAAAGATTTAAAAATTGAAAATTTTTCACAAAAATGTGATTTATATAAATTACCAATATCTAATGATATAATTTTAAAAAATATTAATACAAATACAAAAATAAAAACACAAACAACACCAAAACCAATAAATGAAAATAATATGCAGCAAAAATTATTAAATACATCTTTATTACCAATTGATAAACAAGCTGCAGATTTTTGTAAACAAAATCCAATTGGTTTAGGGTCATTAAAATTTAAAAATTTTTTATCATCTCAATATAATTTATTTACAAACACACCTGGATTATATAAAAAAAATGCTAATGTTCAATTACGTGCTGAAATACCAAATCCAATTATTCCAGTAACAAAAGATGATAATTATCATATAATTAAAAAAACTATTGAAAATAATTATAAAAATTCATTATTGACAGATAAAAAATTTAATCCGAAAGGAATTATTTTGTGCTAAATATGATTTTTTTACATTCCGTTTATTACTACACAATTGTTATTTTTTACACTGATGAACAGTTTGTATAACATGTTTGAGAACAAGTAGAATCACAATTTTCATTAAAATCTTGATATAATGTACATGGCACAGCTAATTTTCGTTTTGATCGTAAATTACGATGATTATCAAATAAATTTGAATAATTATTTATACAAAATTGATTATCTTCTTTACATGTTGGTACAGGTTTATTATATAACCAATTTGCAAATGCAATAGTATCACCATTTCGAACACCATATTCATTTGTATTTGGCATTGTAAAAAATCGATTTTGACTATTTCGTTTATTATATATATCATTAACTTCTTTATGTAAATTTTTATTAAATTGATATTCTATTTGTTTTTTGATATTTTCATTTTCAATATTTGCAGCAATATCTCGTGATTTATTAATACCAACATCAGATAATAATGTATTCATAAATGGATTATGTGCTGTTGGTAATGTTCGATTTTCTAATGTATTATTTATTGGATAATTTTCAATTTTATGCAATAATTTTTCTTCATGAAATTTATAAATAAAAAAAGTAAATAATGCCATAAATAATGGAACAAAAATACTATTAATTGAAAAATTTATTAGCGAAGTAATAATAAAAAAATATATAGAAAATCTCATAAATGCATTAAGAATTTCAATTGTATTCATATTTTTGTTTGGAAAAAATATTTTCCAATTTTCATTAACATATAATATTTTTGGATCTTTAAACCATATTTTTGGATCATCTTTATTCATCATAGTGTTTTCACCAATATTATCGGTTATAATAACCTCTGGTGCCATTGATTTTTTTGTACATGTTTCTTTATTTAATGCATTATTGCATTCTAGTTCAATATTTTCAACTGGTGCAAGTGTTTGAAATATATTATTATTCATATTTTAAAAAATGTGAAAAAAATTTTTGTAAAAAAATATATTATAATTACAGATAATTAATTATTATACAAAAATAATATTTTAAATATTTTATGCGTATTTTTTATTTATATATATTATTAATTTTTCAAAAAAAAAATAGTGCCAAATATGAATATATTATATTATAGTAATTTCTGCGATAAATGTTTATATTTATTTCAAAAATTACAAAATGAAAATTTATTTTTTATTTTTGATAAAATTATATGTGTTGATAAATTAGACAATATTCCTGAAAATATAACATGTGTTCCATGTATTATCACAAATGATTATAATATTCCATTAATTAATGAATTTGTATTTAAATGGATTGATTTTAAAAATGTTCAAATTACAGAAAAAATAAAATTACAAGAAAACAATTGTTCATCTGGAACTTGTAATATAAATAATACACAGTCAAATGCAGGGCCACCGCCACGTTTTCCACCACGTCAACCATTTGGATCATATTTTGAAAATGCATCAGATAAAAAAAAACAAGTAAATAATTCATTTGAAGATTTACAAAACATGCGATCACAAGATGATTTAATGTTTGGTTATAAAAATTAATTAATCTCTAAAAATATAATTAAAATAAAAATTAATATTCCAACAATAATAATAATAATTCCTAAATATAATAAACGATCATCTTTAAAAAATATATTTAAAATACCGCTACTGCTATTATCTGAATCATTTGAGTTATAATTTAAAATATCATAAATTATATTATGTATTGTATTCGCAATATTTCTAAAAATTTGTGGTATACTTAAATCGAATAAATTTGGACTTTCATGTTTAAATTTTTTTTGTTTATTTTCATTATAAATATTTTTATCACTATTAAAAAAATTTGATGGTGCACCATTTGAAAAAATTTTTTTGGTGGTTGTTGTTATTGTCGCTGGTAATGTCCAGACCATTATTATACAGGTATGATACTATAATTAATATATAATTTTTCAATTTTTTTTAAAAAAAACAAAAAAACAAAAAAACAAAAAAACAAAAAAATAATTTAAATAAATATAAAAACTTTTTCTTTTATAAAAAAAATAAACAATGGCTACAAATTATTCGTGGATGAAAAGAAATAAATTATGGGAATTATATAAAAAAAAATTAGCTGAAAATAATCGTACTCCAACAATACAATATAAAGATGCAACAAAAATACGGTTAATTGAAGAATTAAAAAAACTAGATAATGTACAAAAACCAAAAAAAAAACAAAAACAAAAACAAATAAACAAAAACATTTATAAAAAAATAAAAGGTGTTAGAAGAAAACCAAAACCATGGAAAGCAATTGATGCACAAAATATAAAATTACAAGAAGAACAAATTTTACCAATAGAAAATGAAAATAAAAATGCATCATTAATTCAAGCTAAAAAAGCAAAATTACCTGAATCAACACAGTCTTTATTACCAATACCACAGCAAAAACAACAAAAAAAACCAAAAAAAAAAGAAAAAATAATTCAATTACCATCCGAACGGATTGAATCTAAAGAAAGTGAATATAGTGAAGAAAGTTTAGGAACTGATGAGTTTACTCCAATACAAATAATTAAAGTCAAACCTAAATCAAAAAAACAAAAAAAACAAAAAATTGAACAAAAAATTAAAGAAAAAATTAATTTGCAAAAAAGTTCAGAAAGTTCAGAAATAATCCTACCAAAACTATTTGATTCAACAACAGAATCTACATCAAGTTCCGAAATAATTGTACCAAAATTATTCGATTCCTCAACAGAATCTAAATCCAGATCCAGATCAAAATCAAGATCAAAATCAAGATCAAAATCAAGATCAAAATCAAGATCAAAATCAAGATCAAAATCTATTACACCAACGCCAATACAAGTATTTCAAAAAAAACTTAAACAATTACAAATGGACGACAAAAAACAACAACAACAAAAAAAAGAACAAGAAGAAGAAATGCAAATTGCTAGAAATCAATATTTAAATCAAAATCGTCCTGCCGAAATAATAAATTTACTTAAACATCAAAAACAAAGTCAAAAAACACGTGATATTGAATTAAAACATATTTATCATAAAACAACCACCAAACCAACAAAAAAATCAAAATCAAAATCAAAATCAAAATCAAAACCACCTGCATCTATTGAAGCATCAAGACCTAAATTAATTATGGCGGTTTCTTCACGAAAAAAAATTCCTGCAAAAGTACAAAAATCAAAAACAAAATCAAAACCGAAATCAAAATCAAAAACTAAGTCAAAATCTGTTTCATTTATTATTCAACCACCTACAAATATACAACAACAACTACCACAACAACTACCACAACAACTACCACAACAACAACCAATGGTACAGCCAATACAACCCCAAGTAGTTCCGCAAGTAGTACCACAAGTAGTACCACAAGTAGTACCACAAGTACCGCAAATACAACAAATGCAACCACAAGTAGGAAATCAAATAATATATCGAATAAATCCCGATATTAATCAAAATAAAAATTATCGATATATTAGTTATTTACAAAAATTTTTAGAAGAACCATTAAATCGTCAACAAATTTCACAAAATGTGTCGATATTGAAATTATATTTACAATATATTGATCAAAATCCTAATTATTTAGTTTTTAATCAATTAATGGTTAAAAAAGTAAAACCAAAATATGAAGAAATTGAACAAATAATTGAGGAATTAAATATAAAAATTGCACAAATGAATGAAACGTCTCTACTATTAGAAAAAATTAAAAATGCATTATTGAAAGATTATAATAAAATAAAAAATGAAAATAAATATTCATATCATGTATTTAATGCATTGATTAATTTCATTGAAACTCCAGTAAAAACTATGAATGTAGAAACACAATACGAAAATTTGGCATTATATTTTCAAAATGTTATGACTAAAAAAGATCATATAGCATTAACACCAAGATTTTTACAAAAAATAAAATTTTTTGAAAATTATAAAATATATTTACAAAATCAAGAAAATAATTATAATATTTTATTAGAATTATTAACAACTATATTACAAAATTGTCATCAAAGAATGCAAATGCAAATGCAAAATAAATCTCAATAATATATATATACACAAAACTCAAATGATGCCAATACAAACAACACAAATTATAAATATTCAAAATACCTATAAATTTATTGTCATTTTTTTAATATTTCTTATAATTTTACAAAAAACATATAAACTAAATAATTTTGAAAAATTTACATATATAACACCACAACAATCTTATGCAACTGATAAATCTGGTAATCCAATTACAAAAGATCAAGAACAACAACGTTTTGGCCAAAGTGAATATGATAAAAGTATATTAACTGATGACAATGCTGATGTTTATCAATATGAACCATCTGGTGATTTTTATATTACTTCAGATGCAAAAGAAAAAATTAAATTGCGTAATAAATTAAATAAAGAACAACAATTAGCAAAAACATTAGGTAAATCATATATTTCATTTCATCCAATTAATGAAGATATATATCCAAAAGCTCAAGGTTGGTGGCAAGACGCAATTACTTGTGAACAAAGTAGTGCAAATCAAATATATTGTAAACCACAAAATGAATGGATTTGGCCATATTAATTCTAATTATTAATAATGTAAATATATAATTTGTATATATTAACATAATGATTTACATATAAGATCAATACTCAAAAACTCAAAAATGCAAACAACTCCACCGAAAATCAATAATTTAAATAAATTATTTTCATTAAATACAGATAAAATTTCATTATTTAAAAAAATATTTAATGCATTAAAAGAAATTATGATTGAAACTAATTTACAAATTTCTAGTAATTGTATAACTATTCAAAAATCAAGTATTCGAAATACTATATTTTTATTTTTAAAATTATTTAATAATAAAATTAATGAAGAAGAAAATAATTTTGTTTATTGTGCATTTCCTGAAGAAAACACAATTTTTGTGGGAATAAATTTAATTAATATGTGTAAAATATTAAAATCAGTTGATAAAAATGATTTATTATCATTTGAAATCGATAAACAAAATAAAAATACATTAAAAATAAAAATTAAAAATAATATACAAACATTACAAACAACATATAAATTAAATTTTATTGAAATATGTGAATCTAAATATGAATATAAATCTATACCAAATCCTATTAAAATTTCAATTAATGCAAAATTTTTTCAAAAATTAATTAAAGATATTTCTTCAATAAATGGAAAATATTTAACAATAAAAGTATTAAATAATAAAGTTTTTTTTACAACAAATGATTCATGTGTAACTCGTGAAACAGTTATACATAAACATGATATTTGCAAAAAACAAAAAGAATTAACACCAAAAACACCAAAAACACCAAAAACACCAAAAATACCAAAAACAAAAACAAAAATAAAAACCAAAGTAAAAAGTAAACTAAAAACAAAACAAAAAAATATATTGCAATTTATTGAAAATACTTCAATGAATAATATTGTGGTAGGTAATTATGATATTCAAGATTTATTAACTACTTGTAAATTTACAAATTTAAATAAAAATATAATTTTACATTTACAAACTGATTATCCTTTATATTTATTTTATAAAATTGAAAATATTGGAGAAATTTTATTAATTATTAAAAATAAATTTTAAAATTAAATATTTATTTTCTTTTCATATAGTATAAAAAAAATATTTTTTTTTTTTACCATAATAAACAATGTATCATCAACAATTTGGGATGCAATTTTCAGAAGAAACTGTATTTTTAATACATGTTGTTATTGGAATTTTATTAATTTATATTGGATATTATATGTATAATCGACAATATATCAATAATAATTTTGGTATGGTGTTAATAATTATTGGTATTTTTTCAATATTTGTAAAAATGAATGTTATTATGAAAGGTTCACAAGCACAAAATCCGATGATATATGGTGATTCACAATCATCACAATTAACTGGTATGTAAAAATATACAAGTATTATAGCAAAAACAGTAAAAAAATACTAACGTCAAAAAAACACAAAAAAAACACAAAAAATAAAAAAAATATAAAAAAAACATCAAAAACATACCAAAAATCTCAAAAACATTTATTTTACATATATTTTTTACATTTTTATTCACATTTTTTTTTATACATTTTTAATTTTTTTTTTTTTGATATAAACTTTTGAAATTATAAAATATAACATATAAAAAATCATAATTTTTATTTTTCAAAAAATCACAAAATGAATACTACTCAACAAAATAATAATGAAAAAACATGCACATCTTCAGAAGAATGTGTTTCTTCAACAACCTCAGAAGTACAATCAACACAATTATCAACACCAGATAATTCAACAGTACCAAACGAAACAAACCAAACAAACGCATCAAATGAATCAAATGTTAATATCGTTCCTACTAAAAAATCTACAAAACAATTACAACATTTACGAAATAAAATTACAAATAAAATTACAAATAAAAATGCGAAAAAAACACGAACAAAAACAAACAAAAATAAAACTGAAAAATGTTGCGAAACAGTTGCTGAATGTAATGCAGCACAAACAACAAATAATTCACAAAATGTAAATGAAAATAAAGTAGCAGAAAAACCTGAAGAAACAGAAATCAAAAAACCAAAACAAAAACGAAGTAAAAAACCAAAACAACCAAAGGAACCAAAACAACCTAAAAAACCTAAACAACCTAAAGAACCAAAACAACCAAAAAAACTTAAACAACCTAAACAACCTAAACAACCTAAACAACCTAAAGAACCAAAACAACCAAAAAAACCAAAAGAAAAAAAACAACGCCAAACTCGTAAATCCAAAAAAACTGTTTGTGAAGAAAATACAGAAAATGTAGCAGAAAATGTAGCAGAAAATGTAGCAGAAGATGTAGCAGAAGATGTAGCAGAAACAAACGTAAATAAAAATAAAGATTGTACACAAAAAACTCAAGAAAAAAAGAAAAAACCACGCAAATCAAAAAAAAATATAGAATATCATTCAGAAGAATTTGAAGATTTTGTAGCTTTACAAAAATATTATCAAGAAAAATTAAAACCAAAATTAATTGAAGAAGATGAAAAAAAATCAAAAAAAACAGGACCAAATGTAAAAAAAATGACAAAAGATAAAGATGGATATTATTTAAATTTTTTTACCAATAGTAAAAATAAAAAAATTTGTTCTAAAGAAGAAGTATATGAAAATAAATCAAAATGGAATGTTAAATCCGATGTAAGTTATAAATGTTATCCTTGTTATGAAAATACAAAAGATCAAAATACTTTAAAATATGTATTTATTCATGATAAAAAATATTGTCCAAATTAAAAATTAACATTAAAAATTAACATTAAAAATTAACATTAAAAAATTTATTCAAATAAAATAAAATTAATATTAAAGAATCTGCTAAATCATCTTTTTTTTTAAAAATTTTAATTTTGTTTAAATTAATTTTATCATCTATTTTTTTCAAATAATTTAAAATAAACATAATAATATTTTCTTTATTTTTGTATGCATTTTTTTTTTCATAATTTTCTAAAACTTTTTTATTTAAAAAAAAAAATTTATTTTTTGGATGACAATTATAAATTTTTTTACAATTTAATTTTAAATTACAATACATTTCAATATAATTTTGGATTTGTTTATTTTTTTGCGCTTTATGCCCTAATTGATTTTCTATAATTGTTATGTGAATTTTTATATTTTGTAAATTCTTAAATATTTTATTAAGTTTCACAATAATTAATTCTGCTGTAATTTTTTTTTTATTTTTAAGATGTTTATGATATAATTTATTTTTAATTATATGATATTTACATTTATATGTTTCATGTAATAAATCAATATATTTTATTTTTTGTGTACATTGTTCTTCACAACAAAATTCTAAATTAATTTTATTCCATTTTAAAATGTTAAATTTTTTTATTTCTGGATTATATTGTCCATAACAAAATGCTAAATTATTTATACCAATATCAAAAGATAATAAATTCATTTTTTTTTTTTTGCTGAAAAAAATTCTTAGTAATATAAGATTTATAATAATGAAAAATTTAATTCTAAAAATTTAAATAGTATCAATATTATAATTAACATTTGCAGCCAAAATATTTTCACTTGCAAAATCAAAATTAAAATAATTAATTATCAAAAATATAATACTTTGTGAAAAAATTAAAATAATAAATAATTTCGAATATTCATCATAATCATCCAAAAACTCAAATTCCCTTAGTAAATAATCAAGTAAAAGTACACATCCCGTATTTGCTAAAATAAAAAAAAAAATAAATTGAAATGAAAACATAATTTTTTATTATAATTATAATTTTTATTTTTTTGTTTTATATGTGATAAGTGCTAATTCTTGTGGTAAAGAACGTTCAGCTGTTTTATTTAATTTAGATGGTAATATATTTTTATTTTTTTCAAATTTTGGTGATGTATTTTTTTTTGGTGTTTTTTTTTGTTTTTCTTCCTTATCAAGATTTAATGTTTCTTCGCTACTATCTTCTTCATCTTCATTAATAAAAAACTCAGCGTTATCATCTTCATCATATTTTTCATTTTTGTCCCATTTTTTTGATTCACTGGATTTACCAGATTCAGATTCAGATTCGGATTCTTCATCATTTACTTCATTTTCATCTGATTCATTGGATTCGTCGGGTTCGTCGGGTTCGTCGGGTTCGTCGTGTTTATCTGAATCATTATTTTGTTTGTTTGTGTTTTTTTCTTCTGTTTTTTCCATAAATTGTTTGGTGTTTTCATTTTTATTATTTTCAAATATTATTTTATCTACATGTTTAATTTCTTTTAAAAATTTATCCATTATTTCTTCTTCAAACCCTAAAATAGAAATTGTATGTTTTATACAAATTTCAATAGATTCTAATGCATGATTAGCACAATTTAATTTTTTACCATTTACTTTATCTTGACAAAAAATAAATGGATCACGATAAAAAAAATCACTTACTTGTGTCAATAATGTTTTAAAAAACATTAAGGAATTAGGTAATTCTTTATTATAAAATTCTATATCTGAATTACTTGTAATTAAAAAAATTCGATTATTTAAATAAATAACAATTTGAATTAATTTTGAAATATATCGCGCGCAATTTGAATGTGATAATATTTCAATTGCTTCTTGATTAATTTCAGATGGATTAAATTGTTGTATTTTTTTCATATGTTCTTGAAAAATAACAACCACTTTAGTATCGGTTTTATTTTTTGAATCAAAAAAACCTTGATAAATATCTACAAAACGTTTATATAAAGGTATTTTTAAACAATAAATTAAATAATCTTGATAAATACTTTTAGAAAATAAATATTGATTGACTAAAATATTTTTTATATTTACTGTTGTATTATTTTCGGATTTTTTATTAGTGTTGTTTTCATTATTATTATTAAAAAAATCCATTGGCAATTTATTAAATTTTTTATATAATTTATATTATTATAGTTTTACCATTTTTTTTTATAAAATTTTTTGAATTTAATCTGTCGGTTCTGTTGATTGTTCTGTTGCTGATTTTGTAAGTATTTGTGATTGCATAAATGTGGGAGGTGCATCTCCCCTGTTTTTATCTACTACAATTTTAGAGATTTGCATACTTGAATTTGAAGAAACATCTTGAGGTTGTACCGAATTTTCTTGCTCATCATCACTCTTTATAAATTCTATATTTTCTATAACTGGTATAAAACTGGGTGCTCGATTTTCTAGTTTTTGAGTTTTTGAAGCAGTAGTTATTTGTTGCGATGTATTTTCTGAAGTTTGTGTATTATCATCCTGACTCTTTGTTTCTGTATCATCATTAGGATCTTTTGGATCAAAAATTCCTTGCTGTTGATCGGGATGTACAGGGTTTTTTTGTCGGTGTTGTTTCGCTAGTTCGTGATAGTTTTCCAATTGTTGAGCTATATCTTTATTTGCTTTATCTAAAATTTCACCACGACCACCTCCGCCAAGACCTGCCTCAGAATCTTCTGATAATTGTGTTAGCTCATTTTTTATTTCCGCAGTTTGTAACTCTACTTGAAAATTTTGTACATTGTCTCGATCAGTTGCCATTAAAATGCATGTTTTTATTTTTGGAATTAATTTAACTATAAGTAAAATAATCACAATAATTATAATTACAACTAAAAGAATTATTTTCCATTCTTCCATTTTTTTTTTTTTTTTAGAAAATTTATAAATATTTATCTCTTTTTTTTTTTTATTTATATTTAATTTATATTTTTATTTTTTTTTTTT
>Ga0102953_1001096_pt1 | contig 17583 bp, 15 predicted proteins | sample SalPon2A_C_D2_MG_FD_78509 | JGI IMG/M metagenome (GOLD analysis project Ga0102953, IMG submission 78509) | Soil microbial communities from South San Francisco under conditions of wetland restoration - Salt Pond MetaG R2A_C_D2_MG | ecosystem: Environmental > Terrestrial > Soil > Wetlands | place... | reverse complement strand
TCAGTTCTTCAACCGCCCCCACATCGTCGGCGCGCCACCGCGCGCGACCAGCGCCGCGACGTCGGCCGCCGGCATCGGCGGCGCGAAGAAGAAGCCCTGCCCGAGCGTGGACCCCAGCGCCAGCAGGCGGTCGTACTGGGCGCGCGTCTCCACTCCCTGGGCCACCACGGTCAGATGCAAGTGACGGGCGAGCCCCAGGATCGCCTCGAGGGTGGCCAGCCCGAACGGCGGGCCGTCCCCGTTGGAGACCAGGTCCTGCACCACCTCACGGGCGATCTTGACGGTACCCACGGGCAGGTCGCGGAGGTGCGCCAGCGAGGAGAAGCCCGCGCCGAAGCCGTCGATGGCGATGCCGACGCCCAACCCTCGAAGGCCCCGCAGGGTTCCCTGCACGTCCTCGATCGGTCCGCGCACGATGCTCTCGCTCAGGTCCAGCTCCAGCGCCTCGGCGGGGATCGCCGCCTGCTGCAGGGCCTTCACCACCGAGCCGAAGAACGACGGCTGGGCGAGCTGCAGGTTGGAGACGTTCACGCCGACCCGTAGGCCGGGCGCCTCGACGCGCCACTCGCCGAGCTTGCGGCAGGCCTCCTCCAGCGCCCAGCCACCGATGGCGACCACGGCGCCGCTCTCCTCGGCCAGCGGCATGAACTCCTCGGGCGAGACGACGCCGTAATGCGGGTGGTACCAGCGCAGCAGCGCCTCCACCTGCACGAGCGTCCCGTCGCGCATGTCGAACACCGGCTGGAAGGCGAGCGCCATCTGCTGCTCGCGCAGCGCGGTACGCAGGTCGCGCTCGAGCTCCCCGCGCCGCTCCATGCTGGCGTCGATGTCGGGGCTGTAGTACTTCAGCCCGTTCTTGCCCGAGCGCTTGACGCGGTACATGGCGCTGTCGGCGTGCCGGAGCAACGTGCGCGCGTCGTCGCCGTCCTCGGGAAGGAAGGCGATGCCGATGCTCACCGTCACGCCCAGCTCGGAGTCGTTCAGGCTGAACGGTTGCGACAGCGCCGCGAAGATGCGTCGGGCGACGTCGCCGGCCTCGGCGCGGCTGCGCAGGCCGGCGGCGACCACCACGAACTCGTCGCCGGACATGCGGGCCACCAGGTCGCCGTCGCGCATGGCGCCGTCCAGCCGCTCGGCGACGAGCTTCAGGAGTCCGTCGCCCGCCTCGTGCCCGAGCGTGTCGTTGATGACCTTGAAGCCGTCCAGATCGACGAACAGCACCGCCGCCCGCTCGACGTCGCGCCCGCCGATGAGCGTCTCCAGGTCCGCCTCCAAGGCCCGCCGGTTGGGAAGGCCGGTGAGAAGGTCCTGGCGGGCGTAGCGCTGCGCCAGGTGCCGCTCGGCGCTGGCCCGCGCGTACGCTTCCTTCAGCCCGATCAGCGCGAAGGTGAGCGCCAGCTGCACGCTGTTGGCGAGGTTCATCTCGACCAGCGCGTACACCAGCCCGATGCGACCGGCCCGCAGCGCCGGCATCAGCGAGAACGCCAGCGACAGTGCCAACACCGCGCCGGTGAACGTCGCCGCCAGAAGCCTGCCGGCCCGCCCGTGCGGCAGCACGAAGGCGAGCAGGTAGACGGCCGGCACCCAGAAGAACGTCTCCGTCATCTGATGCTGGGCGTCCACCCCGACCGGCAGGAAGAACAGCAGCAGCACCAGCTTGGCCACGAAGAACGCGCCCGTACCGGCCACGGCCGTGCTCACGGCCGCGCGCAGCGTGCGCGGCCACACCAGCACCAACAGCTCCAGCAGGACCATGCCCGCCGCCAGCGCGGGGTAGGCGATCGCGTCGAAGGCGGTGCGTTGCCCCGATGGGCCCTCGAAGAGGGCACCCAGCACCAGCGCCACCACGCCGAAGGGCATCACGGCCAGGAACACGCTGCGCCAGAGGTTGTCGAAGCTCCTCAGCGCGCCGTCGGGCAACGCCGACTGCTGGGTGTGAGCGTCCGCTTCCGCGGCGCCCTTCGGCGCCTTCGGGTCCGGGCGCTCGATGCCGATCATGGTCCGACGCTACGCCGGAGCCACTGACGCAAGCCTTACACGTCCGTCACGGGGTTCTTACCGCATCGTCGGGGAGCGCCGCCTCCCGGGCGCCGCATCGGGGCGTCCGTGCAGCGGGGCGTAAGTGCAGCGGGGCGTAAGTGCAGCGGGGCGTCAGTGCAGCGCGCCGACGCTGGTCACGATCGCCGTCGCGACCGCGACCAGCATGAGCGCCACGCCCGCAGCCCCGGCCACGCGGCCGATCTGCCGGCTGGGCGGCAACCCCTGGCGGATGAAACCCCACAGCAGGCCGCCCACCACGCCGCCGGCATGCCCCCACAGCGAGACGTTGGGAACGGCGACCGAGAACAGGGCGATGAGGATCATCCACTGCACCAGACCGCGCAACAGCAGACGGTCGCTCGGCACCGGGGAGCGCACCACGTCGGCGAGCAGCGCCCCGGCGATCCCGAGGATGCCGCCCGACGCGCCGATGAGCAACAGGGGCTGCTGCGCCTGCGCCAGGCTGGTGAGGTAGGCGCCGGCCGCGGTGCCGACCACGAAGGCGGCGATGAGGTTGCCCCACCCTCGCCGCTGCTCGTAGATGCGCCCGAGGTCGACCAGCACCCAGGTGTTGAAGCCGATGTGCACCAGGTTGGCGTGGAGGAACGCGTAGGAGAGCATCCGCCACCAGGCGTGCTCGCCCGGCACGCCGGGGATGTTGAGCATGAAGGCGCCGGTGAACGAGCTGAGGTGGAGCGTCTGCCCCCCGGCGCGCACGGCCCCGATGAAGCGATCGACCAGGATCTCGGCGATGTAGGCGGCCACGATCGCGCCGGCGAGGGAGAGCGTCGCCACCGGAGTGGCCGCCGTGCGGGCGACGGGCGGGGGCTCCTGGCCGAGCGCGCGGATCCGGGTGCCGTAGCGTGGCTGCAGCGCCCGGGGGGCGGACTGGAAGGCATGGGTGTACAGGGTCAGCGCCGCGTCGGCCTGGCCGCTGCGTTCGGCGGCGCGCGCCAGGATGGCGTAGAGGGTGGCCGGCTGGACCCCGGTCAGCGGCTGCTGCAGCCCGCTCCTGACCTTCTCGAAGTCCCCTTCCTCGGCGTCGCAACGCGCCTCGCTGATGACGATGCTGCGGTGTCCGATGGGACCGCGCTCGCTCGATTCCCAGCGGCGCTTCAACGTGGCGAGCTCCTGGCGAGCCTGGTCCTGATGCCCCAGCGCCAGCAGGGCCTGGATGCGCGCCGCGCCCGCGAGGAAGGCGTTGTCGCCCTCCCGCGGGAGCTCCTCGAGCTGCAGGATGGCGTCCCAGTCCTCCTTGAGCACGTATGCCTGGATGAGCAGCAGGCTGTCGTGCCGTGACGACAGCTTCAGCGCCGCGTCGGCATCGCCCTGCTGCAGCGCCGCCTGCGCCAGCAGGCGCCGGACCGCCGCGCGCCCCTCGAAGGTCCAGTAGAGGACGTCCGTGAGCCCGCCCGCGGGCCGGTAGCGGCGGTTGCGCGCCATCGCGACGAGCAGCAGCGGCCCGAAGACGTAGACGGGCCCCACGACCAGAGCCAGGTCCCGGAGCACCGCGGAGATGCTGAGCGTGGTGAAGCCGGTCACCGTGACCAGCGCCGCCAGCGCGGTGGCGATGAGCGTCTTGGCCGGGAACTCGCTCCACATCGGCGCCAGACGGGCCGCCCACCGCACGGCGTAGACCCCCGCGATGGTGACGAGCAGGAGGAAGAGGGTGGTCTCCGTCACGACGCCTAGCCTACCGCGCGCGCCCGCCCGGCCCTCGCTGCGGGAAACGTCCAGACCCCGCTCCTCATCCTCTGGGACGCTACAATCGAGTACGTCCCAAGGGCCGGAGCATACCCGCGCCGGTTCCACCCCCGTTCGCGCCGCGCCCGCACCGCGCCGTCCCGGAGGCTGTCTTGCTCGATATCGTGGTCACGGCCGTGTTCATGGTCATCGGTTACCTGCTCGGCACCATCCCGACCGGGTACCTGGTCGCCAAGGCGCGCGGCGTGGACATCCAGGCGCAGGGCTCGGGCAACATCGGGGCCACCAACGTGATGCGAACGCTGGGCGTGGTGCCGGCCGTCATCGTGGTGCTGGTCGACCCGCTCAAGGGCGCGGCGGCCGTGCTGCTCCCGCAGCTGCTCGGGGCGAGCGCCTGGACGGTGGCGCTGACAGGGCTCGCGACCGTCCTGGGCAACAACTTCAACATCATGCTGCGGCTTCGGGGAGGCAAGGGCATCGCCACCACCCTGGGGGTGTTCCTGGTGGTCAACCCGTTGGTCGCCGGGCTGTCCGTGGTGATCGGGGTCTTCACCATCCTGCTCAGCCGCTACGTGTCCCTGGGTTCGATGGTCGGGCTCTTCGCGGCCCCGCTCTTCCTCATCGCGGCGCTGAACTACCCCATGCCGCACCTCTACCTGGCCATCGCGCTGGCGGGTCTGGCCATCGTGCGCCACCGGGCCAATATCCGCCGACTCATCTCAGGGACCGAACGACGCCTGGGGGAGCGCGCGAAGGTGCGTCCCAAGGAGCCGTGATGATCGACCTGCTGGTGATCGGCCCACATCCCGACGACGCCGAGCTGGGCCTGGGCGGCACCCTCGCCAGGGCGCACGCCGCCGGCCTGAGCACCGCCGTCATCGACCTGACGCACGGCGAGGCCGCCACCAAGGGCACGCCGGAACGGCGCGCTGAGGAAGCGCAGGCTGCCGCGCGCGTCCTGGGGCTGGACGAACGCCGCACCATGGGGTGGCCCGACTCGCGCCTGCTCGACGGCGAGCACCGCCGGCTCGAGCTCGCACGCGAGCTGCGGGAGCTCCGGCCGCGGGTCGTCGCGGCCCCCCACCACAACGACCGCCACCCCGACCACGTGGCCGCGGCCGCCATCGTGCCGGCCGCCGTGCATCTGGCCGGTCTGAAGAACAGCCCGCTCTCCGGCGAGCCCTGGAAGGCGGAGCGGCTCTACTCCTACATGGGCAACGGGCCCTTCGACGCGACCCTGGTGGTCGACGTCAGCGACACCATCGAGGTGTGGGAGGAGGCGGTGCGCTGCTACGGCAGCCAGTTCACCGGCGACGCCGCCTCCGAGACGGTGACGCCGGACATCTTCCGTAGGCGGCGGGGGCGCGCCGCCTACTGGGGCACGTTCATCGGCGTGGCGTACGGGGAGCCGCTGTGGACGCCGCGGCCGGTGCCGCTGTGGCCTCTCTAGCGCGCACTCAGGACCGCGCCGCCGCGCTACGCCGCGCCGCCCGCTGCTTGGCGGCGTTCACCAGCGCGATGCCGAGGATGGCCACGACGCCGCCCAGGATGGTGAGCAGGCTGGGCACCTCCGCCAGCACCAGCCAGGAGAAGAACAGGCTCGACACCGGCACCAGGTAGAGGTACGTGGTGACCACGGTGACCGGTGCCTTGGAGAGGCTCATGGCGTAGAGCGAGTACGCTACCGCCGACGGGAAGACGCCGATGTAGGCCACCGCCGCCAGCGGGGCGGCGCCGGCGCCCGCCACGTCTCCGAAGAAGCCCGGCAGGAACAGCAGCATGGGCACCGTCCCCGCCCAGGTCGCGAAGGCGACCACCTCGACGGGCTTGTAGCGCGTGAACAGCGGGCGCTGGAAGATGGTGAAGAACGACGTGGACAGCGCCGACAGCAGCACGAAGAGCGCGTAGGGGTTGAACGCCAGCTTGCCGCTGGCGCCCAGCGCGATGAGCGTCACGCCGCCGAGGGCGAGCAGCGATCCGAACCACGCCCCGGACGGCATGCGCTCGCCGAGCATCAGGTACGCCAGCACGGCCGTGATGGCGGGAGCCGTGGCGATGATGAGGCTGCTCGCCCCTGCCGGCACGCGCTGCTCCCCCACCACCAGCGCGAGCTGGTAGACGAAGAAGCCGAGCATTCCCAGCACGAAGAACATGGGCACGTCGCGCAACGCCGGACGCGTGCGCAACCCGCGGAGGATCAGGACCGGCAGGAAGCACGCCGACGCCACGAGGTGCCGGAGCAGCGTCAGGTGGGTGGGGCTGAGGCCGTCCAGCCCCACCTTGATCATCGGGAACGCCGAGCCCCACAAGGACACGAGCACCAGAAGCGCCGTCACCACGCCCGCGGTCATGCCGGCCAGCCTATCAACCCGATGCTCAGTAGGGGAGCTCCACCGGCCGGCCGCAGGCGCAGAGCTCGTCCTCACGGACCATGGTCGTCTGAGCGTCGCGGTACCACAGGGTGCCGCAGTCCGGGCAGCGGATCTCCTCCGCGGCGAGCGAGCGGATGCGCTCGGGCTCGATCCAGCGCCGCTCCCCGCACCAGTGGCACACGACCTCGGCGCCGCCGTCCTCACGGATCATCCGCTCGCGCTCCTCGGGCGTGAAGTAGGCGAGCGCGTCGAGCGCCTTGGTGTCGTTACAGCGGCACGCGAACGCGAGCGGCAGCGCGGGGTCGGTGAACAGCTCGAAGCCCATCCCCCAGCACAGCTCGTCGCGCAAGAGGTCCACCAGGGGCGCGCGACGCATGGCCGTGGTGAGCGGCTCGAAAGCCTTGACGTTGGCCTCCAGCAGGTCGAGGGCGGCGTCGTCGGCGCCGGGTAGGGCCTGCAACAGCACGCCTCCGGCGCGCTCCACCTCTCCGCCCGGGCCGAAGTACACGCCCAGCAGCACGGCCGAGGCGACCTGCTCGGAGACCGCCAGGAAGGTTGCGATGTCCTCCGCCACCTCGCCGGTGGCCAGCTCGAGGTTGCTGGCGTAGGGATCGCCGTAGGGCGCGTGGGAGCGGATGACCTCGATGTCGCCGGTGTGCCCGACGGCGCCCCCGACGTCCAGCTTGCCGTCGGAGCGCGGCGGCAACTCCACCTCCGGGTTGTGAGCGTAGCCGCGCACGGTGCCGTCCAGGCCGGCGTCGGCGATGACGCCGCCGAGCGGCCCGTCGCCGCGCAGGCGCAGGGTGACGCGGTCTTGGGGGTTCTTCAGGAGCACGTGCGACAGCAGCAACGCGCCGGTGAGGGTGCGGCCCAGCGCCGCCCCGGCGGTGCGCGCGGCTCCGTGGCGCGCGACCGCTTCCCCCACCAGATCCGTCGTGTCGGCCGCGACGACGCGGATGCTGCCGTCCGCGGCCATGCCCCGCAACAGGAATGCCATGGTCGTCCTTTCGTGCCCTCGCGTGCGCGAGCACGCCCTCGAGTATACGGAGACCGGCGCCCACCGCGCGTCGGCTACGACGCGCACCGGCCACAGGTCCCCGTCCGGGGACGCACCGGCGGGCGCGCCGCCGTCCTCAGCCGGAGACGGGCTGCTCGAAGTGCTCGCGCAGCTTGCGGTGCGAGGCCGCCGGTACCAGCTTGGAGACGTCGGCGCCGTACTTGGCGATCTCCTTGACGCGGGTGCTGGAGACGTAGGACCAGCGGGTGGCGGTCATGATGAAGGTGGTCTCGGCGCTGGGGTTCAGCTGCCGGTTGAGGTGCGCCATCTGGAGCTCCACCTCGAAATCGCTGATGGCGCGCAGCCCCTTCACGATCACGGTGGCCTTCACGCGCCGCATGTAGTCGGCGAGCAGGCCGCCGAAGGAGTCGACCTCGACCCCTTTGATGTGCTTCACGACGTCCTCGACGATGCCGACACGTTCGTCGACGTCGAACAGGTAGGCGTCCTTGAGCGGGTTGAGCAGCACCGCCACCGTCAGGCGGTCGTAGATCTTGCTCGCCCGCCGGATGATGTCGAGGTGCCCGTTGTGGAGCGGGTCGAAGCTCCCCGGGTAGACGGCATGGACCATGATGCGGCCAGTCTACTCGCTCTCCAGCAGAGGGTCGGCGGGGGACGCCCCCTCCTCCAGCAACCGGCGCACCACCTGGCGAGGCGTGATCTCGCCTGCCAGGACGGCGTCGACGGCTTCGTCCTCGCGGTCGGCGAGGGCGCGCCGGAGTGTCTCGCCCAGGATCGCCAGCAGCTCGAAGCGCACGCGGCGGCGGCGCAGCGCCTCCAGCAGGCCCTGGGCCCGCAGGTGGGCGCGGTGCGCCTCGGCCTGCTCGAGCACGGCTTCGGCCCCCTCCCCGCGCGAGGCGATCGCCTCCAGCACGGGGGGCTTCCAGCTCCCTTCGGGGAAGGCGCCGAGCTGCATGGCGGCGCGGATCTCGCGCTTGAGGCGGTCGCCGCCGGGCAGGTCGAACTTGTTGACGCAGAAGATGTCGGCGATCTCCATGATGCCGGCCTTGAAGGTCTGCACCGCGTCCCCGGCGTTGGGCGTGAGCACCAGCACGGTCGTGTCCGCGACGCCCACGATGTCCACCTCCGACTGGCCGACCCCCACCGTCTCGACCAGCAGCGTGTCGAAGCCGGCGCCATCGAGCACGGCCAGCACCTGCAGGCTCGCGGCCGCCAGGCCGCCCAGGTGCCCACGCGTAGCCATCGAGCGGATGAACACGTCCGGGTCGTCGTGCCAACGGGTCATGCGGATGCGGTCCCCGAGGATGGCGCCGCCGCTGAACGGGCTGGTCGGGTCGACCGCCACCACCGCCACGCGCCGGCCTTGCGCCCTGGCGGCCGCGATCAACCCGTCGGTGAGGGTGCTCTTGCCGCTGCCCGGGGATCCGGTGACGCCGATGATGCGGGCGCGGCCGGTGAGCGTGCGCACGCCCTGGACCAGCGCCTCGCCGGACGGGCTGCCGGACTCCACCAGGCTGATGGCCCGCGCCAGAGCCCGCTCGTCGCCACGCTGCAGGCGCTCCACGAGACCGTCCACGCCCAGAGGGTACCCCACCGCCCCCGCTTCGCCGGGCTGTGTCGCGGCCGCTCGCGGGGCATGCGGGGCGCGTTCCTGCGATGATTCTTGTGACAGCGCGCCGCGGCGGCCGGCGGGTGCGAGCGCCGGGCGAGCGCGCGGGAGGGATTCGCGGTGGTTCATCACGACGTCACATCGGGTGGCGCGCCCGCGGAGGTTGCGGCGGACGCGCCCCACGTCGCCCTGGGCATCGACGTCGGCACCAGCAGCGTCAAGGTGGTCGCCGTGGATGCGGACGGCCAGCAGTTGGCCGAGGCCGAGCGCCCCCACGCGCTGCTGACCCCGCGACCCGGTTGGACCGAGCAGCGGCCGGAGGACTGGTGGGCGGGCGCCTGCGGCGCGCTTCGCGAGATCGTGGCCGCGCTCGACGGACGGGCGCCGGCGGCCGTGGGATTGAGCGGACAGATGCACGGCATGGTGCCGCTCGACGATGCCGGCGAGGTCGTCCGGCCCGCGATCCTGTGGAACGACCAGCGCACCGGCATGGCCGCGCGCGAGATCGAAGCGGCTGTCGGGCGCGAGACGCTCGTCGCGCGCGGCGGGAACCCGGCGATCACCGGCTTCCAGCTCGCCAAGGTGGTGTGGCTGCGGCGCGCCGAGCCGGAGAGCTTCCGGCGCCTGCGGCAGGTGCTCTTCCCCAAGGACTACCTGGGGCTGCGCCTCACCGGGCGGGCCGTCGCCGAGCCGTCCGACGCCTCCGGCTCCAACTGCTTCCACCTCGCCTCGAAGCGGTGGGACGAGACGGTGCTGGCGGCGTTGGACCTGGCCCCCGACCTCTACCCGGAGGTGGTCGCGTCGGATGCGGTGGTGGGCGCCGTCACCCGCGAGTCCGCTGCCGCGACCGGCCTGCCGGTGGGGACGCCCGTCGTCGCCGGCGCCGGGGACAACGCGGCGGCGGCCACGGGCATGGGGATCTCGAGCGCCGAGCCGGCCCTGGGCAGCGTGTCGCTCGGCACCTCCGGCGTGCTCTTCGCGCCCATCGGCGAGGCCACGCCCGATCCGCAGGGGCGGGTGCACCTCTTCTGCCACGCCGACGGCGGCTACTACCTGCTGGGCGTGACCCTCGCCGCGGCCGGCTCGCTGCAATGGTTCCGCGACACGCTCTCGGAGGGCCTCGACTTCGACGCCCTGGCCTCCCTGGCCGGGGAGAGCGCCCCAGGCGCCGGTGGCGTGACCTTCCAGCCCTACCTGGCAGGGGAGCGCACGCCGTACATGGACCCGGAGCTGCGCGGTGCCTTCCGCGGCCTCAGCCTCGCCTCGAACCGCGCCGACCTGGTGCGTGCCGTGCTGGAGGGGGTGGCGTTCAGCCAGCGCGACTCGCTGGAGGTCATGCGGCCGCTGGCCGGGCTGTCCCGGCTGCTCGCAACCGGCGGCGGCAGCCGCTCGCGCCTCTGGCTGCAGCTCCTCGCCGACGCGCTGGAGCTGCCGCTCACGCAGCTCGAGGGCGCCCCCGGCGCCGCCTACGGGGCGGCCCTGCTGGCGCATCGCGGGCTGGGAAGGCCGGCTGCGCCGCGGCTGACCCCGCTGGCGACGCTGGAGCCGGCGCCCAGCGAGGACCTGCGCGGCGCCTACGCGCGCTACCGCGCGCTCTCGCCCGCGCCGCTGTGAGTCGCGAGCCGGCCGTGCGGTACGGCCCCGCCGTGCGGCGTGATCCTGGAGCGCGTCGCGATCCTGGAGGGCGTCGCGGTCCTGGAGGGCGTCGCGGTCCCGCCGTGACCTGCGATCCGGCGATGCGGGCGCAGGCGCCTCTGCGCGCGGGACCGCGCCCGGCCGGCGGCTGAGCTCAGGCCTCGCCGAAGGCGCGCGCCAACGCCAGCACGCTCCGCTCCAGCGCCCACTCCGGGTCGCCGCCCGTCTTGGCGCTCACCTCGCCGTCCAAGAGCAGGTGAAGCGCCCGCCGCAGGCCGGTCTCGTCGAAACGCTCGGCGATGGCCGCGGCGCGCCTGGCCGCGCCGGGGCTCGTCTTCAGGGCGGCGGCCGCATTGCGCGCATCCAACTCGCCGGCCTCAAGCAACGCCACCGCCCGTCCGACCAGCCCGAACTGCCAGCTCAGCGCCCCGAAGACCCGCTGCGGCGCCTCGCCGCGCGCCAGCAGGTCGCGCGTGATCTGCAGCGCGCCGCCGGCATCGCCCTGCACGACGCACTCGATCAGGTCGAAGGCGCTCCGGGCCGCCGGGCGATTGGCGAGCACGCGCACGCGCTCGGCGTCGATCTCCCCGTCAAGCACCGCCAGCTTCCGGACTTCCGACGCGATGGCGGCGGGGTCCTCCCCGAAGAGGTCCGCCAGCGTCCCGGGCACGTCCCGGGCGTAACGCACGTGCTCGGCGTCGAGCTCCTCCGCCGCGAACCGCGGCAGGCGCTCGAACCTCGGCGTGGGCAGGTGGACGTGACGGCCCAGAGCGCGGTAGCGCTTCTGCCGCGCGGGCGTGGCACCGCTGTCCAGCACCACCACCAGGGCGCCGTCGCCGACGCGCCCCAGCGCTTGGATGGCGTCGTTGCGGGGCTTGACCCCGGCTTGCCCGGTGAACGCCTCGTCGAAATCGCAGACCACCGCCACCGTGCCGAAGAGGCCGCCCTGCCCCGCGGCCCGCACCACGTCCTCGGCCTCGAGGCCCTCGCCCAGGACGACCGCATCGCCGGGCCGCACGCCCTGGTCCACCAGCGCGCGCCGCGCGGCGCGGCGGGCGAGGAAGGGGTCTCCGCTGAAGCTGAGGATCACGGCGTGTGAAGCGTTACCCGGCCGTCAGGCGCGGGTGGGGGCGAGCGCCAGCGCGTCCAGCATGGCGCGCGGGTTCGGGAAGCGTTCGTCGGGCTCGCGATGGAGGCCCCGCAGCACGATCTCCTCGAGGCCGCCGGTGCTCGCCGGCAAACGCTCGAGGGGAACGCGGTCGTCGCCGGCGAGGAAGCGCAGCACCTGCCTGCCGTAGGGAGGCGCGCCCGCCAGCATGTGGTACATGACCGCGGCGACGGCGTAGACGTCCGACCGAGGGTCGGTGCGCACGCCGCGGAACTGCTCCGGCGCCATGTAGTTGGGCGTGCCCAGCGCCATCTGTTGCCCGGTGATGGCGGTCAGCGCGAGGTCCTTGGCGAAGCCGAAGTCCGTGAGGAGCGCCCGCTCCCCCTTGATCAGGATGTTGCCTGGCTTGACGTCGAGGTGGATGACGCCCTCGCCGTGAGCGTACTCGAGCGCCTCCAGCACGTCGCGTACGATCTTGAGGCTGCGCGCTTGGGGGAGCGGGCCGCGTTCCAGAGCCTCGGCCAGGCTGACCCCCGGGCAGTAGGCGTACACGAGCGCCCCCTCCTCGGTTCCGAGGAGGGGGACGATGTTGTCGTGCTCGAGCTTGCTCACCACCGCCGCCTCACGCTCGAGGCGCTGGCTCAATACCGGGTAGTGACCCTGCAGGCGTTTGACGACGACGAGCCGGTCGCGCCATCTGGCGAGCTCGACCTTGATCGGGCCTTGCTCGGCCAGCACGCGAACCGTCGTGAGCATTGTGAACAATCTATCACAGGACCCGGCCACGTTCCCGGTCTGTGCCTCCACGGGTGTCATGTCCGCCCCCCTTCGCTCACGATGCTCGATGGCCGTCGCTGACGAGGTTTCTCGGCTAGGCTTTTCAGGAGTACGCTACCAGACGCGCTTCCAAAGATTGTGGCGTAACTCACGGTGCGGCCCCGCGCGGCACGCTAGGCGTGGCCGGACCCGGTCCGTCGGGGGACAGCGGCAAGCGGATCGCGCCGCTCGCGCGCGTGGTCAAGACGCTCGCGCCATGCTCGGAAAGTCGCTCCAGCACGCCGCTGTCGGGGTGTCCGTAGTGGTTGGCGCCGACCGAGATCACGGCCAGCGCCGGGTGCGCGGCGCGCAGCAGCGCCTCCGAGGTGCTGAAGCGCGAGCCGTGGTGCGCGACCTTCAGGACGGGCACGTGCGGGACCGCGAGGCCGCGCTCCACCGCCGCCGGCGCGTCTCCCAGCATCAACACCTGGGGAGCGCCACCGTAGCGCAGCAGCAGGGCGATGGAGTTCTCGTTGCTGGTCGGGAGGCTCCCCGCCGGCGGATGGAGCACGTCCACCTCCGCGGCGGTGCGTCCGCGGCCGAAGCGCCACACCTCCCCGCGGCGCGCGCGATGCAGCGAGACCCCGCGCGACGCCGCGATGGCCCGCAGCCGCGCGTCGATCGCGGCCGTCGGCCAGGGCGGGCCCATCACCAGGGTGCCGACCGGCATCCGCTCCAGCACCGTGGCGAGGCCCTCCACGTGGTCGAGGTCCGCGTGGGTGGCGACCACGACGTCGAGCGCGCGGACCCCCAGGGCACGCAGCGCCGGCAGCACCACCCGGGCACCGACGTCCCTGTCGGAGAAGGGCGTACCGCCCCCGTCCACCAGCACCTCGACCCGCCCGGGCAAGCGGATGAGGGTGGCGTCGCCCTGACCGACGTCCAGGAAGACCACCTCCGGCGCCCGCTGCGCCGGCCCGGCGGCGAAGCACACGCCGCCCGCGCAGAGCGCGACCAGCAGAGCGCGCCAGGCCCGCAAGCGGCCGTGGAGCCACAGCGCCAGGCCCGCCAGCGTCAGCGCGAAGCAGGCGTGCCCGAGGGGCGCCACCTGCCCCCAGTCGACGTGCGGGAGACGCGCGCCGAGCGCCGCCAGCGCCAGCAGCAGCGAGGCCAGCGGCCCCGTGAGGTGGTTGAGCAGCGCCGCCGCGCCCGGCGCCGCCAGCCCCAGCAGGGCGGCCGTGAAGCCCAGCGGCACCAGCACCCCGGCGAGCGGCACCGCGATCAGGTTCACGAGCGGCGCGGCGAGCGGCACCCGACCGAAGCTGCCCGCCACCAACGACAGGCTGGGCAGCTGCGCGGCGGTGCCGGCCGCCAGGGCCGGGAGCAGGAAGCGCGCGGTGCGCCCCAGCGGGCCGGCCCCATCGGCCGCCGCCCGCCCGCAACGCGGCGCCAGGCGCCGCAGCAGCGGAGGCGCCAGCAGCAGCATGCCGCCCACCGCCAGGTAGGAGAGCTGGAACGAGGCGTCGAGCAGCTGTGCGGGCGCCAGCAGCAGCGACACCAGCGCCGCGAGCGCCAGGGCGGGCCAGGCCTGCAGTCGCCCGTAGCCGGCGGCCAGCCCGGCGAGCCCGGCGAGCACCATGACGCCCGCCCGCAGCACGCTGGGGCTGGCCCCGACCAGCCACACGTAGGCGATGGTGGCGCCGGCGAGGAGCGGGTAGCGCCGCCGGCCCAGGCCGGCCGTGGCACGCCCCAGGGCCGCGACCAGCACGCCCACGTGCAGGCCCGAGAGCGCCAGCACGTGTGCCAGGCCCGCCTTCGCGAAGGTGCTGCGAAGGTCGCCGAGGTCCTGCCGGACCCCGAGCGTCATCGCTTCCATGAGGGCCGCCTGGCGCGGGTCGAGCCCTGCGGTGGCCCCGGCACGCAGGCGCTCCAGCGGGCTCAGGCGCGGCGACGCTGCCACCACCTCGCCGACGAGCAGCTCGCCCGCGACGCCGCGCCGGGCGAGGTAGCCGCGTTCGTCGAAGCCGCCCGGGTTGCGCTCGACCGCGGCGCGCACGGCCGTGCCCCTGAGCGCCACGTGGCCGGCCGGCACGGCGCCGGCCGGCACCAGCGCCAGCCGCAGGCCGCGTGGCGAGGTGAGGCGCAGCGTGCGCCCGTCGCTCTCGCCGCGGTAGACGCGCTCGCCACCGAGCAGCGGCGCCAACCGGTCCGGCGCGGCCTGCCACGAGGCGTAGCGCCCGGCGCCCGCGGCCGCGGCCAGCAGGGCGAGGAGCAGCATCCGGCGGCCCCGCGCCAGCAGCAACGCGGACAGCAGCGCCGCCGCCCACACGGCGAGCACCGGCGGGCCGCGCCAGGCGCAACTGGCGACCCCCGCGACCATGCCGCCGGCGGCGGGAAGCGCCCACGGCACGAAGGGGCGGGCCGGCGTCACGGCCGCACCCGGTCGCGCAGCGCCGAGAGCGTCTTCGGCCCGATGCCGGGCACCCGCAGCAGGTCGTCGAGGCGCGCGAAGGGGCGCGCCGCCACGATGCGCCCGGCCAGGGTGGGCCCGATGCCCGGGAGGCGCGCGAGCTCGGCCTCGCTGGCGGCGTTGAGGCTGAGCCGCGCCGTGCCGGACGGCGTGGCGGCGCCGGGGACCTGGAGCACCTCGCCGTCGGTGACCGGATCGGCCAGGGCCACCAGGCTGCGCGCCGCGCCCGGCGTGAGCCCTCCCGCTGCCGCCACCGCGTCGGCGACGCGTGCCCCCCACGGCAGACGGTAGAGCCCCGGCCGGGCCACCCGTCCTTCGATGGAGACGCGCACGTCCGGCCGCTCGACGCGCAACGGCCGCGGCCGCTCCGTCAGGCGCGGGAGGAGCGCGGCGGCCGCCAGGCAGCCGCAGGCGGCCAGCAGCACCGCCGTCAGGGCGTTCTCGGAGACGCGCACGCCTCACGCTACGTGCGCGCGCTGTGGGGCGCGGCCACGGGGTGGGCAGGAGCCGCGCGGGGCCCGGCGGCGGCACATGGGGCGCATCCGCGAACCACGAAGCGGGGCCGGGGCTCAAGCGCCCCGGCCCCGCCGGCTCACGTCGAGAAGGAGCGGCTCACACCGCCTTGGAGTAGTTCTCCGCGACGTTGGCCCAGTTGACGACGTTCCAGAACGCCTCGATGTAGTCGGGACGGCGGTTCTGGTAGTTCAGGTAGTAGGCATGCTCCCACACGTCCAGGCCCAGGATGGGGGTGTGCCCGTTCATCAGCGGCGAGTCCTGGTTGGCGGTGGAGTAGACCTGCAGCTTGCCGAAGTGGTCGACCACCAGCCACGCCCAGCCCGAGCCGAAGCGGCCCGCGGCGGCGCTGGCGAACGCCTGCTTGAAGGCGTCGAGGCCGCCGAAGGTCTGGTTGATGGCGGTGGCGAGGTCGCCGCCCGGCTGACCGCCGCCCTGGGGACCCATCACTCTCCAGAACAGGGCATGGTTGGCGTAGCCGCCGCCGTTGTTGCGGACCGCCGTCTGGATGTCGGCCGGCACGCTCTCCAGGTTGCCCAGCAGGTCCTCGATGCTCTTGTCCGACAGCTCGGGGTGCTTCTCGAGGGCGCCGTTGAGCTTGTTGGTGTAGCCCGCGTGGTGCTTGCCGTGGTGGATCTCCATGGTGCGGGCGTCGATGTGCGGTTCCAACGCGTCCTTGGCATAGGGTAGGTCGGGCAGCTTGAAGGCCATGTTTCTCCTCCCAGAAGAGTTCGGGGAATGTTGCGCGAACCGGAATGGACCTCCGGGTTGGGTCGAGTCTAGCAGGTGTGTGTCAGACCACGATTTCCGGGCCTACATACGTCGCAAGCGTGCCCGGCGCGCTTCCCAGGTGCGCTCGAAGCCGCGGCCGCGCCCGGCTCAGCGCCGCCCCAGCGCCTCCTTGGCCGCGCCGCGGAAGGCCGCCAGATCGTCTTGCGAGAAGCACACCACCACCACCCGCTCGGGCACGGCGTGGGCCTCCAGGAACGCCTCGATGGTGCGCATCGCCACGCGCGCAGCCCGCTCCACCGGGTAGCCGTAGACGCCCGTGCTTATCGCCGGGAACGCCACCGAGCGCAGGTCGCCGGCCTCCGCGATCTCCAGCGAGCGACGGTAGCAGCTCGCCAGCGCCTCCGGCTCCCCCCGGGTGCCGCCGTGCCACACGGGACCGACGGTATGGATGACGTGCCCCGCCGGCAGCCGGTAGCCGCCGGTCATCTTGGCGTCGCCGGTGGCGCAGCCGTTCAGGGTGCGGCACTCCGCCAGCAGCTCCGGACCGGCGGCCCGGTGGATGGCCCCGTCGACCCCGCCGCCTCCGAGCAGGCTGCTGTTTGCGGCGTTGACGACGGCATCCACGTCGAACGTGGTGATGTCGCCACGGGTGATCTCGATGCGCTCCGCGACCGGATCCATGTCGGCCTCCCGTTCGTCTCCGTCGCGCCCCTCGACGGGCGCGGCCGCCCCCTCGCCTCAGGGCGACAGACGCACCAGCACGCGGCCCACCGTGGCGCCGACGAGGATGTCCTCGATAGCGGTCTCCAGCCCGTCCAGGGAGACCTCGCTGACGAGGCCGGGCGTGTCGGCGAGGCCCGCGATCCGCCACTCGCCGGCCAGGCGCTGCCACATCGCCTTCCGCCGGACCATGGCGTAGTGCTGCGAGTCGATGCCCAGCAGGGCGACGCCGCGCAGGATGAAGGGGAACACGCTGACCTTCAGCTCCGCGCCACCCACCATGCCGCACGCCGCCACCGCGCCGCCGACCACCGTCTGCTTGAGCAGTCCGGCAAGGGTGTCCCCGCCGACGCTGTCGATCCCGCCGGCGTAGAGCCCCTTGAGCATCGGGCGGGAGGTGGGCTCCGCGAGGTCCTGGCGATCCAGGAACCGTGAGGCGCCGAGGCGCTCGAGCAGCGGATGCGAGGAAGCGGTGCCGGTGCTCGCCACCACCTCGAAGCCCGCGTGCGAGAGCAGGGCGACCGCCAGGCTGCCCACGCCGCCGGACGCGCCCGTCACCACCGCAGGGCCGAGACCGGGCTCGAGGCCGGCGTTCTCGAGCAGCTCCAGGCCGATGGCGGCGGTCAACCCGGCGGTGCCCAGCACCATGGCGTCGCGCTCGCTCATCGGCTCGGGCAGGGGCACCAGCCAGTCTCCCGGCACCCGCACGATCTCGCCGAAACCGCCGGGCGTGTCCATGCCGAGGTCGTACCCCGTGCAGAGCACGCGGTCGCCGGGAGCGAAGCGCGCGTCCGCCGAGGCCAGCACCGTGCCGGCCGCGTCGATGCCGGGCGTGTGCGGGTAGGTGCGCGTCACGCCACGGTTGCCGCTCGCCGACAGCGCATCCTTGTAGTTCAACGCTGAGTA
>Ga0102953_1001095_pt1 | contig 17592 bp, 15 predicted proteins | sample SalPon2A_C_D2_MG_FD_78509 | JGI IMG/M metagenome (GOLD analysis project Ga0102953, IMG submission 78509) | Soil microbial communities from South San Francisco under conditions of wetland restoration - Salt Pond MetaG R2A_C_D2_MG | ecosystem: Environmental > Terrestrial > Soil > Wetlands | place... | reverse complement strand
TGCCGAGGTGGCGGAATTGGTAGACGCGCTAGCTTGAGGGGCTAGTGACCGCTTAGGTCGTAGGGGTTCAAGTCCCCTCCTCGGCACCAGACGTGCGGGCGGGCCGGTCGATGACCGGCCCGCCCGCACGTTACCGGGGCGGGCGCGTGTAAGCGTTCCGTTGTCAGGGACGCGGCACCCTGGAGACGTGACCGCCTCGACCGCCCTCCGCTCCGACGACGCCGCGCAGCGCATCCTGTTGCGCAACCACCGGTGGGTCCTGGGCACCTGTCTGAGCGCGTACGCGGTCGACCTGGCGCTGTGCTGGACGGGCGTGTGGGGCTACGGCGGGGATGCCCCGCTGCGGCTGATCGTGGTCGGGCTCGGGGCGCTGCTCCTCGGCCGCATGGGCGTGCGCCGGCGGGTGGCTCGAACCTGGGAGGTCACCGGCTTCAGCCTCCTGACGCTGGCGCTGGTCGTGCATGCGCTCGCAGCCGTCCGGGCCCAGGGCCCGAGCGCCGACACGTTGATGGCCTCCGGCCTGTGGCTGTACCTCATCTACGTGTACGCCTTCTACGTCCTGGAGGCGTGGCGCGGTGCCCTCTTCGCCGGGGGCGTGTGGACGGCGGTGACGGTCGGGGCGCTCGCGCTCGGCTACCGGCAGGCGCCTCCCGCGGCCGGGTTGGCGGCGTTGGCGCAGTTCCAGGGCGCCGGGCTGGTGGCGATCCTGCTGGCGGCCATGCTGGCGGGGTGGCGTACCGCGCTCGAGCAGGCGCAGCTGCGGGTGGAGGAGGCCGAACGGCAATCCCTCACCGACGCCCTCACCGGGCAGCCCAACCGGCGCGCCCTGCAGCTCCACGTCCGTCGCGAGATCGCGCGCTCGCGCCGGACGGGCGCGCCTTTCGGGCTCCTGCTGCTCGACCTCGACCACTTCAAGCTGCTCAACGACGTGCATGGCCACGCCTTCGGCGACGCCGTGCTGGTGGAGGTGGCCGACGTCGTGAGGGCGACGCTGCGCACCGGCGACGAGCTGGGGCGTTGGGGCGGAGAGGAGTTCGTGGTCGTGGCCGCCGACGCCGCGGCGGACGAGGCGATGGACCTGGCGGAGCGCCTCCGGGCCTGCCTCGAGGAGCACGACTGGCCGGTGGGCGCGCTCAGCGTCAGCATCGGTGTCACCTGCTACCACGGGGGCGACGGCCTCGAGCATCTGTTCAAGCGCGCCGACGACGCGCTCTACCGCGCCAAGGAGCTGGGGCGCAACCGCTGCGAGCTCGAGCTCCCGGCCGGCACGGGCCCGCACCCCCCGGGCTGAAGCCGGGCCGGGTGCGGCTCGCGGCGCGGGCCGTGATAGCCTGAGCCGTGCCCTCGGGCAGCTTCCCCTTCGCCAGTTACCGCAGTGGTCAGCGAGAGGCTCTGGACGCCGCTCGCGAGGCTTTCGAGGACGGTAAGCGCTTCGTCGTGGTGGAGGCGCCCACGGGCTCCGGGAAATCGGCCATCGCGGTGGCCCTGACGCGCGAGGCGGGCGCCAGCTACGTCCTCACCGCCCAGAAGGTCCTCCAGGACCAGTACGCCCGTGATTTCCCCGAGCTCTCGCTCATGAAGGGCCGCAGCAACTACCCGTGCCTGGTGGCGCCCACGCACGCCGCCGCGGCACCCTGCATCGCCGGCCGCCGCTTCCCCGCCTGCGAGGACTGCCCGTACTTCGTCGCCAAGGACGTGGCGATGGCGTCCTCCGCGGTCACCATGAACTACGCCTACTTCCTGGCCGAGCTCAACTACGCCGGCGGCTTCAGAGGTCGCGAGCTGCTGGTCCTGGATGAAGCGCACAACGCCGAGGGAGCCCTGATGGGGTTCGTGCAGCTCACGCTCAACGACGCGGCGCTGGCGCGCGCCGGCATCACCCGCAACCTTCCGCCGCCGCTCGGCGACGACGCCTACTTCGACTTCGCCGAAGAGCTCGTGCCGGACCTCCTGGAGCGGGGCCGCGACCTCGATGCCGAGCTGCACGGCGGCGAGCTGGGCGAGCCCGCGGCGCTGGCGAGGCTCCAGACGAAGCAGTGGCTCGACGGACAGCTCGCACGGCTCGAGCTTCTCCTGAACAGTCGCGACCAGGACGGCGTCGAGTGGGTGGTGGAGCGCAGGCGCTCGCAGGCCGGCCAGACGCTGGCGTTCAAGCCGGTCGAGGTGGCGCCCTTCGCCGAGGAGCTCCTGTTCGGGCACGCCGAGCGCGTGCTGATGCTCTCCGCCACCGTGCTGGATGCGGGCACCTTCCTGCGCGGCCTCGGCATCGACGCCGAGGACGCCGCGATCATCCGCACGCCTTCGAGCTTCCCGCCCGAGAACCGGCCGCTGGTGCTGATGCCGTCCGCGCGCCTGACGCGTCACCATCTCAAGGACGGCCTGCCGAAGCTGGTCGCCGCCGTCGCCGAGCTGTGCGAGCGCCATCCCGACGAGAAGGGCGTGATCCACGCGCACTCCTACCGCATCGCCCAGGCGATCGAGCAGGGCCTCCCGCGCGAGCACGCGTGGCGCATCGTCACCCATCACGACGCCGCGGAGCGCGACGCTGCGCTCGCCGCCCATCTCGAGTCGGACGAGCCCACCATCCTGCTGTCCCCGAGCATGACCGAAGGGATCGACCTGGCCGAGGACCTGGCGCGATGGCAGGCGTTGTGCAAGATCCCGTACCCGTATCTGGGCGATCCGCAGGTGGCGCGGCGCATGGAGCTCGATCCGGGCTGGTACGACTGGCGGACCTGCCTCACCGTCGTGCAGGCGTACGGCCGCACGGTGCGCAGCGAGGACGACTACGCCGTCACCTACCTGCTCGACGCGGATTTCCCCGGGTACCTGCGGCGCCAGCGCGGCCGTTTCCCCGAGTGGTTCCTCGAGGCGCTTCAACCGGATTGAGTCGGCGACCCGTCGCAGGTCGTGCGCCCGGAACGGCGCGCTCCGTTCCAGGCCCGGCCGGGTGCTCAGAAGCCGTCCGCCCGGGCCTGGAACGGCGGCTGGGCGCGCATGAGCTCACCCAGCGCGTGCAGGGCGTGCGCGTCGCCTTCGGCGCGGCCGTCGGCCAGCAGCGCCTCGGGATGGGCGCCAGCGCCCAACAGCGCGGCGAGCGCGCCGACGTCCAGTCGTACGTCCGCCGCACCCCCGGCCGGAGTCAGGGCACAGCCTTCGGGCCCGAGCTGCACGTCGAAGACGCCCTGGTTCCAGGGACAGTCCGCATCGTCCACCGCCAGGCGCCAGCGGCTCGCCCTGGGGGCGGCGAGCGGCGCCAGGCAGGCCGCCACGTCGACGATCCGCACCTGCAGCAAGGGGGTCTGTACGGCGTTACGGGCCTGATGGTCGAGAAGCAGCGCGTCGCCCGGCGGGAGATGGAGCCGGATGCGGGGGAACTGCCCGTCGAACGCCCGCAGGAACCGGCCCAGCCGCCGCCGACCCGCGGGCGTGGACCAGGCCAGGTCGGTCACGTCGAGCGGGCCGCCGGTGTCGTCGAAGCGGGCGAACACCACGTACGCGTCCTCCAGCAGGTAGGCGTGGCGGTCGCCGCCCGTCCAGGGGCGCGCCACCCGCCACCAGCCGTCGCGGGCGGCGTCGTCGCGGGTCGGCGCGAAGCTGTAGCGGCTCGCGAACGCCTCGTGGATCCGTTTCAGCGGCGCCAGGTCGGTGCCGGTGAGTCGCTCTGCGTCGGGCGGAGGACCGGCGTCGAAGGCGGCGGGCGCCACCTCCAGGGTGCGTCCGTTGGGGAGGGACTGGAAGCCGTAGCGGGTGTAGAAGCGAGGGTCGAACGGATGCTCGGCGCACCAGCCGACTCCGGCTTCGTGAAGGCGCTCGAACCACGCTCGCAGCAGCCGGGCCACGTGGCCGCGGCGACGTGCCCACGGCTCGGTGGCGACGCTGGCGAGGCCGCCGACCGGCTGGCGCGTGCCGCCGACGTACATCTCGAACGGGTACATGAGCGCGCTGCTGGCCAGGCGCCCGTGCTCGAAGCTGCCCAACGTGTTCGGGAGCTGCGCGCGGATGTGCTCCAACACGCGTTCCTCGGCGCCGGACGATACCTCCCCGAAAGCGACGGAGAGGTTCGCCACGAGCGCGTCGAAGTCGCCCTCGGTGAGGACGCGAACGTCGTCGGGCACGCTCATCCCGGTTCGAAGGGGAGGTACATCGGCCGCTCGGCGTTGGTGCGCAGCACCATGGTGGTCTCGGTGCGCTCCACGCCCTCGAGCATGAACAGCCGGTCGAGGAAGCCGTCGAGCGCCTGCGTGGAGGGCACCCGGACCTTGGCGATGTAGGAGTAGGTTCCGGCCACGGCGTGGAGCTCCTCGATCTCCGGCAGCCCCAGGAGGCGCTCGACGAGACCGCGCGCCGGCTTGCGGGGCTGCGGAGCGATGGCGACGAAGGCGCAGATGGGCAGGCCCACGTTGTGCGGGTTCAGCACCGCGCGGTAGCCGTCGATCACGCCGGCTTGTTCGAGCTTGCGGATACGCTCGCCCACGGCGGGCGCCGAGAGCCCCACCGCCTTGGCGATGCTGGCGTGCGAGGCGCGTCCGTCCTCGCGCAGGATGTGCAGGATGCTCCGGTCGACGGCGTCGAATCCCATGGTGCGATAAGAGCCTAGCACGGCCGTGCCTGCCGGCGCGGCGGGCATCCGCCCCTGGTATGGTGCCGTGTGCGCGTCCTGTTCATCGGCGACATCTTCAGCACCCCCGGGATGAAGGTCGCCCGCGACTACCTGGCGCAGGCCGCAGACGAGTACGACTTCATCATCGCCAACGGCGAGAACGCCGCCGGAGGCTTCGGCATCACGCGCAAGCACTTCGAGCAGCTCAGGAACGCCGGGGTGGACGTGGTCACCCTCGGCAACCACGGCTTCGACCAGAGCGAAGCGCTCGAGCTGGCGGAGGAGACGCCGCGCCTGGTCCGGCCCGTCAACTACCCGCCCGGGACGCCCGGGGTGGGTTGGGCCGTGTTCGAGGCGCGAAGCGGGGAGCGCGTCAGCGTAGCGCAGGCCATGGGACGCGTGTTCATGGACCCGCTGGACGACCCCTTCCGAGCGCTCGACGACGTGCTCGAGGGCGTGCCCGAGGAGCAGGCGGTCATCGTCGATTTCCACGCCGAGGCCACCAGCGAGAAGCGCGTGATGCTCTACCACCTCGCCGGCCGCGTCAGCGCCGTGATCGGCACGCACACGCACGTCCAGACCGCCGACGAGACGGTGTTCAAGGGGACCGCCTACATCACCGACGCCGGCATGAGCGGGGTGCAGGCGTCGTCGATCGGGATGGGCTTCGAGGAAGTGCACGCGCGCTTCGTCGCCAAGCTCCCCAGGCGCTTCCGGCCCGCCGGCGGCCACGGCACCTTGAACGGCGTGGTGCTGGAGATCGAGGGGCGGCATGCCCGCTCGATCCGGCGCCTGCAGTGGTCGGCCCCGACCGGCGGGTGAACGCCCCACGGCGTACCGGCGGCTCTCCGGCACGGGGGTAGAATCGCTCGCATGGCGAGCGATCCCGGGGTGCAGGAGGCCGCTTCAGGGCGGCTGAGCGCCGACGTCAAGTTCCTGGGCGGAGCTCTCGGGACGGTCCTGCAGGAGCTCGAGGGCGAGCGCCTGTTCGAGCTGGTCGAGACGGTTCGCGCGGAGACCAAGCGCCGCCGCGCCGGCGAGCCGGGTGCGGCGCAAGCGCTCCGAACGCTCATCGCGTCCCAGGACCTGGGCACGGCCGAGCGGCTCCTGCGAGCCTTCACCGTCTACTTCCAGCTCATCAACCTGGCCGAGGAGATCCACCGCGTGCGGGTGAACCGGCTGCGCGGGGCGCACGCCACTCCCGCTTCGCCCAGGAGCGAGTCGGTAGCCGAGGCGGTGACCACGCTGCAGCGTCAGGGGTGGACGCGGGCGCAGGTCCGCTCGTTCATGGAGGGCCTGGACGTGCAGCTGACGCTCACGGCCCATCCCACCGAGGTCAAGCGCTACACGGTGCGTCTCAAGCTCGAGCGCATCGCCGCCGCGCTGCGCCAGCTCGGCGAGCGGGAGCTGTCGCCGCAGCAGGAGACGCGCCTACAACGCGAGGTCTACGCCGAGATCGCCACCTTGTGGCAGACGCGGGAGCTGTTCGCGGAGAAGCCCACCGTCCTCGACGAGGCGAAGAGCGCGCTCTACTACTTCCGGCGCTCGCTCATGGGCGCCATCCCGCGCCTCATGCAGGACATGGAGGACGCCCTCGACGCCGCCTTCGGCGCTGCCCAGGGGCCCCCGCTGCCCACCGTGGTGCGCTTCCGCTCCTGGATCGGCGGCGACCGCGACGGCAACCCCAACGTCACGCCGGCGCTCACCCGTGAGGCCACCACGCTCCAGGCGGAGGTCGCCTTGGACGCCTACCTGCGGGACGTGGACGAGCTGGTGCAGCGGCTGTCGCAGTGGGAGCGGCGGGTGACGCTCACCAGGCCTTTCCGCGACGACCTGTCGCGGGTCTCGGACCGCGAGGGGTCGCCCCGTCGTTTCCCGGAGGAGCCCTACCGGCAGAAGCTCGCGTTCGTGCACCGCTTCCTGGAGCGGGAGCGTGCCGGACTCCGTGGGAACGGGGAGGGCGGCTACCCGGGCGGCGCCGACGGGCTCGTCGAGGATCTTGCGCTCGTCGAGAGCACGTTGGAGCTCTCTCAGGGCGGCCGCGCCGCGCGTGCGTTCGTCCGCCCCGCGCTGTACCGGGCGATGGCCTTCCGCTTCCACCTGGCGCCGCTCGATCTTCGCGAGCACTCCGCCAAGCACGAACGCGCGGTGGCCGCTCTGCTGCGTTTCGCCGACGTCGCCGAGGACTACGCCTCGCTGGACGAGGAGGCCAGGGTGGCGCTTCTCGCCGCGGAGCTGGCTTCGCCCAGGCCGCTGGCGCCGCCGGGGGCGGCGCTCGGTGACGAGGCCGAGCGGGCGCTCGCGTTCCTGGCCGAAGTGCTCGAGACGCAGCGGCGCTTCGGCGAGGACGCCACCGGCAGCTACGTTGTCAGCATGACCGAAGGCGTCTCGGACGTCCTCGAGGTGCTCGTGCTCGCCAAGCAGGCCGGCGTGCACGCGGTCGACGCCACCCCCCTGTTCGAGACGGAGGCCGACCTGCGCGGGGCGCCCGAGGTGATGCGGCGCCTCTTCGCCATCCCCGCCTACCGCCGGCACGTGGACGCGCGCGGCGTGCAGGAGGTGATGATCGGCTACTCCGACTCCAACAAGGACGCCGGATTCCTCGCCGCGAACTGGGCGCTCTACCAGGCGCAGGAGGGGGTGGCGGCGGTGTGCCGCGAGGCCGGCGTGCCGCTCCGCATCTTCCACGGCCGCGGCACCAGCATCGGCCGCGGCGGCGGCCCGGCCGGGCAGGCCATCCTGGCGCAGCCTCCCGGCAGCCTTGGCGGCCGCATGCGCATCACCGAGCAGGGCGAGGCACTCGCGGACCGCTACGCCGACCCCGACCTGGCGCACCGCCACCTCGAGCAGGTGGTGCACGCCTTCATGCTCTCCTCGGCTCGGGACGCCGGCCGGCTCCCGGAGCTCCCGGAACGCTACCGGGCCGCCATCGAGCGTTCGGCCGTGACCGCCAGGCGCCGTTACCGGGAGCTTCTGGAGGCCGACGGCTTCCTGGACTTCTTCCACACGGTCACGCCCATCGAGGAGATCAGCCGGTTGCACATCGGCTCACGGCCGGCTCGCCGGAGCGGCAGCCGCTCGCTCGCGGACCTGCGCGCCATCCCCTGGGTGTTCAGCTGGACGCAGTGCCGCGCCAACCTGCCCGGCTGGTACGGCCTGGGCAGCGGCCTGGCGGTGCTGGAAGGCGAGCTTCCGGCCGAGATGGCGCGCGAGTGGCCGTTCTTCCGCACCATCCTGGACTTCGCCCAGATGAGCCTCGCCAAGGCGGATCTGGACATCTTCGAGCGCTATCTGGAACTCGCGCCGGCGCCGCTCGCCGAGCGTTTCGGCGGGTTGATCCGCGAGGAGTACGCGGCCGCCGTGGAGCAGATCGAGCGCGCCACGGGCAAACCCTTGCTCGAGGGCGACCCCACCCTCGCCCGCGCGATCGAGCTGCGGAACCCGTACGTGGACCCCATCAGCCTCCTCCAGGTCGAGCTGCTCAAGCGCTTGCGTGCCCTGCCGCACGAGAGCCCCGACCGGGAGGGCTTGGAGTACGCCGTGTCGGTGTCGCTCCTCGGGATCTCCGCCGGCATGCGCAACACCGGTTGAGACGGGCGGACCGCGCCACGTGGGCGCCGTTCGATGAAGCCTCTGGTATAACCGACTCATGGCCTTCATAGCGCACGCGCCTATGCTGGAAGGCGCCTCATGAGGAGTCCTGCATGAATCTACTGATGAGCGGCGGCCCTGTGCTGGTCGCGATCCTGCTCGTCTCGCTGTACGCCGTCTACCTCTTCTTCGAGCGGTTCTTCAAGCTGTCGAAGGAACGCCTCGACAGCGACGTGCTGATGGGTCGGGTGAACGCCGCCGTGCGCGAGCGCGACCTCGAGCTGGCGCTCGCCGCCTGCGAGCAGCACGGCGGCCCCGTGGCGCGGGTGCTCAGGGCGGCGTTGCTGAGGCTGCCGTACGGCCGCTCCGCGGTCGAGGCGGCGTTCCAGGAAGCGTCGCTCCAGGAGGAGCAGTACCTGACCCGGGGCCTGAGACCGCTGGCGGCCATCGCCCAGATCGCGCCCATGCTCGGGCTGCTCGGCACCGTCACCGGCATGATCCTGGCATTCTCGGAGATCGCCAACCAGGGTACGGGCAACCCCTCCGTGCTCGCCGACGGCATCGGTCAGGCGCTCGTGACCACCGCGGCCGGCCTGATCGTCGCCATCCCGACGGTGATCGGTCAGAACTACCTCGCCAGCCGCGCCGACGCCATCCTCATGGAGATCGACCGCCGCCGCGAAGAGCTGATGGGCAACGTGGTGCAGGCCGTGGCCGCCCGCAAGGAGGAGTCGGCGCGCGCCGAGCCTCGCGCGGAGCCCGAGCCGGTTCCCGGCGCCCGCGCCAGCTCCCAGGCCTGAGGCGGACGCGATGCGCGAGTCGCGCGGCCGCAGCCGCCTCCGAGCGAGACCCTCGATCGATCTCACGCCCATGGTGGACGTGGTGTTCCTGCTGGTCATCTTCTTCATGGTGTCCACCACCTTCATCACGATGGAGTCGGGCCTGCCGGTGGACCTGCCGTCCGCGCAGACCTCTGTGACCGAGCCTTCGACGCTGCCCACGGTCACGATCACCAAGGACGAGAGCATCTTCATCGGCGGGGCGCAGGTGAGCCAGGCGCAGCTCGTCGACGCGGTGCGCAAGCAGATGGCGTCCAGCGGCTACACCACGGTGGTGCTGCGAGCCGACGCCAGCGTGCCGCACGGCTTGGTCGTGACGGTGATGGATCTGATCAAGCAGGCGGGCGCCAAGCGTCTGGCCATCGCGACGGGGGGCTGACCACGGGCGTGACGCCCCTTCACCACGCTTGGCGTGACCCGGACAAGCGCCGCGCCCTGCTCCTCACCGTGACCATCCACCTGGTCGCGCTTCTCCTCCTGGCCGTCTTCTTGAGCGTGCCCAAGCCGCGGAAGCTGGACCAGTACGTCGTCGTCACGCTGGGGTCGCCGCAGCGCTCCGAGTCGCAGACCCAGGCGGCGACCTCCGAAGCGGCTGCGCCGCAAGCGTCCGCGCCGCAGGTGGCGTCCGGGACCATCGGCCAGCCGCAGGCGAGAAGCGCGCCCCAGACGCAGGCCCAGGCCCCGGAGCCGCAGCAGGAGACCGCCCAGCCGCCGGCGCCGAGCGCGCCGGCCGCGAAGCAGCAAGCACAGGCGAAGCAAGCGCAGACCCAGCAGTCGCAGGCCCGGCAGCCCGCGCCCCCCCCGACCCGCGCGCGGGCCGCGCCGCCGGCGCCGGCCCTTCAGGCGCCCGCACCGCCGCAGACGGCGCCACCCCAGGCCTCCGGCGACACCAGCGCGAGCGTCCTGCCGGAGATCCAGCCGCCCGAGTTGCCGCCGCAGCAGATCGCGCCGTCGGTGACCATCCCGAAGCCGCAGGCCCGGGCCGACGTCCCACAGGCGACCTCGCTGGCGATCGCGCCGCAGGCGAGCGTGGCGGCGTCTGAGAAGCTGAGTGCGCCGAACGCGTCGGCGCGGGTGACGGCCGCGCAGCCGCTCTCGGCGCCCGATGCGTCGGCGCAGGTGGCGGCGGCCCGGCCCCTACCCACTCCGCAGGCCACGGCCAGCGTGCCCCGGCCGGTCACGGCGCCGCAGGCGTCGGCCCAGGTCGCGGCGGCGCAACCGCTGTCCGCGCCGCAGGCGTCGGCGCAGGTGGCTCAGGCCCGTCCGCTCTCGGCGCCGCAGGCCAGCGCCAGCGCCGGCACGGCCCGCGACGTGACGATCGCCCCGCAGGTGGCCGTGGCCGCCGCGCGCTCGGTGCCGGTGCCGAGCGTCCGGGCGCAGGTCACGGCCCCTACGCCTTCGTCCGGCGCCCCCGCCGAGTCGGGGGCCCCGCCGGGCAGCAGCGACGTCGCGACCAACGTCACCGGCAACCGTACGCCCGGCGGCAACGCCTCCAGCGCCGGCCAGGTCGGAGGCGACGTGCAGGCGAACGCCGCCGGCAGGGGGAGCGCGACCTCGCCGGACGGCTCGGCGAACGGTTCCGGCGGCGGCACGCCCTCGCCGGCGCCCTTCCGCGAGGAGCTCGAGCGACCGTTGGCGGTCCTGGTGGACAACGTCCACGGCTATCCGCAGTCGGGCCTGAAGCAGGCCTCGACGATCATCGAGATGCCCGTGGAGGGCGGCCTGTCGCGCCTCATGCTGGTCTACGACAGCGCCGACCCGGGCAAGGTGGGACCGATCCGCAGCGCCCGCGACTACTTCGTGAGCCTGTCGCAGTCGATGAACGCGGTACTGGTGCACGACGGCGGGTCTCCGGGCGCGATGATCGCCATCGAGCGCGCCTCTCTCCCCACTCTCGACGCGCTCCACCGCGGCGACCTGTTCGTCCGCGGCGGCGAGCGCACGGCCCCGTACAATCTCTACAGTGAAGGGGGCGCTCTGCGTCGCGCGGTGAACCGCCTGTTGCCGGCGCGCACGCGGGTGCTCAGCGGGACCTTGTACCAGCCGCCGGAGGGCGCGCCCACCGTCACGAGCGTCTCCGACCGATTCAGCAAGGACTACAAGACCGGCTTCCGGTACTTCCCCCAGCTGGACAGCTACCGCTGGGTGCGCAACGGCACCGGAGCGAACGACGCATCGGGCGAGAACGTCCTGGTGGACGCGGTCCTGTTCGCCAAGATCGATGCCACGCCGCTCCCGGACGACCCCGAGGGACGGCTCTACATCCCCTTGACGGGTGGGCCGGCAACGCTGTACCTGCACGGCCGCTCCGTGGCGGGTCACTGGCAGGTCGGTGATGGCGTCCAGTTCTTCACGGCGGACGGGCAGCCGGTCGACCTGGCGCCCTTCCGCACCTGGGTGGTGATGACCCCCACGTTCGATCAGCGGGTGGAGCAGTGACCTAGGCGGGCGCAGCGGGGTTCAGCCGTCGACGCGGGAGACGGTCTCGTCGAAGAACAGGCCGCGCATCCGCAGCCGGTAGCGCCGGTCGGTGACCTCGATGTCCAGGTAGCTGTACTCGTCCTGGTAGCCGTTGGTATCCAGCAGGATGGCGCGCCCCTGACTGGCGATGTTGACCCCGCCCCGCACGGGCGTATGGCCGTAGATGCCCAGCCGGTAGGGGGTCCCCTCCAGGAAGTCGCGCTCCTCGTAGATCCAGCGTCGGCGGTTCTCCAGGTAGAAGCCGTTGTCGTAGTTGTTGTGCTCCTGGAGCGGCCCTACGTGGGCCAGGTGGAGCTCGTCGACGATGATCTCGGACGGCCAGCCGAGGATCCACTCGCGCACGTCCTCGTCCATCTCGCCGCCGTACCCCACCTTCCACTCCAGGTGGGAGACGTCGTCGGTGCGTAGCGGCCCCTGCTCGGGGTGGACGGCGTTGAAGTCGTGGTTCCCCATCAGGATGACCATCTTCTCCGCCGGCAAGCGGTCCTGGTAGCCCTTGACCTCGCGCAGGAAGGCCATCTGCGCCTTCTCCGCGCGTTCCAGATGGCGGGGGTTGTACTCGTCGTAGCGGCGCGCGTTCACGATGTCGGCGTAGCGCTCGCGGCTCTTGGCGTGCACCAGGTCGCCCAGAAGGACCAACCGGGTGTCGTCCTGGACGAAGCTGGAGGTGGGCCGGTGGCCTTCGTCCGCCAGACCGGCGTCCTGGAGCATGTGCCACAGCTTGTCGCCCTGCATGTGGATGTCGCCGATGACGACTAGGCGCACGGCGCGCCTCCCCCCGCCCGCGGGTTCGCCGCGGGCGTGCGCCGCCATCGGCCGGCGCGGGGCTCCTGGCCGCCGCTCACAGGTCGGGTCGCGGGGTCGGCGCCCATCGGCGGAGGACGCTCAGCGGCTCGCTTGCGTGCGGAGCAGCGGCAACGGGTCCACGGGCTCGTTGTCTACGCGGATCTCGAAGTGCAGGTGGGGACCGGTCGAGTGGCCGGTGGTCCCAACGCGGGCGATCACCTGGCCCGGCTGCACGGTTTGCCCGCTCGCGACCAGGACGGCGGAGGCGTGACCGTAGTAGTAGGCGGTGTTGCCGTTGGTGATCACCACGCACAGGCCGTAGCCGCCGTCCCAACCGGCCAGCGTCACGCGCCCCCCCACGGCCGCACGGATGGGCGTCCCGGAGGCGGCGGCGATATCGAGGCCGGTATGGAAGTTCGATCCATCGACCATCAGCTGTCTGTAGCCGAAGTGCGACGTGATCGGCCCGGTGATGGGCCAGTTCATGGCGCCCGGCGACGGGTTCGGCTGCAGCGCCACGCTGCGCGCCGGGCCCAACTGGCCGGGCGGAACCACGCGGAGGGTCTGCCCCGCGAAGACCTCGGTCGTGGTGAGGTCGTTGGCGCCCATCAACGCCGCTACCGTGGTGCCGTGGTTGTGGGCGATCGACCACAGGCTCTCGCCCGGCGCTACCGTGACGGTCGGCGGCACCGGACCGCCGGTGTCGGTAGAGGGCGCAGCATAACGCCCGGGGATCGTGAGGGTGTCCCCCGGGTGGATGATGCTGCCCTGATCGATGTGGTTGGCCCGCATGAGCGCCGTCACGCTCACCTCACGGCTCTGCGCCACGCTCCATAGCGAATCGCCGGGCTGGACCGTGATCGTAAGGGGCGTCGGCGGCGGGCTGCTGGGCCGGAGCTTCAGCGTCTGTCCCGGCGTGATCACCGAGCCGTTCAGGTCGTTGTAGGCGATCAGGTCGTCCACGCTCACATGGAAGGCGACGGCGATGTTGTAGAGCGTGTCCCCCGGCTGCACGACGTAGACGTCGGGGTTGGCGTTGCCGTCCTGCGGAAGCGTCAGGGTGGTGCCGGGCGCCAGCGCGCTGCTCGTGAGGCCGTTGGCCTGCTCGAGGGCGTCGACGGTGGTGCCGTAACGCTGCGCGAGGGCCCACAGCGTGTCCCCGGGTTGCACGCTCACGCTGCTTGGTTGGGCGAACGCCGTCCCGAAGCTCAGGAAGACGATGGTTAGCACAGCGAAGAAGAGCTGGCGGCGCGATGGCATCCCGGCTAGATTACCAGACGTTCATCCGTCACAAGCGGAAACAATTCATGTCTGGGGGCGCCGCAGGGGACGTGCGCGGGCCGGTGTTCGGTCAGTCCCGGGGGTCCAGGACCGCATCCAACGCCTCAGGAAGAGCGTTCTGCAGGGCGATCCTGCGCCCCAGCTCACTCTCGATGGCGACGAACAGGTCGATGTCGCAGTCGGCGACGCGGCCGGCGATGATCCGCAACTCCAACCGTCGCGACGCCCCTTCGAGCGCTTCGGTCGGGATGGTGGGAAGTCGTTCGCGCATCGAGGCTCCTCTCCTGCGTTCCGACCGGAGGGTAGCAGAGCCCCACTTACGGGATTCTCAACGCGTCACAACGTCGGCCAGCCGTGTGCCGCCTTCGCCTCGCAACGCGTCCCGCGCGCTCGCAGGCCGGCGGCCGTCGGCGATGATCGCGTAGGGAGCGCCGAGCTCCAGTGCGCGGAGGGCGGCCTCCACCTTGGGGATCATGCCGCCGGCGATACGGCCGTCGCGGATGCGGGCCTCGGCCTCGGGGCGGCTGAGCATGGCGAGCACGCTGTCGGGACGGGCAGGGTCGTCCATGACGCCGGGGACGTTGGTCAGGAAGACGGCGCCGGCCCCGAGCGCCCCTGCGACCGCACCCGCCACCTCGTCGGCGTTGACGTTGAGCAGCCCGCCTTGGGCGTCGGTCGCCAGACACGCCAGGACCGGCACGAAGCCGGCTGCCAGGAGGCTGCCCAGGGCATCCGCGTTCACGCCGGTGACGCGGCCGACGCGGCCCAGCGCAGGGTCCAGCACGTCAGCGAGCAGCAGGCGGGCGTCCCGGCCGCTGAGCCCCAGGGCCGGGCCGACGTCCTGCGCAAGCCGCTTCGACAGCACGGTGAGGACGCGCTCGATGACCTCCAGGCTGGCCGGCGAGGTGACGCGCAGGCCTCGCTCGAAGCGGTGCGGCAGGCCGGCCGCGTCGAGGGCCTCGGAGATGAAGGGGCCGCCCCCATGCACCACCACGGGCGAGGAGCCCGCTTCGAACAGGGCGCGGATCTCCGCCGCCACGGCGGCGCGCGTCCCGTCATCGGTCATGGCGTTGCCGCCGTACTTGACGACCACCGGCATGCGCCAGTCTAGCCTTCGGCCGGCGCGGCACGGCGTGGTAGATTCGCAGGCACATCCTATGGGCGTGGACCCGAGGGAAGTCGCCGGCAGCGCGTGACCGCCGGTGTCAGGAGGCGTGGTGGACGACGCTGTCCGGCTCGAATTCGGAACCGACGGTTGGCGCGACGTGATCGCCGACCGGTTCACCGTTGCCAACGTGCGGCGGGCGGCGCACGCGTACGCCGAGCACCTGCTCGAACGCGGCGCTTCCACGGTGCTCGTGGGCCACGACACGCGCTTCGGCGGCGAGATGTTCGCTCGCGCGGCGGCCGAGACCCTGGCAGAGGCGGGGTTGCAGGTGGCCGTCTCGGCCAGCTACCTGCCTACGCCGGCGCTGTCGTTCGCCGTGGCGCACTACCGCGCCGGCGGAGGCGTGATGTTGACGGCATCCCACAACCCGCCCCGCTACCACGGCTTCAAGCTCAAGGGCCCCTACGGCGGCACCGCCACCGACGACATCTACCGGGACGTGGCCCGCCGGATCCCGGCTTCGGTTCCGCCCGCACGCGCTGCCGCGGTCCGCATCGAACGCTTCGACGTGCGCTCGGCCTACTACGACGCGCTCGAAGGGCTGCTGGACATGGACGCGCTGGCCGGCGTGGGCGGCACGCTCGTCCACGACCCCATGGGCGGCGCCGCTTGCGGCTGGTTGTCGGGCTTCGTCCGGTCGCGCGGGCTGTCGGTGGCGGTCGAGGAGGCCCACGCGCGCCCCGACCCCTTGTTCTACGGCGTGAACCCGGAACCCATCGCCATCAACCTCGCCGAGGCGATGGCCCGCATGGCCCGCAGCGACGCCCTCTTCGCCGTAGCCACCGACGGTGACGGTGACCGGCTGGGGGCGGTGCTCCCGGGCGGGGCGTACTTCAACGCCCATCAGATCTTCGCGGTGCTCCTCGACGAGCTCGTCGCCATGGGGCTGCCGGGCAGGGTGGTCAAGACCTTCACCGTGTCGCGCATCATCGAGCGGCTCGCCGCCGGGCTGGGGAGACCGGTCGTGGAGACGCCGGTGGGCTTCAAGTACATCGTCGAGGCCATGCTCGAGGGGGACGTGCTGATCGGCGGTGAGGAGTCCGGCGGCCTCGGGGTGGTCGGCCATCTCCCGGAGCGCGACGGTATCGCCAACGCCTTGCTCCTGCTCCAGAGCGTGGCGCGCAGCGGGCAGTCGCTGGACGAGCGCTTCCGCGACATCGAGCGCCGCACGGATTGGCGCCACGCCTACGACCGGCTCGACCTGGAGCTCTCCGGCAACGCCCTCAAGGACCGCGTCATGCGGGAGCTGGCCGACCCGCCGGCCACGTTCGCGGGTCGGCACGTGGTCGAGGTGGAGCGCCGCGATGGCGTGAAGCTGAACCTGGGTGGCGACGCCTGGCTGCTCTACCGGCCGAGCGGGACCGAGCCCGTTCTGCGCATCTACTGCGAGGCGCCGGACGCCGCGGCGGTCGCCGGCTTGCTCGCCGCCGCCCGGGAGTGGGCCATGTCGCTGGGGGAGCCTGCCTGAGCCCCTGCCCCGCCACGGCGGGCCGGGAGCTCCGCCGGCCGCGGGGCCGGAGCAGGCGGACGGCGGCGTAGGCGACCGCCGGCGAGCGTGGGCCGCTAGACCTGCCGGAACGACTTGGGGCTCTTCGAGATCACCTCACAGCCGTCCTCGGTGACGATGGCGAGATCCTCGATGCGCACGCCGCCGAAGCCCGGTCGGTAGACGCCCGGCTCGACCGTGACGCTCATGCCGGGGGCGAGCAGATCCTGACTGCGGTGGGACAGGCGCGGTCCCTCGTGGATCTCCAGGCCGGTGCCGTGGCCCAGCGAGTGCGAGAAGGCATCCGCCAACGCGTGCCCTGCCAGCAGGTCCCGCGCGATGGCGTCGAGCTCGCGCCCCGTACGGCCGGGGCCGACGGCCGCCAGGGCCGCCTCCTGCGCCTCGGACACGGCGTCGAACAGGCGCCTGAGCTCCGGGTCGATGGGGCCCACCGCCACGGCCCGTGTCATGTCGGCGTGGTAGCCGTGGTAGACGGCGCCGAAGTCCAGCGTGACGAGGTCTCCCGACGCGATGACCTTGGTGGAGGCGACCCCGTGGGGCATGGCGCTGCGCTTGCCGCTCGCCACGATGATGTGGAAGCCCGGCCCATCGGACCCCGCCAGGCGCATGTGGCGCTCGAGCTCGAGCGCCACCTCGATCTCGCGCACGCCGGGCTCGATCATGGGGACGACGCGCTCGAACGCCTCGTCGGTGATCCGCGCGGCCTCGCGGAGGTCGCGGATCTCCTCCTCGGTCTTGATCAGCCGGAACGAGGTGAGGAAGCCCTCGGCGGCGACCGGCTCCGCCCCCAGGCGCTCGGCCAGGCGCCGGAACCGCTGCAGGCTCAGATGCTCGCTCTCGACCGCCAGGCGCTCGCCGCCGACCATCTCGACGAGGCACTCCTCCCAGCTCGGCGCGATGACCACCTCGAGACGCGACTCCTCGCCCGCCTGGGCGGTGTAGCGACCGTCGGTGACGAGCGCCGCGCGGTCGCCGGTGACGACCACGACCCCGTCCTCCGGGCTGGTGAAGCCCGAGAGGTAGCGCACGTTGGCCGGCGCGCTCACCAGCAGCGCGCCGGCGCCGAGCCCGGCGAGCTTGTCGCGAACGTCCTCCAGGATGCTCACCGTGCGCTCCCCACGATGTCGAGCAATGTCGCCGCGTCGAGGCTGGCGCCTCCGATGAGGCCGCCATCGACGTCCTCGCGCGCGAGCAGCTCGGCGGCGTTGTCGGCCTTCATGCTGCCGCCGTAGAGGACGCGCGCGCGTCCCGCCTCACCGCCGAAGCGCTGGATCAGCGCCCGCCGGATGGTGGCGCCCATCGCCTGCGCGTCGTCGGCGGTGGCCGTGCGGCCGGT
>Ga0102953_1001093_pt1 | contig 17613 bp, 16 predicted proteins | sample SalPon2A_C_D2_MG_FD_78509 | JGI IMG/M metagenome (GOLD analysis project Ga0102953, IMG submission 78509) | Soil microbial communities from South San Francisco under conditions of wetland restoration - Salt Pond MetaG R2A_C_D2_MG | ecosystem: Environmental > Terrestrial > Soil > Wetlands | place... | reverse complement strand
CGATGGTACACAAGGTGACACAGGACAAAGGAGTGGTGCTGATTTCGGATTCCGGTACATTGCTGAAAAATATTATCGACGATTCAGAGACGCCGTTCATTTACGAGAAGACCGGTGTTTTTTACAAGCATTTCATGATTGATGAGTTCCAGGATACTTCTGGCTTACAATGGGGCAACTTCCGCCCGTTGATTGAAAATTCGTTGGCAGAAGACAACCTGGGAATGGTGGTTGGCGATGTGAAACAGGCGATCTATCGCTGGCGAAATGGCGATTGGAACCTGCTGGCCAGCCAGGTTGCCCAACAATTTCCCAACAATGGGGTGAACGAAGAAACCCTGCAACAGAATTGGCGAAGTACAGGGAATGTGATTCGTTTCAACAACAGTCTGTTTCAATTGCTGCCGCAATTATTACAACAGCATGTGAATGGGGAAATGGCTGATACTAATTTAACGGAGTCGCCAATGGCTTCGCAAATTGAATCGGTTTATGGCCAGAGTATTCAGGAGGTGGCCAAAACAGCAACTGCTGATGCGGGTGCAATACGAATGCGTCTTTTCCGGAAGCCTGACAAAGATGAAAAAGAAGAGCTCGAAGCAACCATTCTGGATGAGTTGATCTCGCAAATAAAGACCGTTCAGGATTTGGGAGCCAGCGCCCGTGATATTGCGGTTTTGGTGCGAACGCAAAAAGAGGCAAAAACGATTGCCGATCGCTTGTTGCTTGAAAAAAATCGTTCCACAGAACACTATAATTTTAACGTGCTTTCCAGCGAGTCGTTGTACGTGAAAAACTCGTCTGCGGTGAGTTTTATCCTGGCTTTGTTGCATTTATTGGTCGATCCGAGCGACCAGGTTTCGCTGGCGTTGGCTAATCATTTGTACTACAACGAGCTGTTTGAGCAATTGAAAGCACTGAATAAGGTACCGAATTTGTCACAAACACAGTCAGATCAATTGAATCTCGGTTTTCAATCGTACGAAAAGCCGGATGATTCCAGTTGGTTTGAGCAGCTCCAAAACGATGGCAACACGCTTTCAACCTTTTTGCAAAGTGATTATTTCAGTGAACTGCTCAGTAGCCGAAACATTCAGGAAATCATTTTTAAATGTTGCGAGTTGTTCTACTTGTTTGAGTTGAAGCCGGAGCTGGCTTATCTGCAGGCTTTCATCGATCAGGTTTCAACTTTCATGAAAAACCGAACGACCGATATTGCTGCATTCCTGACCTGGTGGGAAGAACAGGGACAGAAAAAGACCATTGCCGTTTCTGAAGATCTGAACGCCATTCGCATTCAAACCATTCACAAAGCCAAGGGGTTGGAGTACAATTATGTGTTCATCCCATTTTGTGACTGGAAGATTGACATCTCAGCCCAGTTTGCTCCAATTTTATGGTGCAAGCCGAAGTTGCCGCCGTTTAATCAACTGGAGTTGGTACCTGTCAAGTTTGAAAAGAGAATGGGAGAATCCATCTTCTTTGAAGAATATTTTCAGGAGAAAATCAGTCATTACATTGACAATTTAAACTTGCTTTACGTTGCACTGACCCGTGCCCGGGTGGCTTTGTTTACATGGTCGGTTGAGAATGGGAAAATGAGTAGCATTGCCGATGTTTTGTTTAATGCAGTAGAACAGGCTGACAATTTTGCATTGAAAGGTGATCCGTCTCTGTTTGTTTCACTAGCTGATTTTTATGCCGAGGAATCTGGTGACGTTTCAATTGGGGAATTGACTTATTTTGAAAGAGAGAAGAAAGAAAAAGGCAACTTTTTGCTGATGGATGATTTTCATTTTACGGATTTTCATAACCACCTGAGCTTGCGAAAACGCCATGAACATTTTTTTACCAGTGACAAGCTGGCTTCGACAAAAATTAACAAAGGGAAAATCATTCACGAAGTATTGGCAAATATCGAAACAGCAAACGATGTGAACGCAGCTGTCAATGACCTCATTTTTAAGGGGCTTATCTCTTCTGTAGAAGGGGAAACCATGAAATTGCAGTTGCAGGAATTGCTAGCTGACCCGGAAGTCAAAAATTGGTTTGACGGCAGTTGCCGGGTGATGAATGAACGCTCCATCCTGTCTGGTAAAAAGCACCTCAAGCGTCCGGATCGCATCATGCTGAACGGAGAGCAGGTGGTGGTGGTGGATTATAAATCAGGGGAGAAGGAGTTGGAAAAATACCATTACCAAGTGAAAGGCTACATGAGCGAACTGAAAAAATGTGGCTACACCGATGTGGAAGGCTACATTTGGTACACACAAACCAACAAACGTGTGCGTGTTGCGTAAATTGAAAGGAGGCTCAAAATCTCAACTTTTAGGTTGCCTCTTCGGTACAAAAATGTAATTTTGCCAAAAAATTTTAAGACATGATTCAACGTATTCAATCACTTTATATTTTAATTTCGGTCGCATTGGTTGGCTTTTTGTTTGAACTGCCGTTTGCCGAAATTTTGTCCGACAACAATTTGTATCTTTTCGACATTCGAGGAATCGTTCGTGAAGGCAAAATCGAGCACAGCGGATTGGCGATCACCATTTTCGTTGGTATTATCTTGGTGCTTCATGTGGCTGCTTTTATCTTGTACAAGAAACGCATACTACAAATTCGAATTTTGACGTTCTCGATTATCATCATGCTGGGACTGTTTGGCATGTTTTACTTTTTTACTTATTACACCTTTAATGGAGCTGATGTGAGCTTTAAAATTGCGGTTGCCTTTCCGTTGGTTGCCATTATTTTGGATTACCTGGCCATTCGCAACATCGGCAAAGATGAAGCTTTGGTTAGGTCGATCGACCGGATTCGGTAAAAGAAAGTTAGTTCTTGAGCAGGTGACTTTGAGTCACCTGCTCAATATGTTCCACCTGAACTTGATTCACATGTACCAACAAATGAAAATGTGTAGGCATGATACAACAGGCAAGAATGTCAGCATGCGGCTGGATGTATTTTTTGATTTTTTATAAAAAGAACAAGTAGTTTTCCCTGTGGAAGAAGATTTTTTGCGAATTATTACCTCGATTGTATATGTGGTAGAGGTGGCTAATTTCAAATTAGCATGAATTGATTGTTTTATTGACCTCATGAAAAATAAAGCAATTGAAAATAAAATGCAACGTGTTCTAATGAACAGGTGACTTCAAGTCACCTGCTCAGTCGGCTCGACCTAACACAAAAAAGGCAGCACCGGAAGATGCTGCCTTTGATCTATTCTAAAGATGTTTTGTTGGATCTAAATGTTGATTAATCTTTTAAAACAGATCGATCTAAATAGCTTTTTTTGAATCCCTTACTTAAACTAAGCCACTGAAACCCATGAATGCCATTGCCAAAATGCCGGCAACGATGAGTGCAATCGGAGTTCCTTTTAGTCCCTTAGGAACATTTATCAGATCAAGATGTTCACGCAGACCGGCAAAAATTACCAGAGCCAGTCCGAAGCCAATGGCATTGGAAATAGCAAAGACAACACCTTCAAGTAAGTTGAATTCTTTTTGTACTGTTAAGATAGCCACACCAAGAATGGCACAGTTGGTCGTAATCAATGGGAGAAAAACACCCAATGCCTGGTAAAGCGCCGGACTCACTTTTTTCAAAATAATTTCAACCAGCTGAACCAGTGCTGCGATGACCAAAATGAAGAAGATCGTCTGTAGGTACATCAAGTCAAATGGTACCAGGATGTACATTTGAATGAGGTAGGTAACAATTGTCGCTATGACCATCACAAAGGTCACGGCGCCGGTCATTCCTACCGCGGTGGATATTTTCTTGGAAACACCCAGGAATGGGCAAATCCCGAGGAATTGGCTTAATACAATGTTATTAACAAAGATCGCCGATATGATGATAATAAAATAGTCCATTTTTTAACCTCCTATGCTTTTCTTAAACGTCTGATTAATGCAATCAGGTAACCTAACACGATGAAGGCTCCCGGTGCAAGCACGAACAACAACATGCCGTAGTCTTCTGGGAAAATGGTGATTCCAAAAAGCCTTCCGCTTCCTAAGAACTCACGGGCAGAGCCAAGCATGGTCAAGGCCATTGAAAAACCAAGCCCCATTCCCAGTCCATCCATGGTAGAAGTAAGAACGGTATTTTTGGAAGCAAAAGCTTCAGCACGTCCAAGTACGATACAGTTTACCACGATCAGCGGAATAAAGATTCCCAGGCTTTTATACAGGGCCGGCAGATAGGCTTGCATCACCAATTCAACCACGGTCACCAGAGAAGCAATGATGACGATGAAACTTGGAATTTTCACCTTGGCAGGGATGAAATTTTTGACTGCTGAAATCACGACATTGGACATCACCAATACAAAAGTGGTTGCCAGTCCCATTCCCAGTCCGTTGATGGCTGATGATGTTACCCCAAGCGTTGGGCACATCCCCAGCAACAGCACGAAAACCGGGTTTTCCTTGAAAAATCCTTTGGAGAAATTTTGTAGTTGATTCATGATTGTCCTCCTTCCTTCGGTTGGTTTTTAGTTGCTTCCTGGTGTTGTTGCGAGCCTTCATAAGTTTTGTAGGCGCGAACAATGGCATCCAAAAAGGCGCGGGACGTAATGGTTGACGCTGTGATTGCATCCACATCGCCGCCATCTTTGCTCACCTGAAACTTGGTTGTCCCTGGGTTTTTCCCAATGATGTTTTGTTTGGGTTTGCTGGCGTTTTTAAACCATTTTACCATTTTGGCGCCCAACCCAGGTGTTTCTTTGTGTTCCAGAATTTCATATCCCGTAATGGTTCCGTCAGGAGCTAAGCCTGCCATAACACTGAAAAGACCGCTAAAACCTTTTTTTGTGTATGTTTTTACAGCCGTCCCAACCAACTGGTGATTGGTATCATAAGCCGGAAAAAAGACCAGGCTGTCAACACCGTCCTGTGGTAGAACTTTATATGAATTTCCCAACGAGTCAAATTTGGGAAGAACGCTCTCAATGGCTTCCTTTTGAGCTTTCAGTTTTGCACGCGCAATATCATCTTTGGTGAGATCATGGATGAACCCCAGAATCCCCGCAGCGACAAAAGTGACCACAAAAAGGGTGGCTGTCATGCTAAAAAATGTCGATTCTTTTTGTGCCATTAGTTGCTTCCTCCAAATCGTTTTGGTTTAATGTATGCGTTGATGAGTGGGGTGAACCCATTCATGATCAGGATGGCAAATGAGATTCCTTCCGGATAAGCACCGAAATTTCGAATGAGCACAGTGATTACACCGATGCCGATCCCAAAAACCAGCTGTCCCTTGACGGTCATTGGTGAGGTAACCATATCGGTGGCCATGAAAATGGCTCCCAGCATGGCACCACCAGTTAACAGGTGAAAGATCGGTTCGATATATTTGTCAGGATTGATTACCCAAAGTGCGCCCTGGAAAACGAAAATGGTTCCCAATACAAAAACCGGAATGTGCCAGGTGATCACTTTCTTCCAGAGCATATATGCAAACCCCAGCAATAGGAATATGGCTGAAATTTCGCCCAATGAACCGGACATGTTTCCGTAGAGCATATCCATATTGTGTGGGAGGTGGGGCAGAATCTCGCTCACGGATTGCCCGTTTTGGATGCCTTCTTTCAGAAGTCCCAGCGGCGTTGCTGTTGTCAGTGCGTCTACATTGACATGTTGACTTACCGGCCAACTGGTCATGTTCACCGGGAAGGAAATCAGCAGGAAGACACGGCCAACGAGAGCCGGGTTGAATGGGTTGTTTCCCAAACCACCAAATGAAAGTTTTCCAACGCCAATAGCAACGAGCGCTCCGGCAATGATCATCCAAGCAGGTAATGTTGCCGGTACGTTAAAGGCCAGTAAAATGCCCGTCAAGGCTGCTGACCCATCCATAATTTGAGGTTCAGTTTTTAACAGGTATTTCTGAATGGCGAATTCAATGGACATACACGCTGCAACGGCTAGCAGGGTCACCCGGATGGCTTCCCAGCCAAACATGAAAACCGACCAGACCAGCGCAGGCATAAGCGCCAGAATCACCCGATACATGATTTTATTCACCGACTCGCTGGTGTGTACGTGCGGTGAGGGCGATATGGTTAGTAATTTTTGATTCATTTTTAAGTGCAACTATTTAGATTTTGAAATTGGTTTTATTGTTTTCTGGCACGCATGATTTTACCCACTTTGCCTTTCCCCAAGCGGATGTAATCCAGCAAAGGACGGTCGGCAGGGCAGGTGTAGCTGCACGAACCACATTCAATGCAATCCATGATTTTGCTCGCTTCAGCTTTCTCCCATAATTGTTTGTCGGAAACGGTCATCAGGTAGTAAGGTTCTAATCCCATCGGGCAAACGGTTACACAGCGCGAGCAACGGATACAGTTTTTCATCTTTTTTCGCTTCGACTCTGGCTCAGGCATCAATAAGATACCCGAAGTTCCTTTCGTTACCGGAATGTCTGTTGATGCGATTGCTTTTCCCATCATGGGGCCGCCACTGATGATTTTGCCTGTATCTTCCGGTAATCCGCCAGCTGCGTCAATCAGTTCCTGAACCGGCGTTCCGATGCGCACTAAAAAGTTGGATGGTTTTTCAACTGACTTTCCGGTGATGGTGACGACACGTTCAATCAAAGGCTTATTTTTCTGAACTGCTTCATATACCGCCAAAGCTGTCCCAACATTACTGACAACAGCGCCCACCGAAATTGGGAGCGCCCCGGATGGAACTTCACGGCCGGTCACCGCTTTGATCAGTTGTTTCTCGCCACCCTGTGGATATTTTACTTTCAGTGGAACTATCGCGATGGATGAATCAGAAGCAATTAACTTTTTTAGGTTTTCAATGGCATCCGGTTTGTTATTTTCAATTCCAATGTAGGCTTTGTTCACTTTTAAAGCAGTCATTAACAATCGGATCCCCACCAAAAGTTCGGCGCCTCTTTCCAGCATCACGCGATGGTCGGAAGTCAAATAAGGTTCACATTCCACCCCGTTGATCAACAGCATTTCAGCTTTCATACCACCTGGCGGAACCAACTTGACGTGGGTGGGGAAGGTAGCACCTCCCAATCCAACGATTCCGGCTTCGTTGATCTTGTCGATAATCGCTTGACTGTCGACTTCAAATTTTTCGAAGAGTTGACTGCTGGTGTTGATTCCGGTTTCCCATTCGTCACCTACAACATCAATAAAAACGCCTTGTTTGGGATAACCGGAGCTATCCAATGCAAGGTCGACTTTTTTAACAGTTCCTGAAACAGACGAATGGATATTGGCCGATACAAAGCCACCGGATTTGGCAATAAGTTGGCCAACTTTCACTGAATCGCCTTTTTTGACCAGTGCTTGTGCTGGTGCGCCAATATGTTGAGCAATGGGGATGAAAACACTTTTGGGCAGTGGCAATTTTTCAATGGCCTTGTCTGCTGAAAGTTTGTTTTCTGCTGGATGAACCCCGCCTAGTTTAAATGTCTTTAACACGATGTCCTCCTATTTTTCTATGTTGTCGGGTTTGTTTGATTTTTCGGTGCCAGCCTCCGTTTTTACGACGGTTTCCGTTTTAGGAGCCGGCTTCGGAGGAAGGTCTGCTTTTATTTTGCGGGGTGGAAAATTCTCTTCAATGATGGCATTGGTCGGGCATTCAACCACACACTTGCGGCACAGTTTACATTTGTCGGAGTTGATGTAAGCCAAGTTGTTATTCATGGTAATGGCATCGAACGGACAAACTTTAAAACATTTGGAACATCCGATGCAGGCCACTTCGCACGATTTTTTCGCAACGCCGCCTTTGTCTTCGTTGCGACACGAAACGTAAATCCGACGATTTTTAGGCCCCTTCTTACGAAGTTCAATCAAGGTTTTCGGACAGGCTTCCACGCAAGCTCCGCAGGCCACGCACTTCTCATCATCCACTTCCGGCAGTCCGGTTTCGGGGTTCATGTGAATGGCATCAAAGTCACAATCCGTCACGCAATCACCACAGCCCAGGCAACCATATTGACAACCTGTATCGCCGCTGTACAACGAAGCTGCCACCGCACAGGACGGCGCTCCGTCAAAGTGATTCGTTTTCGGACGATGTTCACATGTTCCATTGCAACGAACAACGGCGACCCGCGGATCTTTCTTAACGGCTTCAAGGCCAAGAATGTCAGCAACACCGCCCATGCAATCGTTTCCACCAACGGGGCAAAAAAGAGACGAAAGCTCGTTTTCCTTTACACAAGCTTCGGCAAATGCACGACATCCGGCATAACCGCAACCACCACAATTGGCTCCCGGTAGCGCTTCTTCGACTTGATCGATCCGCGGATCTTCGTATACTTTAAATTTCCGGGCGACAAAATACAAAATAACCGCTGCCAGCGTTCCTATGGCACTCAATGCAACAACGGTATAGATAATAGTCATACTCATATCAGGTTAAAAAGGCTTGATTTCGAATTCAAAGTTCTTTTTGATTTTATTTCGACTCAGGTAAAGAAACAAATAGTAGGGGATCAAAATTCCAAGGGATGACAATCCGCTAATTCCTTCGTCAATTTTCATAACAGTCATTGTAATAAGAACAAGCATCACCAGCAGAAACGGAAAAACATAGCCATAAAACAAGGCTTTGAAGCCTTGAGACGACTTGCCCACAACTTCAACGGCTTGCCCGATACAATAATCACCTTCGAAATGACTAATCTCAACTTCTTTGTCTTTCATGTCGGCGGCTGAACAAGTTCCATTGGCATGACACGATGAGCATGCTGATTCGTTAATTATGCTGACGATAATACTTTTTTCAGAAAGCTTTTTGATAATCCCTTTATGTGAAATTTCTCCCGTCATTTTTTCTATTTCCCAAGCTTATATGAATGCAAAACTAAAGATGTTTGGACAACTTGAATCTGATCTGAAACCATTTTTGTTGCTTGAAAGTCAATTTATAATTATTTTAAATAATTGTAAATTTTCAATCAAAAAATAGGTACTGAATATCAGTTAGATACAGACATGCATGACAAATATCATTATTTTAGCATGATAAATGCAATCTTGACATTGCACTATATTTCAAATTAAATCATGTATGATTTGCAAAAAGTGACTCAAACTTAAATACTAGAAGTGCAAAAATGTGTTATTTTTCTCATGACTAAATTGCATTTTGAATAGAAAGAGGTTTTTTTGAGACGCGATTTTTACTTTGTATTTTCTATAAACAAAATGTTGTGGAAATATGGATCTATAAATCTATTATTCGAAATTCAGGCAGAAGTTAACTGATCACGCTCCAATTAAATTCGGTGTCTTTCATTTTGAGGTAATGGTACAGTAATAATTTATTTTCCTCTTTCTCAAGTCGGGGATCATCACCCAGAATGTCACTGGCAATATTTCGGGCAATACGCAATATTTCACCGTCTTTCCCTAAATTGGCAATGTTCAGGTGAAGACCAAGTCCACTTTGCTGGGTTCCCTCAATATCACCCGGCCCCCGCAGTTGAAGGTCAACTTCAGCAATTTCAAAACCATCGTTTGTGCGAACCATCGTTTCCAGTCGTTTCCGGCTTTCGTTACTTATTTTATAGGATGACATTAGCAAACAATACGATTGCTCGGCACCGCGGCCAACACGCCCGCGAAGTTGGTGCAATTGCGACAGTCCAAATCGCTCGGCACTTTCAATCACCATCATGGATGCATTTGGGACATCAACGCCCACTTCAATTACTGTGGTGGCCACCATGATCTGGGTTTTTCCTTCTTTAAAAAGCTGCATCTCGGCATCCTTGTCAGCAGGTTTCATGCGACCGTGTACCATACTGATTTTGTAACGCGGGAAAACTTCCTTCATCAGAGCGTAGCCATCTTCCAGGTTCTTGTAATCCATTTTTTCCGATTCGCTGATCAGCGGATAGACGATGTAGGCCTGGCGACCGGCTTCAATTTGGTTACGGATAAACTGGTAGACTTCTTTTCGGCGACTTTCGTAGTAATGGCGCGTTACAATGGGTTTTCGGCCCGGAGGCAGCTCATCGATCACTGAGACGTCGAGATCGCCGTAAAGCGTCATGGCCAATGTCCGGGGAATTGGAGTGGCCGTCATCACCAACACGTGGGGTGGGAGACCACTGTTTTTCTTCCAGAGTTTGGCCCGCTGCGCTACACCAAATCGATGCTGCTCGTCAATGATCACCAACCCCAGTTTTTGAAAACTAACGGTGTCTTCGATCAGAGCATGGGTGCCGATGAGCAATTGGAGCTGGCCATTTTGTAGTTTCTCATGAATGACTTTACGGTCGCCATTTTTTGTTGAACCTGTCAACAGTGCCACATTGATGCCCAAACCATCCAACATTTTCTTAATGGTGTTGAAGTGCTGAGTTGCTAGTATTTCCGTCGGTGCCATCAAACTAGCCTGGAAACCGTTGTCGAATGCCAGAAGTGCAATCATGAGAGCAGCCAGCGTTTTTCCACTACCGACATCGCCTTGTAGCAAACGGTTCATTTGTTTACCCGAACCTAAGTCTTTCCGGATTTCACGAATGACTTTTTTTTGAGCACCAGTCAGTTCAAATGGCAGATTGTCTTTGTAAAAACGGTTGAAGTTGTATCCTACATGCGAAAACACAAACCCTTTGAAGGCTTCGTAACGGCTGTGTTTTAAGCTCAATATCTTCAACTGAATGTAAAAAAGCTCTTCAAACTTCAACCTGAAAGTTGCCTTTTGTAGCAAATGTGTGCTTGTTGGAAAATGAATCTGTCGAAGTGCATCCTTCAGTGGAATCAATTTAAGAGGATCTTTGACTTTTGCTGGAAGTGTTTCGTAAATTTTTCCTTCAATTTGTAGAGCCAAATTGTATTGAATTTTATTGATGGCTTTCGTATTCAGGAAACGTTTCTTTAACTTCTCTGTGGTATTGTAAAAAGCCTGTAAAACACCCGTTTTAAACTCTTCACCTCGTTGGTCTTCAACCTCAGGATGGATGATATTTACCCGACTATTGAAAACAGATGGTTTTCCAAAGACCACATACGTTTTTCCGGGAACCAAATTTTCACGAATGTATTTGATGCCTTGAAACCACACCAGGTCCATGCTACCTGTTTCATCGTAAAAAACAGCAGTCAGCCGTTGTTTTTGGCGTTCGCCATGCAATTCAAACGAACGGATTTTTCCCTTCACCTGGATGTAAGCCTGATTGGCGCGCACATCGCGGATTGCATGGAATTTTGTACGATCAATGTATTTGTAAGGAAAGTAATACAAGAGATCGCGAAACGTTTTAATGCCCAATTCTTTTGTTAACAATTCGGCTCGTTTGGGACCAACGCCCGCTAAAAACTTGATGTCTTGATCCAGGTATTCAGGCATGAAACAAAGATAGAAAACAAAATTCAGGGTTTGATTAGTAAGAAAAAGGAGTTATCAAATATTTTTGTGAAAAAATGCACGGTTTTTGTTAGACAAACTAAAATGTTAAAAAAACTTATCGTTAAGTGAAAAGTTTATTCCATATCCTTATATTTATTGATCATGAAAAATTGCAGATTACGTAATCAAACAAATGACCAATCAATCATTACTTAAATATAACTGATGAAACAAGTAATTAAACTGACAGATATTGTCAAAAACTACAAAGTGGGAACCCAGGTAGTTCGGGCTCTTCGCTCAGTTAGCATCACCATTGACGAAGGCGAATATGTTGCGATTATGGGAGCGTCCGGCTCCGGTAAATCAACCATGATGAACATTATTGGCTGCCTTGACACTCCAACCAGCGGAACTTATTTTTTGAATAACCACAATGTGAGCGACCTCTCGGATGACGAACTGGCTGAAATCAGAAATCGCGAAATCGGATTCGTCTTTCAAACCTTCAACTTATTGCCACGTAGCACGGCTTTGGATAATGTCACATTGCCACTCGTGTATGCTGGTATTAAGAAGAACGATCGAATTCACCGGGGAACGCAAATGTTAACTGATGTTGGATTGGCTGATCGCGCTGAACACAAACCAAATGAACTGTCCGGAGGACAGCGCCAGCGTGTAGCTGTTGCACGTGCATTAATTAATAAACCATCAATCCTTTTGGCAGACGAACCAACTGGTAATTTGGATTCAAAAATTTCAGAAGAAATCATGCAGTTATTTGCAGAAATTCACCGACAAGGAAACACCCTGATTGTTGTAACACACGAAGAGTCGATTGCCCGTCATGCGCACCGGATAATCCGGTTGAAAGACGGACAGGTTGAGTCAGATAAAATCAATGAAAATCCGGTGTATTAGATGAAAAAGCAAGAAAAGGACGTCCAGATTTATACGAAGACAGGAGATGATGGAACCACAGCACTGATTGGTGGAGCCAGGGTGAAAAAATACAACATCCGGTTGGAAGCCTATGGAACGGTTGACGAGTTGAACAGCTATATTGGCTTAATTGCTTCGATGAATATTGAATTGCATGCAAAGGAAGTCTTGCAACGAGTGCAATCTGTTTTGCTCACCATTGGTGCCCAGTTGGCTACTGACGAGGCTATTTCTTCGTTTAAAGAGCAAATTCCCTGTAAGCAGGAAGACATTGAATTGCTTGAAAATGAGATGGATAAAATGTTCAAAGTTTTGCCCAAATTGACACAGTTTATTCTTCCCGGAGGAAGTCAATCGGCCGCTCATGCACATGTTGCCAGAACGATTTGCAGAAGGGCGGAAAGAAGGATTGTTGAATTGGGAGAGCAAACGGAAATCAACAAAAACCTGATAAAATTCATTAATCGACTTTCAGACTATCTATTTGTGCTTGCCAGGAAACTATCCATGAATGAAAATATCCAGGAAAATAGATGGAATTCAGGTGTTTAGGTGAATATTTTTTTTTTTTATCTTTTGATGTTATTTTTTATATATTCGCAAAATCATAAAAAAGAATCAAATATTTTTTAAATCCTTCGAATATGTACTGGACTTTAGAATTAGCATCAAAATTAGAGGACGCGCCCTGGCCGGCAAGCAAGGATGAATTAATTGATTATGGCATCCGTTCAGGAGCTCCGTTGGAGGTCATTGAAAACTTGCAGGAAATTGAGGACGAAGGTGAGATTTATGAAAGCATTGAGGACATTTGGCCGGATTACCCTAGCAAAGACGACTTTTTCTTCAATGAGGATGAATATTAATTAAGCTGCTAGCAAAAAGATACAGGTAGCAAGGCTAAGGTCTTGCTATTTTTGTTTCCCGAAGATATCTGATATGTTCTCAGGCCGAATTTGCTCCAACCATTTAAATCCAGGAAGGAGTTTGTCAGTTACAGCTATTTTCATCAATGGCATCAACGTGCCATCTGGCTGTTTCACAAAAACAATCTTTTTGACTTTACTCTTCACCAGGTGAATCACAATACTGCTGCTTTGGGCTTTATTTAGCCCAATAATGCCATTTTTGTCACGTGCATAATACAACGATTGTCCATTCCCATCCACATCAATTTTGTAGAGCTGGTTATCCTTAATGTAACCAACCATATTGCGTCCTTTGATCTGGTTAAATCGAATCGAATCTTCCTGCGCAACGATGAATGCATTGCGATCCATTTTTACCAGGTTGGGTTGATTCGACCGGTTGACCATTTCAATGTAGTCGGCAGTCATCTGGTTACTCCCTGTCCAGATGACCGGATTTGTATACAATTGAATGGTTGAATCCATGGAATAATAGACCATAGAGTCGCATTTGCCTTGCATATCATCGCGGAAAAATTTGACATTGTAGTAGGCCATGATTCGCTTTTCATCCGGGATGGTGTCCGGAACAGATTTTAAAGTATCGGCATGCAGGTACAAAGAGTCTTGTTCAGAATATAAAACAAAGTGAGCTGAATCGGTAGCCAATGCTTTTTGTTGTTGATCGTTGTAAACGATTCTATTTCCACGAACGATCATTTGGTTTTTAAAATCCTCGATGGATGCACTGCCAATCGCCCTTCCATCGCCGGATGCTTTGGAATAAAAGATGGAATCCGCTAGAATATTTTGGTCGGGTGTAATAATCTCGGGATGACGATACAGTTGAACATCACCGTTCAGAGTGTTGTAGAAGCCATCTTCAGCATACAAAAAGTTCTGGCCGTCCTGAATATTTGTTGGGCCAACAATGGAGGCGACTTTTGTTTGCGTATTGTAGACCAGCGTGTCGGATGACAGGGTGTACTTTTGGGAAAGCCCAATAACTTCAGTCTTGAAATAAGTCCTGTCCTCATTAACAAAGTATTCGCCAATTTTACTGGTCAGTGTACTGGCACTGTCCTTAACGGTTCCATAATCCGTGTAAAAACCCACATTTCGATTCATGTCGAAATCCATTGAATCGGTGGTCAGCGTTATTTTTTTATTCACCAGCCGAACGTGTCCAGTGACCACAGCCCATTTGGTATCACCGTTATAATTCAGAAAATCAGAATATAAATGCAGCGTGTCATCTTTTAAAATGTGGACATGCCCAAATGCGTCGACCACATTGGTGTCGGTGTACGAATAGGCGCTGTCGCACCACATGTAAACATTGTTGTGTTTCAATTGAACATGCCCAATCAAGCGTTGTGCATTGGCAACTACAGACTGATCAAAGAGGAGTGAGTCTGTGTGTTCAAGTTCAATCTTCTTTCTACCTTGAGCAAAGGCCATTGCCGGCAAAAGAAGCAACAACATTATGAGTGACTTACTGCTTGCGATTTTCGGTTTCATTCAAAGTAGATTACAATAATTCCCGGATGATTTGATCCACTGAAATATCTTCAGCTTCGGCTTTGTAGTTTTTGATAATCCGGTGGCTCAGAATCGTTTTGGCAACTGCTTTTACGTCTTCGATATCGGGTGAATATTTACCAGACAAGGCTGCATGTGTTTTAGCGCCTAAAACCAGGTATTGCGACGCACGCGGACCAGCACCCCATTTCAGGTATTTGTCGGCTATTGGCGCTGCGTGCTTGGTTCCCGGGCGTGTTTTTGCAGATAATGAAACCGCATATTTTAACACGTTGTCGTTAATTGGCACCCGTAGAATCAACTTCTGAAAATATTTAATTTCCTCGGCTGAAACCACTTCTTTCAGCTCGTTTGAAAAGTCGGAAGTGGTGTTCCGCACAATCGTCAACTCATCGTCATATTCAGGATAGTCGAGCCACACTGAAAACATGAATCGGTCGAGCTGGGCTTCGGGCAGGGGATAGGTTCCTTCCTGCTCGATGGGGTTTTGAGTCGCCAGTACAAAAAATGGGCGATCCAGTTCAAACCGTTCACCGGCTGCTGTCACGGCACGCTCCTGCATGGCTTCCAATAAGGCAGCCTGTGTTTTGGGCGGTGTCCGGTTAATTTCATCAGCCAATATAATATTTGCAAACAAAGGCCCTTTTATGAATTTGAATTCACGATCCTTGTCCAGAATCTCGGTTCCAATGATATCAGATGGCATCAAGTCGGGCGTAAACTGAATCCGGTTGTATTTCAATCCGAGCACTTCGGCAATGGTGTTCACCAGCAATGTTTTTGCCAATCCCGGAACGCCGATGAGCAAACAATGCCCACGACTAAACATGGAAATTAAAACCTGCTTGATGATTTCATCCTGACCATAGATGCGTTTTTTTATTTCTGAATTTAATAGATCAATTTTGCTTTTTAGCGCGTCAACGGCTTCAACATCGTTCTTAAAATTCATAAGGTGTTTTATTTATTTAATCCAACCTTTGTATTTAAAATTACAATTGGCATAACTATCATCAATACTGATGTATGTTTTAGCTTGTTGTTTTGAAATCCATTCATCCAATGCTTCTTGCTTCTTTTCATTCAAATACTCATCGCTCAGCATCTGGTAGTCTTCCTGCAGGTTTGCACGGTGACGTTTGCTGCGGCTAATCAGCTTCACAACTTTATAAACCGTGCGTTGCTTGTCATCAATTGTTTTAAAGGGATCAGAAACTTCGTTGACCTTTAAACCATCCAATACTTTACTTACATCAGGATCCAATTCTTCCTTTTTCCACTTGGTTGACATGGTTTGTGGGTTGATGACAACACCGCCACTATTACGGGTATTTTTATCGTGCGAATAGCGAAGGGCTGCATTGGCAAATGAAATATCCTGCTCACGAATAAAGTTGGCCAGACTATCTAATCGGTCGTATGCACCTTGCATAGCCTCAGGTGTTGGCTTCGGTTTTAAAATGATATGGCGCGTGTTAATCTGTTCGCCTTTTCGGTCAATCAATTGAATGATGTGATAGCCAAAATCCGATTTTACAACGTTGGAAATACGATCACCTTTCAAGCTAAAGGCAGCTGCAGCATAGGCCGGGTCAAGCTGTGCGCGTCCCATGTAGCCCAATTCTCCACCGTTAGCAGCCGATGGACCTTCAGAATACAATACAGCAAGTGTCGCAAAACTTTCACCATTCTCGATGCGCTTCTTAAAATCCCGCAGTCGCGCTTTGATCCGGTTTTCCTCTTCCAGCGAAATTCGGGGAGCCACCGAAATCTGTGCGTATTCTACTTCTGGCTCAACCATCGGAATATCTTTGGGATCCATATTGCGATAATGGTAACGCACTTCCGCCGGTGTCACTTGTACTTTATCTTCAATTTTGGAGCGCATCTGGTTTGTCATCAGCTGATTCCGAATCACATCTTCCAGGTTCGCCTTGATTTCAGTAATGGGCTTTTTAAAGTACTGCTCAACCGCTTTTTCCGACCCGAGGTGTTGAACGAAATATTGCATCCGTTGGTCCAGGTTCTGGTTGATTTGGCTATCGGTCACAATGATGGTTGTATCCAGCTCAGCCTCAGCAAGCAACAATTTTTGCACCAGGAAGTCTTCCAGGATTTCACATTTCATATCCCCGTCAGAGACGGTTCCTTGCGCTTGTTCCTGCAGGTACATGTTTTCAACGTCCGATTTCATAATGATGTTGCCACCGACCACGGCCACAATTTCATCGATAATTTTGTCCTGCGCCATACTAACGGTCGAAATACAACCAGCTAACAAAATACCTGCAATTATTTTTCTGAACATATTGTCTTATTTTTGAATGTTAAATAGTTTAAACTTATTGGATTCCAGTCCTTCTTTGTAAACATCTTTGTCGATTTGCTTCAGGAATTTCACTTTTCGCTGATTCAAAAGAATATTTTTGATTGAAGATTCCACAAACTCCAAAGGTGCCGTTTCTCCTTCAAACCTGAAATCGCGGATACAAATAAAATAATAATAATCTGTATCCTTGCTTTCGATAAACTTGTTTCTGCGCAAAAAACGCTCAAGGTTATCAATTTCTTTTGGTAGCTGTGTTAAAACACGGCTCGCATTAATCCATTGATCATCGAAACGATCGTAGGCTTTGGCATAGCGAATACCATAATCGTCCAACTGCTGCAATTTCAGTGGATCATTGTCCAAACACAAATTTTTAATGGTTTTCGGTTTGGCCAATTCCAACGGAATTTTCAGGTAAATTGCTTTGACGATATCATTTTTAAGAACGAAATCAGCCTCGTGTTCATTGTAATATTTTTGAATGGCCGAATCCGTAATGACAGTATCCATTTTTTGAGCCATGAGCTCCTTTTTGTACTTG
>Ga0102953_1001092_pt1 | contig 17616 bp, 16 predicted proteins | sample SalPon2A_C_D2_MG_FD_78509 | JGI IMG/M metagenome (GOLD analysis project Ga0102953, IMG submission 78509) | Soil microbial communities from South San Francisco under conditions of wetland restoration - Salt Pond MetaG R2A_C_D2_MG | ecosystem: Environmental > Terrestrial > Soil > Wetlands | place... | reverse complement strand
GTACCTTGCTGCGGAGCTCGAACAGTGCTCGCCTAAACCTCCGCTCGCCGGCAAATTATCGAGGCGGCGCACAGGGGAAGAGCAGTATGCAAAGTGCTCAGGATATTTGTTCATGCGGTGTTCTTAGAATTTAGCCATAAATGTTCCAAAGTGATTTCTACTTTCATCTGGTATCAACGAATTTATTAACCTATCAACTGGATCGCCTTGGCGGCCATAAACTCTGTGCTCGCCAGACATGAAATCCTCAATTAGATTTGGCTGTTGCGTTCTATAGAACAAATATTCCTTTGCGTAAACCTGAACCGAGTTATTCACAACTTCTACAACTTCCTCGTTCGCCTCAATCGAGATTAGTTTTGGAGTTGATCGACATGCCATTGGTGAGGCCCATACCACTGCAATATGAGGAGTCATAGGAATCAAAACCTTCACGCCAAAGAGATGCTCTGTTACCGCATTTATATTGGAATAAAAACCATCGCCGAATATAAACTCGCGTTTCTCAGAAAACAGAATGGCAAACTTCCCACACCCTTTTGAATTTTGGACGAGCGTTTTATATTTCTGATTAATATTAGCCGCTATAAGCCGTTTGCTTTCAGACTTATCAAGCGCTCCCCGCAGCGACTCTACGAATGAATTTTGTGCATTTCTATATTTGGGGGAACGAACAACCAAAGAAACAATACACTCTCTGAGCACATCCAAATTCTCGTCTTCCGAAGCAAGACATAAATATTCAGTTTCATTTTCAGTGTCAACTTTCTTCTTGAAGGATGCCAGCCAATTAACTGCTTTCTGAATATTTCCATCCGGCACATCAAAATAATGTTCTATAGTTGAATCCCACGGGCTCTCCCTCTCGAACAATATATTGTGGCCATCAGATATCTTTCCAAATTCTTTTGATTTGGACGAAATTACCTCGCCTTTATGGTCAATGCGATGCACCCCACCTCTTTTGTCTTCCCAATATTTTGAGAGACCTTTAGGCCACCAATGGTGCTTTTCTCCTTTAATGACCTTTCTTTTATTCAACGCCATCTCCTTTGCGTGCAGCCCCTCCCCTGTGCGCCGCCTCAATCAGTCGCAAGGAAGCGGAGGTTTAGGCGAGCACTGTTCGAGTTCCGCAGTGGGGCGCGGGGTGTGCGCCCCGCCAGGGCGAGTTGCGCAGCCCCGCTTGCTTGTGGCTGATTGAGGGAACCCGAAGGGCGGCAAACCGGGGGCGGCTTCTTTTGGTTACTTTTCTTGCCAAGACAAGAAAAGTAACTTGCTGCCGGTCAACCACCGGCGGTTTTGACTTTGACTGAGTTTCCTTCGACTCCGCTACGCTACGCTCAGCACGAACGGAAAGCTACTGTCTCCCCGCCCAGTCCCTAGCAAACTGCCAAGCCACCCGACCACTTCTGGAACCCCTCTGAATACTCCACTGCAACGCCGCCTGCCGCCCCGCGTCATCCAACTCACCAGTCAAGCCGAAATACTCCAACCAATGGCTGACGATGGCCAGATACTCATCCTGCGAAAACGGATAGAACGACAGCCACAGCCCAAAGCGCTCGGACAACGAAATCTTTTCCTCGACCGTTTCCGCCGGATGGATTTCATCGCCGACGTATTTCGTGGCGACATTATCCTGCATCGATTCCGGCATCAGGTGACGGCGGTTGGAGGTGGCATAAATCAGCAGGTTGTCCGAGAACGCGACCAGCGAACCGTCGAGCGCGGCCTTCAGCGCCTGGTAGCCGGGCTCCTCGGCATTGAACGACAGGTCGTCGCAATACAGAATGAAGCGCTCGGAGCGCCCGGCGACCAGCGCAATGATATGCGGCAGTTCGGCCAGTTGCAGCTTGCTGACTTCAATCAGGCGCAGGCCGTCCTTGGCATATTCATTGAGCAACGCCTTGACCAGCGAGGACTTGCCGGTGCCGCGCGAGCCGGAGAGCAGCACGTTGTTGGCCGGGCGACCCTGCACGAACTGGCGCGTGTTCTGTTCGATGAGTTGTTTCTGGTCGTCGATGCCGAGCAGATCGGAAAGCTTGATGTGATGATAGTGTGGCACCGCGACCAGATGGCCCTGCTCCCAGCGGAACGCATGCGCCGCGCCCCAGTCCGGCACGCCGTGCGCACTCCCCTTGGGCAACACGCGCTCCAGCCGATCCAGCAATCTGTCGGCACGATCAAGAAAACGGTCGAGCTTATCCATCAGACCTCCGCGACAGTTTTAACTTCTGTAACTTGCGTTGATCTTCACGTAGTCGTACGAAAAATCACACGTCCACAACATAACGTCCGCCGCGCCACGATTCAGTACCACACGCACCGTGATGTCGCTCTGCTGCATCACGCGCTGCCCATCCTCCTCACGATAACTGGCAGCACGTCCACCGCGCTCGGCCACCAGCACATCGCCAAGATACAGTTGCAGCATCCCAACATCCAGGTCCGCCACCCCCGCATAGCCGATAGCAGCAAGGATGCGGCCGAGATTGGGGTCGGAAGCGAAGAATGCTGTCTTGACCAATGGCGAATGCGCGATGGCATAGCCAATTTTGCGACACTCGGCTTCATCTCGGCCGCCCTCGACCTTGATGGTAATAAACTTGGTCGCACCTTCGCCGTCGCGCACGATGGCCTGCGCCAGCAGCACGGCGACCTCGTTGATTGCCGCCTGCATCTGTTCACGGCTCGAATCGTCGATCTGCACGCCGGCACCACTGGCAATCAGCATCAGCGCGTCGTTGGTGGAAGTGTCGCCATCCACGGTAATGCAGTTGAATGAGGCCTCCGCCGCCCGCTTCACCATTTGCTGCAGCAGGGGCTGGGCAATGGCCGCATCGGTAGCGATGTAGCCGAGCATGGTTGCCATATTGGGATGGATCATGCCCGAGCCTTTGGACATGCCGGTAATGGTGACGGTCCGGCCGTCGATCTGCACCTGCCTGCTCACCGCCTTGGCAACGGTGTCTGTGGTCATGATCGCATGTGCGGCGTCGAACCAGTTGTCCGGAGCGAGATCTGCAACAGCTTGCGGCAGACCGGCAACGATCCTGTCGACCGGCAACGGCTCCATGATCACGCCGGTGGAAAACGGCAGCACCTGCTCTGGCTTGCAGCCCAGCAGCCGCGCCACTTCTTCACAAGTTGTACGTGCGTTCTGCATGCCCTGCTCGCCGGTGCCGGCGTTGGCATTACCGGTATTTACCACCAGCGCCTTGATGCCCTTGTTGGCAGCGAGATGTTCGCGCGCAACGGTGACCGGGGCCGCGCAGAAACGGTTGCTGGTGAATACGCCCGCGACAGTGGCGCCGTCATCCAGCCTGACGACCAGCAGATCCTTGCGATTGGGATATTTTACCTGTACTTCGGCGATGCCCAGCTCGACGCCGGCGACGGGCAACAGTTTGGCCGCAACGGGTGCGGAAAGGTCGACCGGCATGACGGCCGCCGTCAGTAACGGCCGTGGGAGCGGTACAGATAGTTGCTCATCTCGACCGACTGCATGTTCATGCGGCGCACGATACCGTGCACGTGGCGCACGATGCCACGCATCACGTAATACACGATGGCCGGCTGCGAGTTGAGCAGCGCTTCGAAGCGCACGCGGTCGAGCAGCAGCACCCTGCTGTCTGTCTTGGCCACCACGCTGGCACTGACCTGCGAAACGTTGCCGCCGACGAAGCCGATGATGCCCGCCAGATCACCCGGCTGCAGCAGGTGCAGCGTCATCTCTTCACCGCCAGTGGTAGCGGTGGCTTCCACGTCTCCGCTGGCGAGAATCAGCAGGGTATCCTTCAGCTCGACCTCGCCTGGTTTCAGGATTGCCTCCCCTGCCTTGTATTCGCGCACTGTCATGATGCGCGCCAGCGCTTCGATTTCAGCATCGCGCAATTCTTCCGTCAGGGTGGAATTGTGCAGGGTTTGCAGAACAAGGTCGTCCTTCGTCATGCTCGTCTCCCAGAAGTAAAAAGCAACATCACGTCAATTTGCCGTGGCAGTGTTTGTATTTTTTGCCCGAACCGCATGGGCACGGGTCGTTACGCCCGATTTTCTCGCCGGCGCGCACGAATGGCTTGTGCTCCTCGCTTGCTCCGTCTGACTGCCCCAGCGCCTCATCGTAGCTGGAGTGATGATACTGCACATTTCCCGGTGCCGGTTGGGCTTCCACTGCCTCGACGTCGCTTTCGCTGCGAATCTGCACGTTGAGCAGATTCTGCGTCACGTCGCGCTTGATGGTTTCCAGCATGCCGGAGAACAACTCGAATGCCTCACGCTTGTATTCCTGTTTCGGATCCTTCTGCGCATAGCCGCGCAGATGGATACCCTGGCGCAGATGGTCGAGTGCGGCCAAGTGCTCGCGCCAGTGCTGATCGATGCTGCTCAGCATCACGATGCGCTCGTACTGGCGCATAATTTCCGTCCCGACCAGGTCGATCTTGGACTGGTATTTTTGCGTAGCGGCATCGATTACGCGTTGGCGCAGGCCGTGTTCGTCCAGCTTGTTGTCCTGCTCCAGCCATTGCTCCAGCGGCAACTCCAGCTGGTATTCCGACTGCAGCGCCCGTTCCAGTCCCGGCACGTCCCATATTTCTTCCATGCTTTGCGGCGGAATGTATTCGCTGATCAGATCATCCATCACACCCGCACGCATTGCGTCTATGGTCTCGGAAATGTCCGAGCTCTCCAGCAGTTCGTTGCGCTGTTCGTAAATCACCTTGCGCTGGTCGTTGGCAACGTCGTCGTACTCCAGAATCTGTTTGCGCATGTCGAAGTTGCGCGCCTCGACCTTGCGCTGCGCATTCTCGATCGCGCGCGTCACCCAGTTGTGCTCGATGGCCTCGCCCTCGGGCAGCTTGAATTTGTTCATGATGGCAGCCACGCGATCGGAGGCGAAAATACGCAACAGCGGGTCTTCCAAAGCCAAGTAGAAGCGGCTGGAACCGGGGTCGCCCTGGCGCCCGGCACGGCCGCGCAACTGGTTGTCGACCCGGCGCGACTCGTGGCGCTCGGTACCGATGATATGCAGGCCGCCCGCCTCCAGCACCTGCTCGTGCAGCGACTGCCATTCGCTGTGCAGTTTTTCGATGCGTTGATCGCGATCGGCCTGATCCAGGCTGTCGTCGGCCTGCAGATGCTCCACCTGCTTTTCGACGTTGCCACCAAGCACGATGTCGGTGCCGCGGCCCGCCATGTTGGTGGCGATGGTAACCATCTTGGGGCGCCCCGCCTGGGCAACGATTTCCGCCTCGTGCGCATGCTGCTTTGCGTTCAGCACCTGGTGCGGCAACTTCTCCTTTTTCAGCAGGTCGGAGATCAGTTCGGAATTCTCGATCGAGGTGGTGCCCACCAGCACCGGCTGGCCGCGCTTGTAGCAATCGCGGATGTCCGCAGCCACCGCCGCATATTTCTCGCCCATGGTCATGAAGACCTTGTCCATCATATCCTTGCGGACGGTCGGACGGTGCGGCGGGATAATTACCGTTTCCAGTTTGTATATCTGCTGAAATTCATAGGCCTCGGTGTCCGCGGTGCCGGTCATGCCGGACAGCCTTTGGTACATACGAAAATAATTCTGGAAGGTGATCGAGGCTAGCGTCTGGTTTTCCTTCTGGATCGGCACGCCCTCCTTGGCCTCCACCGCCTGGTGCAAGCCGTCCGACCAGCGCCGTCCGGCCATCAGGCGCCCGGTGAATTCGTCCACGATCACCACTTCGCCGTCCTGTACCACGTAATGCTGGTCGCGCAGGTACAGCGTATGAGCGCGCAGCGCCGCATACAGGTGGTGGATCAGCGTGATGTTGGACGGATCGTACAGACTGCCGCCCGCAGGCAGCAGGCCAGCCTCGGACAGCAGCTGCTCGGCACGCTCGTGGCCTGTCTCGGTCAACAGGATCTGGTGATTCTTCTCGTCCACATTGTAATCGCCGGGGCCGTCCTCGTCCTGCTGGCGTGTCAGGCTGGGCACCAGCTTGTCCATGCGCACATAGACGTCGACATTGTCCTCGGCCTGGCCGGAAATGATCAGCGGCGTACGCGCCTCATCGATCAGGATCGAGTCCACTTCGTCGACAATGGCGAAGTTGAGGGCGCGCTGGAAGCGCTCTTCGGCCTGGGTCGCCATGTTGTCACGCAGGTAATCGAAGCCGAACTCGTTGTTGGTGCCGTAGGTTATGTCTGCGGCATAGGCAGCCTGCTTGTCGGCGGAATCCATCTGCGACAGGATGACACCGACCGACAGGCCCAGAAACTGGTACAGCCTGCCCATCCATTCCGCATCGCGGCTGGCCAGGTAGTCGTTCACCGTCACCACGTGCACACCCTTGCCGGACAATGCATTGAGATAGGCCGGCAAGGTCGCCATCAGCGTCTTGCCTTCGCCGGTGCGCATCTCGGCGATCTTGCCGTAATGCAGCGTCATCCCGCCGATCAACTGCACATCGAAGTGGCGCATCTGCAGTACGCGCCGGCTGGCTTCGCGCACGACGGCAAAAGCCTCGGGCAGCAACGCATCCAGCGATTCGCCGTCGGTGTAGCGCTGCCTGAACACATCAGTCTTGCCGCGTAGCTCCTCATCCGAGAGTTTTTCCATCTCCGCTTCCAGGCGATTGATGGCATGTATAGTCTGGCGGTATTGTTTAAGCAGGCGGTCGTTGCGGCTACCGAAAACGCTTTTCAGCAATTTTGAAATCATTTTGTCTATCTAGGCGTAAATCTTCTGGAACTGGTACAAACAAAAAGGGTGAGGCACCACACCCCACCCTCACGCAAAGCCGGCAACCATCAGCCCACCGATGCCTTCTTCAGGAAGCGCACCGGGTTCTGGGGAACGCCCTTGTACCTTACCTCAAAGTGCAAATGCGGACCGGTGGAACGCCCGGTATCACCTGACAGGGAAATTTCCTGACCGCGCTTCACCATCTGGCCGACCTTGACCAGCAATTTCGAATTGTGCGCGTACCGCGTGATGATGCCGTTACCGTGATCAATCTCGACCATTTTACCATAGCCGCTATGGTTAATCGCCGCATACGTCACGACACCGCCGGCGGAGGCATACACCGGCGTGCCCACCGGCACCACGAAGTCCACCCCTTCGTGCATCGCTTCCTTGCCGGTAAACGGGTCGATGCGCCAGCCGAAATTGGAGGACATCCAGCCGACATGCACCGGCGCCACCGAAGGAAACATGCGCTTGTTCAACTGCACCTGCATCAGCAGCGATTCCAGCGCCAGCAATTTGTCATTGCGGTCGTTCATCAGCTGCGACAGCCCGCTTAGCTGCTGGTTCATGCTATCCAGGGAAACGTCCCGCTGCTGCGGTGCGGGGATGTACGGACCGCCCTCGGCCGGCAGTTGGTCAAAGGAAATGTCCGTCTTCTTTATCCCGGCGATCTTGGCCAGGCGCGCGCCCAGCGCGTCCAGACGCAGCACCTGCGCCTGCATCTGTCCTACCCGCTTGGCCATGGTATCCAGGCTTTCGCGCATGTAGAACTGTTGCTGTTCCTTTTTTTGTGCCTGCACGCTGGCCAGCCAGTTGCGCAAATCGCTGGTCATGGCATTAGGCTGCAGGCGCACGATGGCATATTGCGCCGCGATCACGGTCACCAGCAACATGCTCAACGCCAGCAGTGCCGCCATCATTAGACGCATCGGGGTCAACTTGATTGTCCGCGCCTTGGCAAACCGGCTGGAAACCAGAATAATATCCACGCTTCCTCCTTAAATTAGAGAAACCAAACTGTTCCGACGCCATGTCGCAACGATTAAACCGCTACTTCACCAGCTCCCGGGAACTGCGCCAACTCGCGCATTCCGTGCGGGAATTATCCGCGCTGCAACAGCATTACCGGCGCACTGTTCCGCCGTCCCTGCTGCGTGCCAGCCATGTCCGGCAACTCGACCGGCAAACGCTGATACTGGCGGCGGATAATGCGGCCATCGCCGCCAAATTGCGCCAAATGGCCCCGCAACTCGTCCAGAAACTGCGCCAAATGGGCGTCGAGGTTACTGGAATTCGGGTAAGGGTGCAAGTTGGCACCCCGGCGCAGCACCCTGCGCCCAGACAGCGTTCCCTCGGCGCTGCGGGGCGGCGACAAATGGCCAGCCTCGCCGATAGTCTGCCGGATTCACCCCTGAAGAGTGCCATCAAGCGATTCTCGACACTCTGAATACTTAAAGTATTGCGCGCACGCCGATCAGGGCATAGCGTTCCAGCACGAACAGCACGGCCAGCACCAGCAGTGCGTATGCCCCCAGGCGCACCACCTGCCAGGCAAAACGCTTATACCGGGCATCTCGCGTAAAAACGTACATCCCGCCGGACAGCACTATGGTCAGCGCGGCAAGAATCAGCAACAGTCGCAGTAAAATCATCACATCCCCGCGATGCAGAAAATCCCGTCAGGCTGCCTGCAGCTGCATGCGCAGGAATGCCGGCGCCTCTTCTGCCTTGCCAAAGGTGACGAACTCCCAGGCTGCCTGATCGGCCAGCAGCGCCCGCAACAGTGCGTTGTTCAGTGCATGCCCGGATTTATGGCCGGAAAAAGCGCCGATCAGCGGGTGTCCGAGCAGGTACAGGTCGCCTACCGCGTCCAGCACCTTGTGCTTGACGAATTCGTCTTCAAACCGCAGGCCATCCGGATTGATCACGCGGTATTCGTCCATATGGATAGCATTATCGAAATTGGCGCCAAGCGCCAGCCCCTGCGCGCGCATGCTCTCGACATCCTGCATAAATCCGAAAGTGCGGGCGCGACTGATTTCGCGGATATAGGAATGTTCGCCCAGATCTATGGTCACGTGCTGCGGTGTGGCCGCAAACACCGGATGGGCGAAATTGATGGTAAATGACAGCTTGTAGCCATCAAACGGTTCGAAACGCACCCATTTGTCGCCGTCCCTGACTTCCACCGTCTTGTTGATGCGGATGAACTTCTTGGCAGCCGGCTGCTCTTCGATGCCGGCGGATTGCAACAGGAAAATAAACGTTCCGGCGCTGCCGTCCATGATCGGCACTTCGGCACTGGTCAGGTCAACAAACGCATTATCGACACCCAGACCGGCAAGCGCGGACATCAGGTGCTCGATGGTCGCCACCCGTACGCCGTTCACCTCCAGGCAGGTAGACAAACGGGTGTCATGCACCAGATGCGCTTCGGCACGCATTTCCACCGCCGGCTCGAGATCAATTCGGCGGAACACGATACCGCTGTTGGCTGGTGCCGGGCGCAGGGTCAGATAGACCTTTTCGCCCGTATGCAAGCCGACTCCCGTGGCCTGCACCGATTTTTTCAGCGTACGCTGTCTGACCATGTTGCAACCCTGCAAAAACAAGTGATGTAGTTTATCACAGCAATAATCGTACCTCTTTCACTCTCGGACCACGGCGGACACCATCAATCCGCCTGTTTGCGCAGGAACGACGGAATATCCAGCGTTTCCACTCCGGACTGTTTCATGGCCTCAATCGCCTCGCGTCGGCGGTTGCTGCGCATCACTGTGGGCATATCCAGATCGTTGTAATTAACCGCAGGCGCTTCTTCGCCGGCTTCGTCGTGCGTACCGGTGCGCTGGCTCACAACCAGTTCGGGCTTCGGTTGTTTGCGCGCGAGCGGCGAACCCAGACCCGTGGCCACGATGGTCACACGCAATTCGTCGCCCATAGTCTCGTCGAATACCGAACCGACGATCACCGTGGCATCCTCGACGGCGAACTGTACGCTAGTGGTCACCTGCTTGTACTCCTTCAGGGTCAGGCTGCTGTTGGAACTGATGTTGACCAGCACCCCGCGCGCTCCGCCCAGGTTCACATCCTCCAGCAGCGGGCTGGACATCGCGCGCTCTGCCGCAACCTGTGCCCGGTCCGCTCCGGAAGCCGTAGCCGAGCCCATCATTGCCATGCCGTTCTCCGACATCAACGTGCGCACGTCGGCAAAATCCACGTTTACCAGGCCCGGCACATTGATCACTTCGGCAATGCCCGCCACAGCCCCCTGCAGCACACCATTGGAAGCACGGAATGCGTCGAGCAGCGTGGTGTCCTCGCCCAGCACGGTCATCAGCTTCTCGTTCGGCACGATGATCAGCGAATCGACATGTTCCGACAGTTCCTCGATGCCGGTCTGCGCCAGGCGCGTGCGCTTGCCTTCATGCGCAAACGGCTTGGTCACCACCGCCACGGTCAGGATTTCCATCTCCTTCGCCACATGAGCCACGATCGGCGCCGCGCCGGTGCCGGTACCGCCGCCCATGCCCGCAGTGATGAAAATCATATTGGCACCACTGATCATCTCGGCGATGCGCGCCCGATCCTCCTCGGCCGCGGCACGCCCCACGTCGGGAACTGCGCCGGCGCCCAGCCCCTTGGTGATATTGGCGCCAATCTGCAGCTGGGTACGCGCCTGGTTGCGTTTGAGCGCCTGGGCATCGGTGTTGATGGCCACAAACTCCACCCCCTGCACGCCCTGCTCTATCATATGGTCGATTGCATTGCCGCCGCAGCCGCCCACCCCGATTACCTTTATTACTGCTTCTTGGTCTTGCGTCTCCATGATCTCGAACATAAGTTTCTCCTTGAAATTACCGTACTTCGAACTGCAACCAGCAAACTAGAAATTGCCCTGGAACCACGCCTTCATCCTCTCCAACACATCGCCGAACGAACCCGAATGGACTCGCTCAGCCTCATGCCGCTGATGCCGTTCCAGGCCATACAGCAACAAACCGACGCCGGTGGAGAAGCGCGGCGTCTTTACTACATCCGACAAACCTCCCACGTAATGCGGCAGACCCAGACGCACCGGCATGTGGAAAATTTCCTCACCCAGCTCCACCATGCCCTGCATCGCGCTGCTGCCGCCGGTGATGACGATGCCCGAGGACAACAGGTCCTCGAAACCGCTGCGGCGCAATTCCGCCTGCACCAGCGAATACAGCTCTTCCACACGCGGCTCGATCACCTCGGCCAGCGTCTGGCGCGCCAGCATGCGCGGCCCGCGGTCACCCACGCCCGGCACTTCGATCGGCGTATCGTCGGCCAGTTGGCGTAGCGCGCAGCCGTACTTGATCTTGATGTCCTCGGCGTCCTTGGTCGGCGTACGCAACGCCATCGCAATGTCGTTGGTGATCTGGTCGCCGGCGATCGGGATCACCGCGGTATGGCGGATTGCCCCGCCGGTAAATACCGCCACGTCGGTGGTGCCGCCGCCGATGTCCACCAGACATACGCCCAGATCCTTCTCGTCGTCGGCCAGCACCGTCCGGCTCGACGCCAGCGGCTGCAGGATCATCTCGCGCACCTCCAGTCCGCAGCGATGCACACATTTCATGATGTTCTGCACTGCCGCCACCGCGCCGGTGACAATGTGCACCTCGACCTCCAGGCGCATGCCGCTCATGCCCAGCGGCTTCTTGATACCTTCCTGGCCGTCGATGCTGAATTCCTGTTCCAGAATGTGCAGGATCTGCTGGTCGCCCGGCAGGCTGATCGAACTGGCCGTCTCGATCACCCGGTCGATGTCGGCCTGCGATACCTCCTTGTCCTTGATCTTGACCATGCCGTTGGCGTTGGAACTCCTGATGTGACTGCCTGCGATACCGGTGTACACCTCGCGGATCTTGCAGTCGGCCATCAGCTCGGCATCACCCAGTGCGCGCTGAATCGCCGCCACTGTGGCATCGATGTTCACCACCATGCCCTTTTTCATGCCGGAGGATTCATGCATGCCCACGCCGACCACTTCCAGCGTGCCTTCCGGCTTCATTTCGCCGACGATGACAACAATCTTCGAAGTGCCGATATCCAGCCCGACGATCAGATTCTTGCTTTCCCTGCCTCTGTTCATGGCTCTGCTCATAATATTTCTCCGCCGCCTGATTGCACGCCGCTCATTCCCCGTCCCCTATCCATGCGCCGCCACCAAATAGGCGGCGAAACCGTTGCGATAACGCAAATCCACATAGCGCGCCGGCTTGTGCATCGCTCCCAGGCTGTATGGATACACCGTAACGAACCGCGCCAGCCGCTGCTCCATCTGCTCCCGTCCCAGTTCGACCTTCAACCCGTCCCGCAGCCACAATTGCCAGGCACCGCGCGGCGACAGGCTGAGCTGCGCAATCTGCTGTCCGAGCGGCAGGAGCATCTGGGTAAAACGGCTGTAGCGCTGCGCCACATCGGCCGCACTGCCGTCGGGACCATTGAGGGTAGGCAGTACCTGCCCGGCCTCCCCGCAAAGGGGAGGCCGGTGGGTGCCCGATGCCCCTCCGCACTCTGCATCGAACACCTCGCCGTGCGTATCGACCAGTTGCGAGCCATTCCAGCGCGCAAGCGCCACGTGCTCTTCCAGCTTCACGTCGATCTGCCACGGGAAATGCCGCCGCACATCGACCTTGCGCACCCAGGGCAGCTTTTCAAAATCGCGCCGCGTCTGTTCCAGATCGACGGTGAAAAAATTGCCGCGCAACTCGTTGCGCACCACCGACGCCACTTCCGCTGCACTCACGCGTTGAGGTGCCGTATCCAGTTGCACCGTGCGCAAAGCAAATACCGGCAGGCGCAGCATGTAGTGCAACGCGCCGAACAGCAGCAGTGCCACGGCAATGCCAGCCAGCATGCCGGACAATTTGTTCAGTGCTTGCGGCTCATCCCACATGATTCAACTCCAGAATGTTCAGCACCAGTTGTTCGAAACTCATCCCGGCCTGCCGGGCCGCCATCGGCACCAGACTGTGGTCGGTCATGCCGGGTGCGGTATTGACTTCCAGCAGGTAGGGCTTGCCGGCCGCGTCCACCAGGAAATCCACCCGTCCCCAGCCCGCACCACCTACTACGGAAAATGCCTGTTGCGCCAGTTGCTGCATCTCCGCCTCCTTATCCGGCGCCAGGCCGGCGGGACAGAGGTAGCGCGTGTCGTCACGCAGGTACTTCGCTTCGTAGTCGTAAAATTCCTTGGCCGGCTCGATCCTGATCACCGGCAACGAGCGATCGCCAAGGATGGAAGCGGTATATTCGCCATTGCCGATAAATTGCTCGGCCAGCACCAGTGTGTCGTGCCTGGCCGCCTCTTCGTACGCGGCACGCAGTTCGTTCGCCTGCTTGACCTTGGTGATGCCGACACTGGAACCTTCGTTGGCCGGTTTCACGAACAGCGGCAACCCCAGGCGCTGCGCCACCGCTTCGAAATCGCTGACTGCGGTCAGCAGTTCGTAGCCCGGGACCGGCAGTCCCGCTGCCTGCCACACCAGCTTGGTACGCCATTTATCCATCCCCAGCGCCGAGGCCAGTACGCCGCTGCCGGTATAGGGAATACCCAGCAGTTCCAGCGCGCCCTGCACCGTGCCGTCCTCACCGTAGCGTCCGTGCAGGATGATGAATGCACGATCGTATCCCTCGTCGCGCAAGGCCTGCAGGTCGAGCACCGCCGGATCGAAGGCATGCGCATCGACGCCGCTGTTCTGCAGCGCCGCCAGCACGGCCGCACCGCTCTTCAGCGAAACTTCCCGCTCGGCGGAACGTCCGCCGAACAGCACCGCAACCTTGCCGAAGGCTTCCGGTGTCATGGATGTGGAAAATGCTCCGCTCATTTCGCCTCGCCGATAATTCTTACTTCCGGGTGCAAACTGATGCCCGTCTGCTGCAGCACCGTTGCCCGCACTTCGTTGATCAGCTTTTCGATATCGGCCGCCGTCGCACCACCCGCATTCACAATGAAATTGGCGTGCTTCTCCGATACCTGGGCGCCGCCGATGCGCCTGCCTTTCAGGCCGCACTGCTCGATCAGCCGCGCCGCATGATCACCCGGTGGATTGCGAAACACCGAACCTGCGTTCGGCGTCTGCAACGGCTGGCTCGCGATGCGTTTCGACAGCAGCGATTTGATTTGCTCGCGCGAGGCTGCGCCGTCACCCCGGGGCAAACGCAGCCAGGCGCCAACGAAATATTCCGGCTCGCCACCCGTCCTGGACGCCACGTGCCGATAGCCGATGTCGTAGTCCTGCGGCGAACGCTCGCGCAACTCGCCGCGATGATTCATCACCTGCACCCGCTCCACCACATTCCAGGTTTCTCCGCCATAGCAGCCGGCATTCATCGCCAGCATGCCCCCCAGCGTGCCCGGGATACCGGCAAAAAATTCCGCACTGCCGAGGTTATGCAGTGCCGCAAAGCGCGCCAGCTTCGCGCCCGGCACGCCGGCCTGCGCATACACCAGGCCATCCTGCTCCAGACGCAGTTCGCTCAGTGCGGCGTGCATCAGCAGGACCGTGCCGCGCAAGCCGCCGTCGCGCACCAGCAGGTTGCTGCCGAGCCCGACCCAATGTAGCGGCTCGTCTTGCGGCAGGTTGCGCAGAAATGCGGAGAGATCGTCCAGGTCGGCCGGCTGGTATGTGCGTTCGGCACGTCCACCCGCACGCCAACTGGTATGGCGGCTCATGTCCACATCGCTGCGCAGCTTGCCGCGCACTTCGGTGCCGAACTTTGTGGGCTCACTCATATTCATGCTGCTCCCCCGGCAAGCTGCCGCACCTGCGCCGGCACACCGCCGATCGATCCCGCTCCCATAGTCACCACCACATCGCCGTCCTTCGCCATCTGCAATATCGTCTGCGGCAGATCCGCGATCTGCTCGACGAACAATTCCTCCTCGCGGCCGGCCACGCGCAACGCCCGCATCAGCGCCCGCCCGTCGGCTGCAACGATGGGGGCCTCACCGGCCGCATACACTTCAGTCAACAGCAGCGCATCCACGCCGCTCAACACCTTGACGAAATCTTCGAACAGGTCACGCGTGCGCGTGTAACGGTGCGGCTGGAACGCAAGCACCAGGCGCCGATCCGGGAATGCGCCGCGTACCGCCGCCAGCGTCGCCGCCATCTCCACCGGGTGATGGCCGTAATCATCGATCAGGATGAAGCTGCCGCCGCCAGCCAGCGGAATTTCGCCGTAGTTCTGGAAACGCCTGCCCACGCCCTGGAATTCTGCCAGCGCAGTGACTATGGCATCGGCTGCCACGCCCACTTCCAGGCCGATAGCGATGGCGGCCAGCGCGTTTTGTACGTTGTGCAGGCCGGCCAGATTCAGCGTGACGTCAAGATCAATTGGCTCGCTGTTGTGACGGCATTGCGCAGTGAAGCGCATGCGGCCCTCTTCATGGTGCACATTTACTGCACGAATCTGTGCATCTTCGACGAAGCCGTAGGTGGTGACCGGACGGGTGATCGCCGGCAGGATGTCGCGCACGCCGGCATCGTCCACGCACAACATGGCACGACCATAGAACGGCAAATGGCCGGTGAATTCGACAAAGGCCTGCTTGAGCTTCGCGTAATCGTGATCGTAGGTCTCCATGTGGTCGGCATCGATATTGGTGACCACTGCCAGAATCGGCTGCAGGTACAGGAAGGACGCATCCGATTCGTCGGCTTCGACCACGATGAATTCGCCGGTACCCAACCTGGCGTTGGTGCCGCTACTGTTCAGCAAGCCGCCGATGACATAAGTGGGGTCCAGCCCGCCGCCGGCCAGGACGCTGGCCGCCAGGCTGGTGGTGGTGGTCTTGCCGTGCGTGCCGGCAATGGCGATCCCCTGGCGCAGACGCATCAGCTCGGCCAGCATCATTGCGCGCGGCACCACCGGGATGTTGCGCGCGCGCGCTGCCACCACTTCCGGGTTGTCTTCCTTCACCGCAGTGGATATCACCACCGCATCGGCATTGGTCAGGTGCTCCTGCGCATGGCCCAGGTAGATCGTCGCCCCGAGCTGGCGCAGGCGTCGGGTAACCGTGCTGTCGGCAAGATCCGAACCGCTCACCTGAAAACCCAGGTTGAGCAGCACCTCGGCAATTCCGTTCATGCCGGAACCGCCGATGCCTACAAAATGAAGGTGTTTGACCTTATGTTTCATCCTGTCTGCCTCAGTAATCCTTGCTCATGTCGCCACCACTTCTTCGCAAACATCGGCCGCACGCTTGGCGGCCTCGGGCAATGCCGCAGCACGGGCCGCCTTGGCCATTTCCAGCGCCCGCTCACGCGTCATGTCGCCGATCAGTTCCGCCAGCCGGTATGGCGTCAAATCCTTTTGCGGCAGCAGCAGCGCGGCCCCGCGCTCGCCGAGAAAGCGCGCGTTATAGGTCTGGTGGTCGTCCACCGCGAACGGGAAAGGAATCAGGATGCTGGCCAGCCCGGCCGCAGCCAGTTCGGCAATGGTCAGCGCCCCGGCGCGGCAGATCACCAGATCGGCCTGGTCATAAAAGAACGCCATGTTGTCCAGGAACGGCATGACAGCCGCCGGCTCCACACCCACCTGCTGGTAGGCCTCCTGCACCCATTCGAGATGGCGGGTACCGGTCTGATGCAGCACGTCGGGGCGCTTGTCCTCCGGCAGCAGTGCCAGCGTTTTGGGCATGCACTCGTTGAGCGCCTTGGCCCCCAGGCTGCCGCCGATCACCAGTACGTTCAGCTTGCCGCTGCGCTTGTTGTAACGCTGCTCCGGCTCGGGCAAGGCGGCGATGGTGTCGCGCACCGGATTGCCGCACCATTCGGCATCGGGCAACACATCCGGGAAACCGCACAAAACACGTTTGGCGAAGCGCGACAGCAGACGGTTGCTCAATCCCGAAACTGAATTCTGTTCGTGGATCACCAGCGGCTTGCGCAGCAGCGCGGCCATCAGTCCGCCGGGAACAGTGACGTAACCGCCCATGCCCAGCACCAAGTCCGGACGGTATTCCATAATTGCCGTAAAACTCTGCCAGAAAGCCAGCAGCAGGGTCAGCGGCAACATCAGCTTGCGCAGCAGGCCCTTGCCGCGCACGCCGGCAAAGTCGACCCAGACCATCTTGTAACCATACTTGGGCACCACCACCGATTCCATGCCGCCAGGCACACCCATCCAGAGGATGTGCCAGCCGCGCGCTTCCAGATGCTCGGCCACCGCCAGCCCCGGGTAGATATGGCCGCCGGTACCGCCGGCCATGATCATGATGGTGCGTTTCTTATCGTTTGCCATTTAATGATCCCAATTCTGGTTGCCACTCATACGGGTAACCCCCGCATGAGTCTTCTATTCTCCCAATCGATCCTGAGCAGGATGGCCATTGCGACGCAGTTCACCACCACCCCACTGCCGCCAAAACTCAGGAACGGCAACGTCAGTCCCTTGGTCGGCAGCACACCCATGTTCACGCCGATATTGATCAGGGCCTGTACGCCGATCCACACCGCTATTCCCTGCGCCACCAGCGCACCGAACAACCGGTCCAGGAACGCTGACTGACGTCCGATGGCAAAAGCACGGATCAGCACACCGGCGAACAGCGCGATTACCGCGCATACGCCGACAAAGCCGAGTTCTTCGGCGATCACTGCCAGCAGGAAATCGGTATGCGCCTCCGGCAGGTAAAACAGTTTTTCCACACTGCCTCCCAGCCCCACCCCGAACCATTCGCCGCGGCCGAAGGCAATCAGTGCGTGGCTCAGCTGGTAGCCTTTGCCGAACGGGTCGGCCCACGGGTCCATGAAACCGACCACGCGCTGCATGCGATAGGGCGAGGACAGAATCAGTGCGGCAAACGCCAGCGGCAGGGCGGCAGTCAGCATCATGAACACGCGCAGGTTGAG
>Ga0102953_1001091_pt1 | contig 17633 bp, 21 predicted proteins | sample SalPon2A_C_D2_MG_FD_78509 | JGI IMG/M metagenome (GOLD analysis project Ga0102953, IMG submission 78509) | Soil microbial communities from South San Francisco under conditions of wetland restoration - Salt Pond MetaG R2A_C_D2_MG | ecosystem: Environmental > Terrestrial > Soil > Wetlands | place... | reverse complement strand
CAGAGGTGGAAAAATGTCGTGAAGATGCCGCTAATTATTCCTTGCAGAATATTAGCCAGTATGAAAATATGGTCAAGGCACGCGCATTTAAATATTTTGGTAAACCTGCCAATGATGATATTGGTGAGGTCAAAATTGGTATGCCTTTCAATATGAAGAAACAAACATCCCCATCTGTTTGGGATTAATTAAGGAGGAAAGATAAATTATGTCACACGGAGTATTAGTACAGAAAAAAGTGGCGGCTAAGGATATTGATGCCTTTAACCGCTCCGCTCTTGCTGGTGCGGCTCTGGACAACGGTAATGTTGTAACATTGCCTACCAGAAATACAGCCGCAACTCGCGGTAATGAAGAGCTATGGGATACTGGTCAGCCTGCCACTGGTGCTGGATTGACAAACCTATGGATGGTTTACGAACCTGAAATTGTTGTTACGGTTTCCGGCAGTTCCCAATATAAGGGGATTGACCCAGACCCAAGAAATTTTTATACATTGAGCGGTGGAGTTTGCTCAGTATTTAGATTGCAGTTGGGAGACTTGGTATTGCTCACAGCCGATGCGTTGGGTGGAACAAAATCGACCAACGGTTATGTTGTAGCAACAAACGGAACGTATGAACTTACTTGGGCGGCGGCGGCTGTCTCTGGCGTTTCCTTGAAGTATATCGGAGACGAGTATATTTCTATTGGCACTGGCGCAATTGGTACACAGCGGGTAACTGCTTATGCCTTTGAAGTCGTGGCATTAGCTTAATATACTGGAATAGGAGGAAATAGGATTATGAAAAGTTTTTCAAATAAACTTTTAACTTTTGCTGGAGGCGAGGATAACTTGGGTGTTTACATCCAGTTCCAAGATTATTGGAACCATTACAATGCGAAACACGCAAAGAATGGTGACAGATTTGATTATCAACAGTCTCGTGCCGATGGTACAAACATTACATTGGATGAAAAAGAAAGACAGATGAATCTTTCTTTGAAGCGTGAAATTCTACGTCAGGCTCGTATCACAGATTTTGGGGCTTTCCCGTTGGAACAGTGGGTGACAAACCCAATGGTTAATTGGGCGACATTTGCTGTTGTAAATCAGATGATTGACAGCGTATTGCCTGACACTCTCTTGAACAGTATTGGCATGTACACAGAATTACGGGTCATTGACTACGGAGACTCTGCAAGTTTTGAGATAACTCCGCGTGATTTGTTTGTGGTTTCAAAAGCTGGTCATGGAATGAGAGAGGGAGAAGTTCACAAGCAGTTCAAAGGACAGGTCACAATTCTGCCAATCTTGCGGGAAGTGACTGTTCAGGTCTCTCTTTACAAGGTTTTAGCAGGTAAGGAATCCTTAGCTGAATTCGTTTCAAAGGTTATTCGTTCTTTGGAAACCGAAATGACAAGGGAAGCCTACATCACCTTCAACACAGCCATGACTGCTTTGAGTGCGTCTGGCGATACCAAGCTGAAATATGCTGGTTACGCTCAGTCTGACTTGATTTCATTGGCACAGAAGGTATCTGCTTATAACGGTGGAAATAGAGCCGTTGTGGTTGGAACTCCCGTTGCTCTGTTGAGCGTACTTCCTGACGATGCAAATTATCGTTATGAATTGAGTTCTGATTACGTCAGAATGGGATATGTCAGCACTATGGCTGGCTATGACATTTTGGCTATTCCTCAGGTTGCAGATTGGGTGAATCCGTTCACACTTCTGTTGGACGATACTCGTCTTTACGTTGTATCTCCATCATCTGACAAATTGGTCAAGATGGTAATCGAAGGCGGAACAATGGCAAATACTACTGGTGCGTTCGATAATGCTAACCTTACTCAAAATGCTACTCTTTACAAAAGCTTCGGTTCAGGGATAGCCACATCGAGTGTGGCTGGTTTGGTTACGCTCCCGTAATTTACCATTGACAGAACATTAGTTCTGTGGTAAGATTGAACATTAGATGGATAGCCCTTCGCGAGGTGACAAGGCGTTTTCCTGAACGCTTTCCATCTAATTTTTATAAAACAGGATTGTATTTTACAGGAGAAATATTTTGGAAAAGTTAAACATAGAATATGTTAGAGATTGGATAAACGATAACCGTCCAGAATTTATATTGTGTGACGATATTTATATAAACGCACATGAAAAATTAAAATTCTTTCATGTTGTTTGTGAAGAATATTTTGTTATGCAGTGGTATTGTGTTTCAAATTTAAATATTGGATGTCCTGTTTGTTCTGGTCATCAAGTCGGAAAAAGGAACTCTTTGGCGTATCTAAGACCGAATTTAATAAGAGAATGGCATTATTGCAATTCTCTTGAACCAACAGATGTAACTGTTTCATCAGGAAGAAAAGCTTATTGGATTTGTTCTTCTTGTGGGTATGGAGAAAATAAAGAGTGGTTTTGTCGTGTGAACGATAGGGTTAGATACGGATGCCCAGCGTGTTCTGGAAGAGTTGTGACAGATAGAAACAGGTTATCCATTTTTTATCCAGAACTTTTGTTAGAATGGGACTATAAAAGAAATAAAGACACACCAGACGATGTTTCTTGTCATTCTCATAAGAAAAGATATTGGATATGCAAAAACGGTCATTCTTATTCATCTATTATTAATTCCAGAACACAAAACGGTTCTGGATGTAAAAAGTGTTCTGATAAAAGAGGCGAGTCTGTAATTGCATCGAAACTTAAAGAATATTTTGTGTCAAGGTATGTTTGCAAAACAGAATACAGAATAGTTAAGAACCCTAAAACAGGACGTTGGATGCCATATGATATTTATATTCCTTGTGGAGAAAACCCAAAGCATAACGGAATATATATTGAAATACATGGAGAACAGCACTACAGAATAAACGGATGGACTAAATCGTTAGCAAAAAGAAGAAAGACAAATCCTAAAGAAGAATTAAAGTCACAGAAAGAAAGAGACAAATTCAAAAGAAAATTTGCCGAAAACAATGGAACATACATAGAAGTAGATTTAAGAAAAATAAACACTACAGAAGATGCAATAAAATATATTGAAAGTTTTATATAAATAAAATAAAAAGAAATTAATTATAGACATTCTGTGCCATACAGAATGTTTTTCATTTAAAAGGAGAAAATAAAAAGAAATGGCAACAAAGAGAAAGACCTCAGGTTCAAGCGCAAAACAGACAGCAGACGCAGAACTATTAGCAAGACTCGCAAAATTGGAAGAGGAAAATGCCAGACTAAGAGCGACTTCCAGTGATAACTTTAATATCGGATTAACCGAATATATAGAAGTCATGTCGCTTATTCCATATCGTCTTAATCTTTCGACAGAGGAAAACGGTAGAGGTTCACGCTTCAAGTTCTCTTCTTTCGGAGAGGTGAAACGTATTCTTTATAACGACTTGGCTAAGATATTTGAGAATTATAAGAGCTTCATGGAAAAAGGATTCTTCTATATTTTGGATGAAAGAGTTATTAGAAAACATGGTCTGGACGATATGTATGACAAAATCCTATCCAAAGATAAGATTGAGCAGGTATTGGATTGTAATCCAAAGACCGCTGTTAAATTATACGAGTCGGCAAATGAAGCCCAAAGGGAAATCATGGACACCATGCTTGTCAGCAAATTGAAAGAGAACGAAGATGCTATGGATTTGAATATCATCAGCGCGATTTCAAAGATTGGCGAGAAGGACTTGGTATCGATTGCGAAAGAGTCACTAGCGATGGAGGCTGTTCCCGCAAACGCCTAAACACTTTTTATTATAGAGAGGAGGCTTATGGCAACTAACTTTAGTGATGTATATGACCAATTTATGATGCTGGTCTCTGATTACCGTCTAATTGAACTATACAACGCCTCCACAACTGATTTTGAAACATATTTGTTTGGATGGCTGAAACCTTCCATATCCGATTTTAAGTCGTGTAGTCAATCTTTGGCTTATACAGGTACTGCTTTCGACGAGACCTTGACAAATGACAATATCGTCATTCTGGCAAGTTTTATGAAGAAGTATTGGCTTAAGAAAGAGATTGCGGACATTACACAAATGTCTCTTCACGTTCAGGATAGGGATTTCAAAACCTATGCTGAGTCAAGCAACCTTAGAGAAAAGAGGGAGACCTATATTCAGGACTTGGAAGAATTATCTCAGAGACTTGTGGATTATGGTCTGGATACAGTGGATTGGGACAGTTGGTTTGCTGGAACCTATTTCAGTACAACCTAGAAGGGCGGAGGCTTATGAGTTATGATTTTCTAAATGCTGGTATGTCCATCCTATCCAAATCGCCAAAAGAACAATATACCGATACTCTTCAGGAAACTATAAACCTACAGTTTACAAATGCAAGCAATGTTTATACCGTTCAGGAGGAAACTGCTCTTGCATCTGGAGAATATGAAAATGTACAGGTCAGGGTAAGCGGAGTCGTAAATCCCAGTACGGGAAACAATATGGAAGAAGATTGGAAAAGACTCTCCTTTCAAGACCTTTCCCATTCTGTCGATATGGGCAGGATGTATAAATTCGATAACAACTATTGGATTTCATTCAATGTTGATAAAATTAAGACAACGGTTCAGACCGTCTTGGTTAAGAGATGTAATAATGTACTGAGATGGATTGATGAGAATACAGGCGCGTATTACACGATGCCCTGCTCATTGGATTCTCTGATTACGGAAAACAGAGACTATGCTACGGCTGGTTCTGCTGTGGTAATACCCTCAGGTATGCTTCAGTGTCTTACCCAAGCTAATGACAAAACAAATACCATTCAGCCTAATCAAAGGTTCTTGTTTGGTAATGCTTCACACTGGACAGCCTATCGGGTTGAAGGTGGAGGTATTAATAACATAAACAATCAGGAAACGGATGACAATCTATCCAATGGACTGACAAGATTGACGTTAACGGTTGATGAACTGAACGATGATGCCGATGACTTGATAAACGGAATAGCGAACGGAAACAGTATTACCTATGTGCTTTCCCTGAACGAGTCTTCAATATCAGGAGATTCGACCCAGACCGTTCAACTGACATCAACACTGACTCTGAATGGAAATGTGGTGTCGAGAGATATTACATGGACATCCAGCGATACTCAGGTGGCGACAGTCAGCAGTGCGGGATTGGTAACATTTGTATCGGTTGGAACTTGTACAATTACGGCTAAAATAACAAATAACGAAACCGTAACTGCCACATGCTCGGCTGAAACTCTTGCTTCTCCTGTTGACACCTATCAGGTCGTATTTAGTCCTCAGGACAATTATGTTTATGAAGGTACAACAACCACATGGACTGTTTATCTCTATAAGAATATGATTCAACAGGTGGATACGTTTACATTTACTTTAAACGCCAACACGGTTCCTAGTGACAATTATGTTTTCACAGCGATTGATGGAAACAGTTTCTCGGTAGCCAATGTTGAACGATTCCTGACTGATAGTTTGGAAGTGGATGCTGACACGGGAGTCTACAGCGACTCCGTTACAATATCATTAATCGGCGCATGGTAGGGAGGTAGTTGATGACAAGTGAAAATATAAATTCTGGTTCCTATGCTACCTATGATGATTACGCAATCCTTCCCTATCGATGTGTTAAATATTTATTGAACAATGATGAAGTTGTCTGGAAATTACTTTTCTACAATACACCAGATGCTTATTCAAAAGCCAACCTGACATATGCCCAAAAGGTTTCCCTCATTTACAAGGGAGGCGATAATACGGCAGATTTTAGAGTGTTTATGGATAGGGGTCAACCTGACGTGAACACATTCGAACAGTGTCAGATAAGAATAGCGAACTATTCCATTTACCCTACAAACAGGGTTATCGGTCAAATATCCATTATCTTTGAAGTATATCCACATTATAAAACAAACCATTTGGATATATATCAAACTCGTGGAGATTTGATTATGGAGCGGTTGCTACAAACATTTAATGGAGCCTCCGTACCTCTGGACGATGAAGGTTCGTCATCCATCGGGAGATTTTTCTTCGACAGGGTTGGAAGCGAATCCAATCGTTTGGAACAGGGCGGTCAACTTCCATTTCTTGGAAAATTTGCCGTAATGACGACAAATTCAAAATAAGTTAAGGGAGATTATTAATGTCATACATAGACATATTTAAAACATTTGACTCTCCTATAAAATATAATGGGCTAACATTTTATCCGGTAAAACTAATTGACTTTTATTTTCTAAGCGCACTTTCCACATGCCTGACATTGGAAAAGAATAGTATTCGAGACCCAATTTTGGCGATGAAAGCCATACAGATGACGTATCTCGAATATTTGTTTTCAGTAGCAAATGCAGAGAATGAATTACTGGGGATGTTAGGTGGTCTCTTGAAACTCACACTGGGGAAGAAGGACGATGATTCCTTTCAAATAGTGTGGGTCAAGGAGAACGGGAAACCCATTTTAATTATAAATGACAAAAAATATGACTCATCCGATTTCGATGAGATTAAAAAGATTATAGCAGAACAAAACTTGATAGAACTGCCGGACGAGAAAATATCCAAAGATGTTAGGGATAAGATGGAAGAGGCTCGTGCATGGAAACAGAAACATTCATCCGACCAAAAGCTGGCTACATTTGAAGAACAGGTTGTAGCCCTATCGCTTTATACAGGTTGGACAGTGGAACAAATATCTGAAATGAGTGTTAGAAAATTCTTTCTGTCTTTGAAAAGAGCAAACCACATGATTATGTCGAACATATATTTGACGGCGGCTCTGAGTGGCTTTGTTACATTTAAAGATAAGGATGTCCAACGTACTTGGTTGGCTGGTCTGGAAGAGGAAGACCCATATGCAGATGTCAAATCAGACCCGAAGATTCTGCACGATAAGGCAAGTTTTGAAGAAGCAATGAAAAAATAAGGAGGAAAGTATATGACAACGAAACAATTTATGGTTTCTGTTGCAGATGTCTATGGATACGATGAGAACGATAATCTCTTATTTGAGTCCAAGACATTGCTCGATTCTTCTATCGAGGTTACATTAGCGAACACAGAAGTTCGTGGTGGACGTGGTAATCAGTTACTCTACGAATACTACCATACTGGTGCTATGAATATAACCTTGAACGACACACAATGGAATTTGAATTTCTTGGGTTCCACTGTCGGAGAATCAGTCGCAACGGGCAATAATATTTATACAGAAGAAACAATCACTCTGGGAGCATCGGGAACAGGTACAGTTTTGGGTACACCTTTGGCTATTCAGGGTGCAACAATTTATGGTTGGGTAAAACAATTGGACGGAACGACTGAGAGGGTTACATTCTCTGGTCAAACATTTGCTACATCCACTGGAACAAGTGGGGATGTTGTCTGTGTTCGCTATTACGCGGCAGATGCGGCATCGCGCGCTATTACGATTCCGGCTAACTCAATTCCGAAGGTTGTTCGTTTGGTGATGGAAGCATCATTGAACTCAGGCGACTCTTCGTCCAATCAGATTGGTAAGATTCAGTTCATTGTGTACAAGGCAACCTTGAGTGGTGCGTTTACACTTTCTTTGACTTCAGATGGTGTCTCACAGACTCCTCTGTCTGCTATGGCTTTGTCGTTCAGCGATGCTTCGACAACTGCTTGTAATATCGCAGAGGCTTACGCCAAAGTTATTGAAATATTGGATAGTGCCAACTGGTACGACCAAGTAATTGGCTTATCGATAAATTTTCTGTCGAAACGCACAGTGATGTGCGGGGTATAATAGACCCAGTAAAAGACTATATCGGTTAAAGTCCAGAGATGGAAAAGACCGAGGGAAGATTGGCTTATATTAGCCAAGACCCGTAGAGACTGCGGGGTGTATATGGTAACATATATGCTGAAGTCTTTCTCTCCTTTTGGAGATGAATATACAGTCCGAACCACAAATATAATCTAAATGAAATTGTGGAGTTAGGTGGAAACACCTAGCCGCTATGGAAGCATAGTCATAAAAGTAACAGATTGAGAAGGCGGCGACTTCGCGTTGACCGACCCTGCTACAGATACACTAACGGTGTATGCTATTAAGAATAATGGAGATGCTCCGTTCATTCCGCCAGTTGCAGACTTGACGTTTAGTTCAGAGACAACTGCAACCGCCACAATCGGGCTCCATACAGGAATCGTCACAACGGTGGGAGCAGGTACTACCTTGCTTGGAGTATATATTACAGACAAGTCAAGTATTGAAGCGTCCTGTACGTTGACAGTATCTTAGTGATTTATGAATTTGGTGGGGGACTTATGTTCCCCACCTTTTCTTGGAGAGTGACTTATGGAAGATAAGAATAAAATAAATCCTGCGTTGCAGGACTTTTTAGAATCTGATGAAGAAGAGGAAAAGCAACCAGAGAGGAAGTCTTCTTCAAAGAAAAAATCTGAAAAGAAAGAAAGTAAGAAACAGAAGGGAAAAGTTCTGCTTGTTAGAAAAACGCACATGATTGTGAACGTTGATGGTAACGGAGTACGAATTCCCATAGCAGAAAACAGTAACAAAGAATACAAAATAGGTGACAATATAGAAATTTAAAAAAGGGAGGTAAACATGATATGGATTTTCAAGCGATACTTGACAATATAATCGTACCTCTCGTTATAACGATTTCCAACCTGCTCGTGTCCAGAAAATGGATTGGTAATGTAAAACAGGATTTTAAATCAAAAATGAATAAATTGGAGGTTGATTTAAAAAACTGCATACGCTCATCAAGACCTTATAAGGCGGCTTTTGAAGATGCAGTAGATGCCATGCTGGTTGTTAATAATTATGGTGACATCATTATGATGAACTCTGCCGCAGAATTCTTAACAGGTTGGAGCAGAGTAAACTTATTGAATAATCCGGTTGGTTTGTTGGTTCCTGACTCGGTTACTGAAGTCCACAGAATTTGGCGAGAGGGGTTCTTCAACAGACCTCAGCATAGAAAAATGGGTATAAACAGGAATGTTTATCTAAAACGTCTAAATGGGGAAAGAATTAAAGTGGACATTGATTTGAATCCAGAAATGACGAGTGATAATCAAGTAAATGTTTTGGTGACGATACGGGAAAATACCATAGAGGACACTCAGCCAATGAAACCGATAAGAATTAACAAAAATGAATAAAATGCTGATTTTATCCATTAAATAATGACTCAAAACTGTATCTTTGATATACTTTTGATTAATAAGGAGACGGAATGTTTGAAGATAAACAAAAAATTGACTTTCCAGAGGTTCAAGTTGCTACAATTACAGCCTTTGGTCAAACTGTTCGAGTAAAGAAGTCTTTATCGTTAGTGGAACAGGGCGTATTGGCTGGTGTGTACATGGAAGATTTTTTCTCCACCTCCCCATCGCGTGTTTTGGAAGCGGAATATAAACTGATGCTTGCCATTGTGGATAATTGCACAGATGTTGAAGTTAATGATGACGACAATATCATAAATGGTTTGCTGGATAATTATGATGATGTGGAGAAAATCCTAAAAGAAATAAAAAATTATAGTAAATTTAGGGCATTACTACGCCAGACGGTGGAAGCGAAAGCCGAAGAGATTCGGCTGGATGCTACCCTCGGTAGAAACTTGGCATTAATCTATGCGAAACTACAGGTCTTTATCGAAGACCTTTTGGATGCTGATGTTTCCGATGAAAGAATTGCCCAGATTAAAAAGATGGGCGAGGCAATCGAAGGGAGTCCGATTGGGGACGCTATAAATTTATTTAAAAATAGAACGGAATTGAAACCAAAAGAAGAATAACATTTTTGGGAGGGATAAGTGGACATAACTAATGAGAACCAACTTTTAAATTTAATGAGAGAAAGAACTAATCTAGCTCTTACTAAAGCGTCCAAAGAAGTATTGGAAATATTTAAGGAAAAGTATATTATGGAGTTTGCTTATATAGATGACCCAAAGAAATATGAACGAACTTGGGAATTCAAAAATGCGTGGACTTTCACGGACGTTAAGGAAGAAACGCTTAGATTATTGACAGAACTTTGGTATGACTCTTCCAAGATAAAAACCTTCGATTTGGAAGCGGACGCTCCGTATAAATACATTCACGGTTCTCAGTATTCTACCCCAAATTATGTTGGAGCAAATCTTCCCGCTGTTTTGGAAGGGAAGAAATCTAAGTTATGGTTATCTGTTAATAGGAATGTAAACTTCTGGGAAAAGTTTATAGAGGATATGTTTTCCGGTGGTGAATTAGACAGGATATTAACAAAACATTTTCTGGCGGCTGGATTTGCCAGAACATAGTATTTATAAGGAGGATTAGAAAATGGAATTTAGTATGACATTTGCCGAATTTTTGGCGTGGTTGATTAATGGTGGTGGTGCTATCATGGCGGCAAGTTGGATTCTGGAAAGAATTCCGGCTTTTCAAAATTTATCAGAAGGAATGAAATCATTTGTTGCGAAAGCCCTAGCCGCTGTTCTTGGTTTGGGTGCGCTTGCTTTGATTACCTTCGCTCCTGATGTTATTGTTTTAGTACAGCCATATTTTTCGATTATAGCGTTCATCTTTGTTTCAATCTTTGGAATCGAAATGTTCCACAGGGTTGTTAATAAGAAAGGCTAAAACAACTTTAGTAGAAGAGACTTGGGAAAACCCCAAGTCTCTTTTTTTATTGAATCGATTGGAGAACATATGAGTATTGTGGCGTTTGATTTATCCCTGTCAAATACGGGAGTAGCAATTTTCGATGATGCTGGAACGTTTATTAGATGTTTAAGCATAGATACAAAAAAGGAAAAAACACATCCTTTGAAACTTAAGAAAATCGAAAAAGAACTTAAGAAAATAAAGAAGGATTATAAACCTAAAAAGATTATAGTGGAGGAGTCTTTCACAAGATTCAACAAAAGCACACAAGCGATTTATAAATGCAGAGGTGTATTAGAACTTTTGTTCTATAATACAGAACAAATTTTCTATCACGCAACCTCTGTAAGAAAGAGGATAATGGGTAAGGGAAACGTTAAGAAAAAGGATGTTCAGGAATTTATAGTAAATAAATATTCTGATATACCCTTCGCTGATTTAGACCAGAGCGATGCATTTGCCGTTGGGCTTTGTTATTTTATGGAACAGGGAGTTATTGATGGCTAGGAAAACATATAAAAAAGTTATTGTGACCGATGAGTTATTGGATAAGGTAAATCCTGAAAATATAAAATTAGTGGATAGTTTCCTAAAGGATAAATCTACTAGGACAAGTAATACGACTATACGCAACTACAGGTCTGACGCTAATATTTTCTTTGTGTGGAATTTGGAGAACAACGATAATAAATTCTTTGTTGATATAAAGAAACTTGAATTTTCAAACTTCTTTTCATTTGCTGTTGATGAATTAAGGTGGGGTTCTTCTCGCGCAAGCAGGATGAGAAGTTTTCTTTCTTCTCTTTCTACATTTATCGAAAAATTTATGGATGATGAGTATCCAGAGTTCAGAAACATAATACTTAAGACGATTGAGAGTATACCAAAAGAACCACGCAGGGAGAAAACAATTCTTAGTGAGGAACAGGTAAATAAATTATTAGACTATCTGAAAAGAACAGACTCTCAGAAGGCTTTCTGGTTTGCGTTGGCTGTCTATTCAGGTTCTCGTTTTGCGGAACTTCTACGGTTTACGACAGACATATTGGATGAAAACAATACGGCTTTTGGAGACTTGTTCATGGAAACTATTAAGCCTATTCGAACTAAGGGGAGAGGCAGGGAAGGCAAGATGCTTCACAAATATATTCTGAAGGATAATTTCCTACCCTATTACAAACAGTGGATTGCAGACAGGCAGGTTATTATGGATAAACATAACAGAGTCCATAACAAGTTGTTTATTAAGAAGGATGGCTCTCCTGCTACATCGGGAACAATACGTTCTTGGGTTACAAGCATGGAAACGTATTTGGGAGTGGACTTGTATCCACACTGCTTACGTCATTATCTTTGTACTGAACTAAGTAGAAAGAAAATACCGAGAGATTTTATTCAATTTTTATTCGGGTGGTCAAGTTCTGAAATGTATAACATATATAACGATTTGACGATAAAAGATACAGACTGGAAAGAATTGGAAATATTAAGAGATAACTAAAATTATACTGCCACCTCCCCACTGGAGGTAGTCATCTAGGAAAGGAGGGTTATGGCTAACACAAATTATAAACTATTAATACAGGCACAGTTAGACCCCACAAAAATACAAGCGTCTATCGATGCCATTCAAGCTAAAAGTAAGCTAAGTTTAAATTTTCAGTTAAATCAAAATGATTTATCAAAACTTCAGGCAGAGCTTGGAAAGCTGGAAGAAGCTGGAAATAAAATATCCAAGATACGTCTATTTGAAAGCGATTCTGGTGGAATAAATAAAGCAGTTATCGATTATACGGATAAACTTGGTAATGCCCTAAAAACAACAAAGGACATAAATACTCAAGTTAAGGTTACAAAGCAACATACGATAGACTTAGCTAAAAATGAGCAGGATGTTCTTAGAATAGAAAAGCAAAGAACCCAAGAGTTACAAAGAGCCGATGCTACAGCAGATAAGTTTCTGGCTAAGGCTAAGAATATGGCTAAAACGTCATCTGTTAGTGCCGCTATTGGAAAAGCACAAGAGATAAAGATTGCTGTCCGAGAAGGTGATATAGCCAAAGTAAGAAAATTAAATGATGAACTGGCTATCATGCGGTCTGGGCTAAATGTAGCAAGAACTGGATTACAGTCATGGGCGCAGGGCATCGGTACTGCCATAAAGAGAGTTGCTGAACTGGCACTCGGTATTGGTTTGGTATATGGTGCGCTAAATCAACTGAAAAAGGGCATTCAATATGTGTCCGAATTAAACAAAGAAATGACAAAGATTCAAGTTCTGCAAGCAGAGGGCGCACAAACAAATGAGCAGATTGCGGACTTGTCAATAAGATATAATAACTTAGCAAAAGAAGTTGGGGCTACCACGCTCGAAGTTGCAAAAGGAAGCGTGGAATGGCTTTTTAATTAAGGTCATGTAAAACTCCTTTAACTGCTGGAATCTCCTTAGAGACGTTTAAACTACAACAAAGTCTGAAAAGACAATTGTGAATGTTTTAAAATTAAACGTATTGGACAATCAGCAACCAAGTTCCGTATAGGAAAAGGCTCAACGACCAGCTATTATAGCGTAGGACAATCGTTATGTCCGAAACGGGGAGTGCCGAAAGGTAAAGATATGGTCTATGCTTATGAGAAATCATGAGAAAATTCTATTTTAGTAAAAGGAATATTGAGGATGAATCCATTAAATGAGATAATAACAATAAGAGTAAATAATTTCAACGTTAAACATTTTAATTCTTTAGGATATTATCCTGATTTAAATGAATATATAGAAATATATGTATATGAATTACCAAAAGGTTCTGGAACAAAGATAAATGTTGAATGTAATTATTGTGGAGAAGTATTTAAAAAAGCATATAGAAGATATTTGGAATCTATAGATGATGTGTGTTGTAACAAATGCAAAAAATACAAAATGATGAAATCATCGTTAAAGAAATATGGAAACATATGTTCTTTAAGAAATCCAGAAGTATTAAAAAAGTCGAAATTAACTAACCAAAGAAAGTTAGGAGTGGACTTTCCTTTCCAAAATAAAGAAATATTAGAAAAATGTAGAAAAACATCTGTCGAGAAATATGGAGAAATGTTTAATGCATCTTCTATAAGCAAACAACAAAGAAAGATTCACAATGCGTTAGGTGGAGAAATTAACTATAGTGAATTTCCTTATCGTTTAGATATATTTTTTAAAGAAGAGATGATATACTTGGAATATGACGGTAGCGGTCATATGCTATCCGTTAAATTATCTTTAATGACAGAAGAAGAATTTCTTTATAAAGAAAATGAAAGAGAAAATTTTTTATATGAAAAAGGTTATAAACAGATTAGACTTATTTCAGATACAGACAAGATACCTAGTAAGACCAGATTGTTAGAAGTTAAAAGAAGAGCTTTTTACATTTTGTTAAAAGAAAATTTTAATAAATATATTTACAATTTTGATACTAAAATAGAATCTTTTGAATAGTAACGATATTTAAAAGTAATATAACAGAAGACAAGGCAAGAGCATAGAAGAAACTGAAACCCTATTGAAGTCAACAATGATGGCAAGTAAACTGGGTGCTATGGAGTCTGCGGAAGCAACTGAGTACCTGACTGCTATTTTGAATGGTTTCAACATGAGTGCAGATGAAGCAACAACGGTTGTGGATAAACTTATCGCAGTCGATAACAAATCAGCTACATCATTTAAAGAACTTGCAACAGCAATGCAATATTCATCGGCTGTGGCGGAATCAACAGGTGTAAGTTTTGATAGTCTTACGTCATATATAGCAACAGTTTCAAGCAGAACTAGATTGTCTGCGGAGATGATTGGTACTGCCTTTAAAACAATGTTTACCAGAATGGAGCAGGTAATATTTTTGCCTGAACGTGTAGTAATACATGGACTTAATTATGCTTTTGTGGTATAATATAAGTTTGAAGATAACTATATCGGTTAAAGTCCTATCGTAAGGATAAGACCGAGGAAAGATTGACTAATTAGTCAAAATCCGTAACGACCACAGGCATTACATGGTAACATGTAATGTGAAGTTATCCCCCTTTTAGTAAGGGTGAATATATGGTCTGAACTGCAACTATATACGATATTACAAATTGCAGAATTAGGATTAACGTCCTAATCGCCTCTTATGAGGTCACAAAAGTAACAGATTGTAAAGCTGGTGAAATTGACGAGACGGGTAAAATAATGCCCGAACCAATGGAAACATTGGGGAATTATGTTTTTATATAATTCCAGAAGATGACTATATCGGTCAAACTCTATCGCAAAGAAGAGACCGAGGAAAGATTAACTAATATAATATGATTAAAAAATGGACAGAAAAAGAAGAAAATAAACTGAGAGAAATCTATCCCAATCGTTATTGGGATTACATTTTAAAAACTTTTCCTAATACTACTAAGAAACAAATACGAAGCAAGGCGGGAAAATTAGGTCTGCTAAGAAATATAATTGAACAGTGTGGAGGAAATGGAAAAACAGGAACTCCATATTCTAAAAAGGATGTCCAGTTTATCAAGAGGAACCACAATAAAATGACAATTAGTAAGATGTCTTATTTTCTCGGAAGAGGAGAATCTTCTGTGTCTAACAAAATAAGCGAATTAGGATTAAGAAAATTACCGAAATGGACTTCTGCTGAAGTATCTATATTAAAAAAGGTATACCCTTTTTACGATAATGAGTATATTGTCGAAAATTATTTTCCTGATAAAACTGTCTCATCTGTATTAAAGAAAGCCCATAAAATAAATTTACAAAAGAGCAATAAGAAAATAAACAGGAAGAAAATAACGAAGAAACAAGCTATCGATGGGCTAATAAAGTTATCGAGAAAACTTAATAGAACTCCGATACACTCTGAATTAGTTCCTAATGGTCTTCCTTCTTTATCCACTTATCGTAGTCTATTTGGAAATTATACGAACGCTTGCGAAGAGGCGGGACTTGTTCCTAATTTCTCCAAGATAGGTTTGGGTAGAAAATCTGTTTTAAAATCCAAAAATAATGATATTTGTTATTCAATTTATGAACAAATAATAACAAACTTTTTTATAGATAATAGGATAAAGTATAAAAAAGAGGAAAGATATTCTGATTATATTTCTGATTCAGAATGTAAAACCAAAAAGGTAGATTGGGTATTAAATGGAGGGGTTTTCGTTGAATACTGGGGATTCCCTAATGATAAAAGATATAAACAACAAATGAAAATAAAGAAAAATCTATGTAAAAATCATAATATAAAATTAATTGATTTATATGTTAAAGACATTAATAATCTATATTTTATATTCAATAGATATATTAGTTAATATCCGTAACGACTGCGGGGTGTATATGGTAACATATATGCTGAAGTCATCCCCCTCTTATGAGGGTGAATATACAGTCTGAACCATAAATACTATGCGAAGTATACAAATTATGGAATTAGGTAGAAATGCCTAATCGCCATAGTTTTATTTTTAAAACTATGGTCACAAAAGAATTGATAACTCTTTAGTAACAGAATGATGTCTCTCAACAATGTTGAGAAATCTCTAGCAAACGTAAACATAGCTCTGCGTGATAGCGCAAACTCATTCAGACCCCTTGAAGATGTCATAGCAGATGTCGGAGCAAGGTGGGAAGAATTTGACGAAGTACAACAAGCCCAGATAGCCAACTCCATAGCGGGAGTCAGGCAATCCCAAGTCTTCCTCAGCCTTATGAACAACTGGGGAGATGTTGCAGGATACGTTGCGGAACAAACAGACTCCGCAGGTCTGGCACAAGATAGATACGCCATTTACCTAAAGAGTGTGGAAGCGGCACAAAACCGACTAACCGCATCATGGGAAGGTCTATGGCAGGTAAGTATAAATTCAGGAGCCATATCTTGGTTCTATGATTTAGGTAAAACAATCCTAGATATAATAACACAGATGGGCGGTCTTGTCCCAGTTTTAGGTTCAGTGGTCGCAGGATTTATTGCTGTTCAAATAGCTACTGGAGCATTAACTGAGGCTTTTCTAGCTTTATCTTTAAGTAATCCTGTTTTATGGATACCTTTGGCTATTGCTGGCATAGGTGCTTTGGTATATGCAATAAATAGTTCCACAAAGAGTGTGGAAGAACTTAACGCAGAGATGAGGGATATAGACGATAATATATCCCAATTGAGAACAAACGCTGTCAAGGTAGAAGAATTATTCTCAAAATTCAAAGAATTATCCAAAGAAGAACAAAACGCGGCAGAACATAGTCAGGAATTTTATGACATACAAAATGAAATAAAAAGACTGATGCCACAAATAAACGGTAGTTTTGATGAATATGGAAACTTCCTAATTGATTCTACTACTAACATGAACGACCTGAACGTTGCAACACAGGAACAAATAGACTTACAGTTAAAACTCAAGTCCGCTCTGGCAACAGAATCGGCACAAGGAACTGCTGAGTCATTACTTAATGCCGCGTTCGATAAAAGCATGGCTGATGAAGGAAAATATGTAACAGATTTTTGGGGATTTGTAAGAGATGCCAGTGAGAGCGAAAAGATACAAGTCAACATTGATTGGTCACAAGCTCTGGACGAAGCTCATAAAGCCTTTGCCCAAATGTCAGTCGAAGGAAAACAGGAGTTTATAAAAACTCTTCAAGCAAGTGAAGAAGGCAGAAAAATTGTTGGACAGTTTATAGACGAGTTCGATAAAATTTCTGAAAATGTATACACCAACTGGAGAGAACAAGAAACCAGTTTGGGTGCTACAATAACAGAAACAAACGATGCTCTGTCTGAAACTCCTTCGTTTATAGAAGAGGCGAATCAGGCTTATACGTCTCTTGGTGAAACCATAGGGAATCTGACAAACCAATCTCAGAGTCTTAACGACCTTATATCCAACCTTGATGGTGGAACCATACTGGATTTCGACCAATTGGACGAATTAGCTTCTGCTTATCCAGAATACTTGGATGCCATTACT
>Ga0102953_1001090_pt1 | contig 17636 bp, 14 predicted proteins | sample SalPon2A_C_D2_MG_FD_78509 | JGI IMG/M metagenome (GOLD analysis project Ga0102953, IMG submission 78509) | Soil microbial communities from South San Francisco under conditions of wetland restoration - Salt Pond MetaG R2A_C_D2_MG | ecosystem: Environmental > Terrestrial > Soil > Wetlands | place... | reverse complement strand
TTGGGAGATAGGAACAATGGAAAAGGTCCATTGGGAGATAGGAACAATGGAAAAGGTCCATTGGGAGATAGGAACAATGGAAAAGGTCCATTGGGAGGTAGGAACAATGAAAATCATGATTCGCACTCCAGGTACAATGAAAAACATGCATCGGGACGCTTCTTCAATAGGAAAAAAATTAAATTTACATAAAATATATAACATGACGTGATTTGACGTCAATCTTTGAAATATATTTTTATTATTAGCCAATGAGATTCACTATCATTTTTTTTAAAAAACATGTATATAAAATTTTTTAATCAAAATTTTTTCAAAAATTAACCCTATTCAAAATTTTTTTTTTCGTTTTCTCATTTTCTCAAGTGCGAATTGCTGCATTTTTTGATATATTGTTTTTAGTAAAATTCGAAAATAAAATGTCATCAGATAAATATGAAAATTCCGATAATGATGAAGATTTTGATTTACAAATTTTTCTTCAAAATCAAAAAAATAATAAAACATCTGCAAAAAAACGTAAAATGCCAGATAATGGATTTGATAAAATTAATACACCACCACCAAACAAAAAAAGTAAAACAAAAAAACCAACACCAATCACAAAAATTATCCAATATTTAGCAACAAATAATAAAACGTATTATAATGCAGAATTATTAATGAATATTAACCAAACAAATACATTTTTATTACCAAAAAAATCGTTTCAAATTAATTTTCATAAAAAATTAAATTCAAATGAATATATTTTTGTAAAAAGAGAAAGCAATGGAGAATATATTGAAAATGAAGATTATAAACGTTATTTTAAAGTTTTTATTACAAAAGAATGTTGTGCAAAATATGGTATTAGAATTAATTCAAATGAACCAATTTTCAAATGTGAATACAACAAAAAAATATTACCAAAATTACAAGATATTGAAGATATTTGTGTTCCATTCAAGTATGGAAATTCTAAAAAAAAATTAAAAGTTTATGCAAATGAATTAAAACAAAAAAATAAAATTTGTTTTTCAGTAATTGAATTAAAGGAATTTTTATATTCAAGAATTTATAATAATTTAAATATTTTGGTAAAAAATGAAGATTATTTTGAATGTATTAAATCAGAAACAAATCAAAAAATAATAACCATCATTACGATTTCTGGTATAACAAAATTATGTAAATCACATAAAAAATTAAACGAATATGAATTACAACGATTAAATAATTGGATACAAAACGATTTATTATTAGGTATTGAAAACAAAAATTATTTACAAGCATCATCTGCAAATAATAATAATAATAATAATAATAATAATAATAATAATAATTATAATAATAATAATGATAATAATAAAAATGAATCAAAATCAACTCTACAAATTACTCCATTTTGTTTAAATTATGATCAAGTAAAATTTTTTACAGTAGATTTAAAAACAGAAAATAATAATATAAATACAATTAATTTTTATCAATGTAAAAGATGTTTAAAAAAATTTGATATATACACAAATCTAATTACAGCGGAATACATTTGTAAAAATTGCGGATTAGTATGTGGTCAAATAACAGATACTTCAGCAGAATGGAGATATTATGGTGATTTAAATAATAATCAAAATAAAAATCCAACACGTTGTGGATTACCAATTGATGAATTATTACCAAAATCTTCATTAACCACTAAAATTAAATATTATGGATCTAAATATAATTCATTAATTCGTTTACATAAATGGCACCAAATACATGCGGAAGAACGTAGTTTATTCACAGTTTTTAAATATATTGATAAAATCGTAATTAATTCAAATTTTAATAAAATAATAGTTCACGAAGCAAAACAATATTATAAATTACTGAGCGAAAAAGATAACAAAAAAGGTACTTTAACAAGAGGAATTGTAAGAAAAGCTTTTATTGCTGTGTGTATTTTAGTTTCATGTAAAAATAATAATTTACCTATGCAGTCAGTGGAGGTAGCTGAATTATTTGATAAAATTATAAAATCAAAAAAATTATTGTTTATTTTGTTATTTACTTCAATGTGTTTAATCAATAAAAATTATATACAAAAAATTACAAAAAAAATTTTCTAAATTAAATAATATTTACAAAAAAATTATAAAAAAAAAAATTGTGAAAAAAATATGAAAAAAAAATCAAGTATATAGGTTTTATTAAAAATTGTAATTAAATCTGATTGGTTAAAATAATCCCAAAATATTAAAAAAATACGTCAATTTACACGTAAATTTGCATATAACTTTAATTACTAGAAAGGAGGAAAAAAAAAAAAAAATTGGTGGTGTTAAAAAACACCTTTTCGTCAACAACACATGCATATTCAAGCTGTGTTAACATATGCCTCAATTCCTTATTTTTTTTTTATTTGCATAATCATCATATATACTTATTTATCTCAATATTTATTTCCATATATTTATTTCATATTCAAAAAAAAATTTACATTTTATTAAAAATGTGCATCATAATTTTTTTTTACTTTCTACTTCATAATCTTTGCTCTTCTCTTTCAAACTTTTCTGAAGATATAATATATGTAATAGTTCATTCTGTTTTAATTTTTGCATTGAAAAATTTATGATCCAGTACATATATTAATTCAAAACACTCTCGTAAAAAAAAATAAAAAAAAATATTTATGAAAAAAATAAAAAATAATAAAAATAATAAAAATAAGAAAGAATAATAAATCAATTTTTTCTATAAATCAAATAATAAATCAATAAATATAAAAATAAATGTTTTGAAAAAATTTGTTATAAAATAGTTTTTTAAATACATTGAGATAAAAATTATAATTGAATATGATTGGTTAAAACAGTTTAAATTTTTGGGAAAACACGTAATTTTTCATAATTTTTTTGACAATTAAATTAAAATTAAAATAATTGAAATATTGTCATTACTATATTTTATATTTAAAGAATAATTAACTAATTTTTTTAAAATTTCTGGATATGTATATTTCTGTTGAATATGTTTAATAATAAAATACCCAATTTCATAATTTGACATTTTTTCAAATAATCCATCTGAAGCTTGTACAAAAAACCAACAATTATTTAATGATCCTTCATAAATATCAGGTTTAGAACATAAATATTGTGCAATTTCACAATCACCAATAGCACGTGACATAGATAATTGTCCATTCACTCGATTATTTTCAACATAACCTCCTTTACTACAAATTAAACGATATTCTTTTAATAAATTTGGTTTATGATCTTGAGTAATTTGTGAAATAGTATTTTGTTTTGATATAAAAATAGTTCTGGAATCACCAACATTTGCAATATAATATTTTTGATTTGAATAATCAATAACTAATATATTACAAGTCGATCCGGAAGTAGTTATATTATATTTGATTATAAAACAATGTATTTTTTCAATACTAATTTGTAAACTTTTTTTAATTGACATTTTTTGTTTTTTTATAAGATTTAAAAATAAAGGAACAAAATATGTTTTTAAAAATTTTGAACATTCACCGCCACCATGTCCATCAAAAACTGCAGATATTGAAAAATTATTTTCGTTAATATAAAATATTTCATCTTCCATATATTTTCTTCGACCTTGATGTGTTATTGAATAAAATTTCATTTCAATTTTTTATTTTTTATTCAAAAACTATAATGAAGTATAATTTTTTTTTTTTTAAATAAGATTTTAAATAAGATTTTAAATAAGATTTTAAATAAGATTTTAAATAAAATTAAAATTTTTTAATTGATTGTCCAAATTTTTATCAAAAAAAATATTTTGATATGAAAATATACAACATATATGTTTTTCTATATTATTTTTATCGGTATAATTTTTTAAATTGACTGCATTATATTTTTTTAATGGTAAATAATCAGCATGTAAATACATTTGTTTGTTTTTAGTCAATAAAGGATTATGTATTACTTTTTGTAAATTTTTAGTAGATATTTCAGTACAAATTAAAATAAGTTTAAATTTTTTTTTTTTTATTAAATAATCAAAAAGTGTATAAATATCAATTAATGTCCAATGTTTAAAAATATCATTACATATATACATATCTGCATCAACAATTTTATCTAAATTTTCAAAAATATTCATTGTAAAAAATCTATATTTTTTATTTTCATATTTTTTTTGATTGAATTTATTTTTAAAATAAATTTTATCAAAACCAATATAATTTATATATTTTGGTAAATTAATTAATGAAAAAATATCGCAACCAAATTCAATTATTTTTTCAATATTATATTTTTTAATAATTTTGAATAATTCTATTTCAAAATCTTTGTCAATAACATTATAATTTTCTATATTATCACCATTACTACTATTATTTTCACAAAAATCTATAAATTTATCTATTTGTAAATTATGTGTTATTTTTTTAGTTTTCCAATAATGTGATATTAATATTGGTGGAGTTGAAAAATCATTATTATTTTTAATATCATTATCAAAAACAATTGATTTATTTAATAATTGTAAATTTATTTCTTGTAAAATTTTAATGTTTTCTTTTTTATATTGATTATATATTTTCCATAATTCTTCACAAAAAAAATGATAATTTTTTACTAATTTTTCATGATCTACATTATATGCATGTTTCAATGCTTCATAAATTATTTTATTTTTTGGTTTTACAGCAATAAATCCATTAAATAAATGTGTATTTGGCATAAATGATTTTACAAATACAGCATCATATTTTTTTATAATATTATAAATATTAGTTTCTAAAATAGCATCACTATCTAAAAATACACCACCATTTAAATATAAAAAATAATATCGAAATAAATCTGCTTTATGTGCACCATTTAATAAATTATCAAATTTTTCAATTATATTTGCAAATTCTTCAAGTGGATTTAATTTAAAAAAATTAATAATATCATTATCATTAAAATATAAATATTTCCATAATGGTATGTGGGATTGAATTGTATTTTGAACATATGATTCAATTGGATTTTTGGATGTTTGAAATAAGATTTTTGGTATTGCTTTTATGCCATTGAATGATTCTAATGTTTGTGTATCAAGTCCAAAATATTTAGAATAATTATGTGTAAATTTCATTATGTATTTTTTTTTATAGTTATTTTTATTTTTATTTGTCGCAATTGTATTATTATCATATAAATTTTGATTCGAATCTAAAACATTATTATTTTTAAATTCTAATATAATTGTCTTTGAATCTACATTTGAATTTATATGATAATAAATACCATGTTGTAATTGATATTCATGTATATAATAAAAATTAAATTTTGTATTTGAAATAAAATGAATATTTGCTTCTTCATTAACATAAAAATATTTATTAATTAATTTATTAATTACATTATCATTAATTCCACTGCAGTTGTTATTAACATGATGTTCATTATTTTCTGAATAAAATGATAATTTGTATATTAAAAAATCATACATTTTTCTAAATTTACTTTGATAATGTCCAGGATTACCTGGAAAATGGCATATAATTTTTTTGATATTTTCAATAGATTTTTTTGGATTATTAATTGCATATTTTTGTAATTCTTTATTGTCATATATTTTATTGTCTCTAATTGTATGAAAAATAACAAATGGTTGTTCTAAACATGTTGGTATTGTAAAATTATTTTGTATATAATTATTTATAGATTGTAAAATTTTTTCAAATAATTTTTTAATATTTTGTGAATTTTTAAATAATAAAATTGCCGTTGTAAATGCAGGTATATTTGGATTTTCAATATTATTCATTTTAAATATGGATTGACCCCAAAAATCATGATTTGTAGTACCTTCTAATAAAGTATATAATTTATTTTCAACATTACTAGTGTTTTCCACAATTTTAAAAATATTATCAAGTGAATTTATTATTAAAATATCACAATCTAAATATAAAATATATTTAAAATCATTTATTTTTGAATAATTAAAAATTTTTAATCTTGAAAATGCTGCTTCAAATTTTGTGGTTAAATTCATACAAAAAATATCAAAATTAATGTGTAAATAATTACAAATATTTTCAATTTGTATTTTAAAATTTGATTCACAAATAATTAAATATTTATAATTATTTTGTTCATTTGCAAAAAATGCATAACTATGTAATAATAATTTAATTAAATTTATATATTCTTTTTGAAAAAAAACACATGAATAAATTAAATTTTTTGTTGTTGTAGTTGTAATCATTTTAATTATTATAAGTTTTATTTATGATTATAATTTTTATAATAATTATTTACCAATTAAAATTTGTTGTCATTATTTTTTTAGTTTAGTGAGGAGAGTATTGTAGATTTTTATTCATATTTATAAAAAATATTATTTGAAATTATTACAAATTATTGTGCAAAACTATTATAAATTAAAATCCATTATATCTTTGATGACCACAAACCATTTTGTGCCATTACATATTAATAATACAATATGTCTATCTGCATATAATGTAGTTAATACTTGATTATCAGCTGTATATATTACAATATTTTTTGAACTTGCATTTTCAGTTGCACCATCCCAAACCCATAATAATCGACCTTTATTATCTTTAGCTATTGGTAAAATAATATCGACTGGTGTACCTGATGCTGTGTCATTATTTTGTGTAACATTTAAAAAATAATCTGTTTCTTGTACATAATATATAAACGGATTATCTAAATTAGTTTCATCATTTTTTTGTACATTTGTAAAAATAGCTGTATGTTTACCACCTAAAATAACTTCAGAAAAAAATGCATTTCCTGGAACATCAATGTTATTACGAAATTGTTGCATTGTATTTTTTGATTTTTTGATTTTTTAGCAATGTATATTATATAAATATAAACTATAAATTTTTTTGCAGTTTCATTACAATTTAACTGGTTGTTTCTAAAACATAAGTAAATGCTTGCCACCATCTTTGACCACTACAAATAAATAATGAAACTAAACTATCTGCATTTAATTCACCAACTAATACTTCTTTAGTTACATTATATACACTAATGTTTTTATTTGATGCATTTTGATTATGTCCATCCCATATCCAAATGAATCTTCCTTCATTTTCATATTCTTTTGGAAATATAATTTCTACAGCAGTGCCTTCGGATGTATCTGAATTTTGTTTAATATTTAAAAAATAATCATCATTAGTAACATAATATACAAATGGATCTGGATTTGTTGTTGAATCTGTATTTTCAACATCTGTCATAATTATTGTGTATTTACCACTAAAACTAGGTGATTGTATTTTACCAGAATTATTTACAATAATATTATTTCGAAATTTTAGAGACATTTTTTTTATTTATATAAAATTATTTATTATTTTTTTTTAAAATTTTTATTTTTTTGCGAAAAAAATTTTTGAAAATATTTATGCAGTACTTGCAATTTCATGTCCAAACATAAAATGCCATTCATCACCATCACAAAAAACTTGACCAAGATGTCCTGCATCTGATATAGTACTAATTGCATTATCATTTTGATCAGTAAAAACAATATTTAAATTATCAGCATTTAAAGATGCATCCCATGCCCAAATTATACGTCCTTTATTAAATCCTGCAATAGGTAATTTAATATGTACAGAAACACCTCCTGTCGAACTATGGTTTTGTTGGACTGCTAAAAAATAATCTTCTGGTGCAACTTCATAAACAAATGGATCACTTAAATCTGTTTCTGGATTTTCTTTTTCTACATCTTTTAAAGACATGACATGTGGTCCTTGACAATTTAATCCATTTACAGTTGCTATACCTCCAACACGAATATGATCTCGGAATTCGTATGACATTTTTTTTAATATTTTTTTCTAGATTATATATATATTATATATTTTATTTTTTTTTTTGTTTTTTGTGTCAAATAATTTTATCATCTGTAATATCTAGATTTTTTTGAACCTTTGGAAGAATATGCATAAATAACAGCAAAAAATAAAACAATAAAAATAATAACAAAAAATATAATTCCACCAACATTTCCACCGCTATTACCAGAAGAATCATTTTGTGTTTTTACAGTTAAATTATCAGTATCTTTATCAGAATCTTTTTTTTGAATATTAGATTTTGTTATTGTTCGAGATTCATTTGCAGTTGTTTTTTCTGTTTTGCTAGATTCGGATTTTTCAGTTGATTTATCTGTATTTTTTTCATTATTTATTACAGAACCACATTTTTGTTCAAATGATGGAACTAATTCAATATTACCGCCAGCAATTGCATCTTTTAAATTTAAATATTGTGAACAATCTACTATATTACAACTACTACCTTTAGCAGATATCATAGTATTGGTTGCATATCCTTTAGTTGTACAATGAGTATCCACACATAAAGGATTATATTTACTTACAGCACTATTAATACATGCACAATTATCATGTTTTGGATGAATTTTACAAAATGATCGCATACCAGCATCGCATAAACCCATATTGGACATACACCAATTTTGACATTTTTCAGATTTTATATTTGTATCTGAATTACAATATTTACTTTTTTGATCATTACACCAATTTTTATTTTTTGATAATGTACAAAAATCTGTACATAGATTTGATTCCCATAAATTATTTTTAGTTGTACAAAATTGTTTAATACCATTTTCACAATTTGATTTATTGGATTTACACCAATTATAACAATGTTGATTTGTAGATATTTGATTTTTTGAATCACAAAAAATACTAGATGCATCTTTACACCATTTTGTATTTTCTGTACAATAATCTGTACAAATATTTTTTGTAAATAAATTATCGGAATTACTACAATAATCTTGAATTCCTGATGCACATTTTTTTGAATTTATTTTACACCATTCAGTACAATTTTTATTATTTTTTAATTTATCGGATGAATTGCAATATTTAATTTTTTGAGAATCACAAAATTCATTATTTTGAGATTTACCACAAAAATTTATACAATTTGCTTTTTTAAAAATATTGTCATTACTTTCACATAATTTTTTTAAATATGGTATACATCGAGAAGAATGTATAGTACGTGCATCTGGATGACATGTATATTTTCCTAATGTTCCATCTGGATTTCCTTTACCTAAACAACAATCTTTTTCATTTGCTTTATAAGATGTTCTTTTATAAGTACCTTTTTTTCCTGCAATAGAACATGTTAATTTTAAAACTGGTCCAGTACAACCTGCACTACAACTCATTGCACGACCTGGATTTCTTGAACTATAATGACATCCACTACCTTCACCTGCCCATTCATATTCACCATTATCAGGTATATATTGTGATAATGAATTACTTGCTGTACCTGCTAAACCACATGCATCCGGTATTGTAATTTTACTATTTAATTTATCATTTGGATTATTTTTTTGTTTTTTTGGATTCTTTTCTGAACAACCCATTTTTTTTTTTTATCGTAAAATAGTTTTATGTCATAATTAAATATTTTTATTAAAAAATTTACATCGCATCGCACCTTAATTTAAAATTTTTTTTATTTTATTTTTACATATTTTTATGTGAAAAAAATAGCAATGCAACATTCAATGCAACATTCAATGCAACATTTAAAATATAAAGAAAAAATATTAATTGGTAAAATTAAAATACAAAATAAAATAATTTATTCGACAACAAACAGATGCAATAAATTAAAAAAAAATATACTATGTTATCCAATAAATTACAAATATCCCAAATGTTTAATATCATTATCATCTAAAACATTTGATACATTAAAATTTTCATATTATTATGTACAATTTCAATATATTTCAAATGAAAATTGCAGCAAAAATTGTAGTATATATCCAAAGGGAAAAATAATTTCATTTATTGGTGAAACTAGTAATGAATTAATTGAATATAAAAAAATAATTTTAAATAGTAATCTGAAAATAAATGAATTTTTTTTTCATTTACGAAATCCAGAAATATTATCAGAATTATCATTAAATACAAACGCCAAATTATTCGAAATTATAAATTTAAAAAATTTACAAGATGATTTTGGATATATATATGAAAATGACAATAATATTATTTCTATAGATCCAATTACATGTAAAGACATAGATGATGCATTAAGTTATAATAAAATAATTGTAAAAGAATCAAATAAAGAAATTCATAAAGTAACTATTTTTATTTCAGATATTTCATTTTGGATTAAATATTTAGAATTAAATAAATATTTACAAAATCAAAAATTTACAATTTATTCAAATAAAAAAAATTATAATATTTTCCCAACTATATTAAGTGAATATTGGTTTTCTTTAAAAAAAAATTTAAATCGTTTAACAATTTCACTTCATTTAGAATTTGAATATTTAACTAAAACAAATACATATAAATTAACTCATTATTTTTTTCAAAAATCAATTATTAATGTATTCAAAAATTTAAATTATAACAAAGCAAATAAAATATTAAAACAAAAACATTCATGGACAAAACAAAATAAAAAATTAAAATTTATTTTAAATAATTTAAAATTAATAGCGCACAGTGCTAGTATAAATCATGATATACCTAAAAATGAAAATAAATATGATGCACATGAAATAATTGAAATATATATGATTTTATATAATAAATTAGTAGCCGAAAAATTAATTACCAAAAATCAAAAATGTATTTTACGATCACATAATATTAATTTTGAAGAAAAACAATTTTTTCAAAATATGTCCACACAAACTAAAAATAATTTTGAAAATATTAAATGCACAAATATTCAAAATATTTTAAAAAATTATGAAATTCAAAAACCTGCAAAATATATAATATTTACAACTAAACAAGATGAAAATAATCACCAATATAATTATCATCATTCAGATTTAAAATTAAATTATTATTGTCATTGTACATCTCCTATAAGACGCATTGTAGATATATATAATCAATTCTCAATTAGTTGTGTAATATATTTAAATTTTGAGGAAAGTCAAATAAATAAACAAATAAGAAATTATGTTTTTAAAGATGTAGTGTTTTTATGTAAATTAAATAATAATTATATTGAAAATTTAAATTATGAGTTTTATAAAACTCAAAAAATACATCGCGAAATTAATGCAGTATCACATATATATCATTCCATTACATATAATATAAAAAATTATGAATGTTATTTAATTGATTTTACAAAAGAATATTTATATTTTTATGTTGCCAAATTTAATTTTTTTTTTAAAAAACAAATTATACATTATCAACTACAATCAATTTTACAAATAATTGTATTTAAAAACCAAAAAATTAATTTGTACAATATTATTAAAAAAACAGATTTAACACTATATAAGTATCAAAAATTATATTGTAAATTTATAAAAAAGAATAATGGGGATCTATTTTTGCGAATTGATTCAAATTTTTTTGATTTTGAATTTATGAAAACTGAAAAATAAAGATTTATAATTTTTTATAACTTTTTATTGTTTTTTATAGCGTTTTTAGCGTTTTTAAGTGATTTTTATGCTGTTTTTTTTATAACTATGGAAATGAATGAATAAAAAAAAAAAAAATATTGTCTTATATTATAAATCAATTCAAATTATGAGTGGTGGGGGACTTTTACAAATCGTGGCTTACGGAGCACAAGATATTTGGTTAACAGGCAATCCTCAAGTAACTTTTTTCAAACAATTATACCGCAGACATACTAATTTTTCAATGCAATCTGTAGAAGCGCAATTTAATGGTGCTGTAGGTTTTGGACGAACAGTTTCAGTTGTTGTACCTCGTGTAGGTGATTTGATGGGTCGAACATATCTGGAAGCAACTTTACCAGCTGTTTCAAGTGGTGAAGTATCATTTCAATGGGATTTAGAAGTTGGTAATTTCTTAATTGAAGAAGTAGAAGTACAAATCGGTGGACAAGTTATAGATAAACATTATGGTTATTGGTTATCTATTTGGAGTCAATTAACTTTAGATAGAGGTAAAACAGAAGGTTATAATGCTATGGTTGGTGGATATGCACAAGCTAATACAACAACATTACCTTATTTATTATTTGTACCTTTACAATTCTGGTTTTGCCGTCATACCGGCCTTGCATTGCCTTTGATAGCTTTGCAATACCATGAAGTCCGTATCGTTGTTAAATTTGCAACATTTAGAGCTTTAATAGCAAAAAGTTCACCGGCACAACTTGAATATCCAAATGGTGATGCAACTCCAATTGAATCAATTCCAGACTTAACAGATGCTAAGTTATATATTGATTATATTTTCTTAGACACTTCTGAGCGTAGAAAAATGGCTCAAACCAGCCAAGAATACTTAATTGATCAATTACAATTCACTGGAAATGAAGTTTTAAATAGTAATGGTGTTACAAAAATTAAATTAAATTTTAATCATCCAGTCAAAGAATTAATATGGATTGTTATGTCTACAGAAAGAAAAAATAGACATTTTGCTTTACCTGGTAATCGAACAAATTTAGTTACAGGTGAAGTTATTGATGATAAAAATCCTGTAGCAGAAGCTAAATTACAATTTAATGGACATGATAGATTTAGTACACGAAATGGTCGATATTTTAGTGATGTTCAACCTTATCAACATCATACAAATATACCAACAGAAGCTGGTATTAATGTATATTCATTTGCATTATATCCAGAATTAGAACAACCTTCAGGTACTGCTAATTTTTCACGAATTGATAATGCAACTTTATCTTTAAGTTTAACAACTTCTGCACAAATGGAAGATATGTTACCAGATGCATCCGGTGTTAATTTACTTCATGAAGCTAAAATATACGCTGTGAACATGAATGTGCTTCGTATCATGAGCGGGATGGGCGGGCTTGCCTATAGTAACTAAAATTCGATCATATTTTTCAAAAAAATTTATTATTAAATATATAATAAAATTATAATAAAATTGTAATCAAAATATCGATAAAAACATAAAAACATAAAAAAAAACAAAAAAAACACAAAAAAAAACAAAAAAAAATCAGCAAAAAAAAATAAATAAAAATTGGAGTAATTGGGGTAATGGGGTATTTGTATTTGGGGGGGTTGTTGTGTATTTTACTTGTAATTATTTGATAATTAATTATCAGTTAAATTATAAATAAAAACACGTGAAAATTTTTGGTATTATTTTCAATAAATACATTATTAACTAAAAATTGAGTATTTTTTGAAAACAATTTCAAAAATATTTTGTGTTATATCTAAAAATTATTTCTTGTAAAGTGTATCTATAATATCCATTAATTCAAATTTTGATTTATTTGTAAATTCTGAATGTTTTTGTAAATATTTTAATTTTGATATTGAATAATTTGTTATTTTTTTTGCATCTTTCATATTAAAAAAAATTGTATAAAAAGCAGAAATAAAAATTGAATTTTGATCCTTTGTTGAATTTAAAATTTCATTATATAATTTTTCTAGTAAAGGTATAATAAATTGAATATCCAATACTTCAATATTATATAAACTTATTATAAATATAAATAAATTAATAAATGTATTTTTTTCTTTAATATATAATTCAATATTATTTTCTAAATGATTAATTTTATTTTCTTTTTGTTTTTTAAATTCAATATAAATTATTTCTAATTTATTTGTAATTATATCACAAATTTGTTGTTTTTCTTTTTCATTAGTTATTAATAATTTACATACAATTGCATAATGTTTTAATTGTAAAAATTTATTTTTTATATTACTATTGCCAATAACAACTAAAAGATTGATACTTGTAGTAATAATTAAATCCAAAGTAAATAATAATAATTCTGAATATTTTTTTAAATGTAAATTAATTAAATTTTTTAATTTTTCATGTATTTTCATATATGTTTTATCACCAATTTTATTACATAAACCGCGAATAGTTTTTTTAATTTGTTCTTCTGTTAAATCTTCAATTTCTTTTTTATATTCAGCAACATCATTTTTGGACATTTCCTGTCTAATTGTACAATTTGTAAATAAAATTTTTAAAACACTTTCTGGTAATTTATTATTTTTTACATATGGAGTATTTTGTAAATTATATATGAATTGTTCATTATATTGAATAATATTTTGTGTTGGTGGTTCACAATTTTTATTTTTTAATTTGCTTTTATTTTTATTTTGATTTCGATTTAAAAATGCGTTATTTTTATTTATTTTATTGGTGTTATTTGATGTTTGATGAACAAAATTACTAAAATTATTATTAAAATTATTTGAAATTAAATTATCAGTTGAAGTATCATTTAAATTTTTATGTTGTTTTGAATAATTATCATTAAATAATATTTCATTTCGATTTGAAAATTTACGATAATTTGATGTAGTGTTGAAATTATTTGTATTTTTATTTTGTTTTTGTGTTTGTTTTTGTTTTTTTTGAAATAATGACGGTGGTTCATTTACTACAGTAAAATTAGTAGGAAATCTGCTATGTTGTTGTGTACTTGCGACATTTTGTTGTCTTTTTAATGGCAATAATGGTGTATTCATATCATTTAATACTGAGGAGTTTTTATTTTTGGTAAAATTATTTTTTTTCATTTTTTTTTTTCAAAATGAGAAAGCAAAAAGTTTTTGTTAAGTTTTGTTATATATTATTACGTGTTTAAAAATATAATGGAGCGAATAATTATTATATCAATAATAATTGATGTTTTGGGAGGTATTGTAATTTTAAGTACGTTATTTATATTTATACATAAAATGTTTATTTTTTTTAACAGCAGAACATCAAATGCATTATTTGCACAAATTACTAATTTGAGTGATGATGATGAAAAAGAAAATAGTGAGGAAATATCAAAATAAATTACATGCATATAATTATATTACAAGTATAAAAAAAATGGATCCAATACTAATTTTTTTATATATAAGTTTAATTGTTTGCATTATTCTACTGTTGGGGACAGTTGGGCCGCTAATATATGGAATGTATGTATATTCCAGAAGACCAAGACCGACAGTACCGCCAAATATTACATATATTACAGAAAATGAACTAGAAACTATCAAAACCTTTGAAAAATAAAAAAATAAAAAACATTACCTCAACATAATTATATTATAATTGTAAAAAAATATGGACAAGGTTCTTGTAGTTGCAGATATAATTTTAGTTTTTTCAGGTATTTTAGTATTATTAATGGTTGGGCTGGCAATATATTGGGCATACGTATATTTTAAAACACCAACCCCAAATAATTTTGCATTTAGTCAAGTCGGATAAAAACCTAATGAAAAAATATATGGTATCAAATTTGATAAAAAAAATAACAATCAAAACACTAAATATTATTTTGCAATATATGTACTAGCCTATTTCTAAGTTTGAGCACATAAAAAAACAATGAGATGATTAAAAATTATTAAAATATTATGTCCCACATAATCACCTTTGCTAGAATTTTTAATACTTTCTGCAAGCAAAATCATCAAATAAATTTCGACGGAATTCCTAACTAACAAATATATTATTGAAATTACTCTATTTTTGATTTTCAAGTCATTTACTGTTGGCTAAGTATTTGATCACAGTTATTTTTTAAAATATATCATTTTTTGTAAAATATGACAAAATTTATCATTTATTTGTGCTGCATTTACAACTTAAAAATTGATCAAAAAAATAACAATGAAACACTAAATATTATTTTGCAATATATGTACTAGCATATTTGTAAGTTTCAGCACATTTGAAAACAATAAAGTCTTTGAAAATGATTAAAATATTCTATCAGAGGTAAAATGGGATTATCTCCCAAATTACCTCTGATAGAATTTTTAATACTTTTTGTAATAAAATCAATAAATAATATGACAATTTGAATTCATAACTATCAAATATATTATCCAACGTATTATTCAAAAATTTTTCGAATTTTGATAAAAATAAATTTTTGTACTTGCCGTCACCTTTTCTATTTTTTCCTACTTTTTTTCTCCAATTTAATACATTTATTTTTTCTTAATTATTTTTTTAAAATATGCAAATTTATAATTTTGATAAAAAACAATGGTATAAATTATCGGAAATTATTAAAAATCATCGAGATTTATTTCCCAAATTTGATAAAAAACATTCCGAAAGACAAGTAATCAAAACTTGCGGAATTACATCGGATGATTTAATTTTTATGAAAATTGATAAAAATAATAATAATAATTGGGTTAAATCAACCAAATCATATAATAAAAGTCAATGTTTTTTTGAACGTAATTGGACGCAATCATTTATCAATAATAATTCTTTACCAAATGCACCATCAATTATTAAATTAGAAAAAGATCAAAAATTTAAAGATGAACAAAATAATTTATTGCAAATAGAAACAAGAGGGCAACGCACCCCTGAAGATATATTATTTCGTGCAAAAGATGTTGAAACTGAATTTAAAATTCCTGAATTAATTCATAGCATTCAACGAAAAGATAATAATTCAGCATATAAACAAAAAATTCATTATGATAAATATAAATGTATAAGAAAAAATAAAATTTCAATTGAAGTTTTTTTGACATTTCCTGGTATTTTACGTGTTTTATTTTGTTCACGATCTGGTGTAGCCGAAAAATTTGTTAAATATGCTACAAACATTTTATTTGTTCATCAATTCGGCACACCAGATCAAAAACAAGAATTATCATCAGAATTATTAGGAATTAGCTTAATTCATTGTAAAAAAATAATTGCAGATGCATATAAAAGATCTGGTGTTTATTTATTAATTTTGGGTAAAGTAAGAACATTAAGAAAATCAATGAATATTCCAATGTGTTTTAATGATGAAGCATATGTAGTTAAATTTGGATGTACAAAAAATTTTTGTGAACGATTTAAACAACATACTGCAACATTTGGTAAAATTGATGGTGTACATTTACACATTTTACAAACAGTAGATACTGATAAAGAACAAAAAATGAATGCTGAAACTGATTTAAAAAAATGGTTAAGAGAAAATGCACAAAAATTAAAATATAAAGATTTTAAAGAATTAGCGATTATGGATTTAGCAAATAGGGAATTCATTCAAAAAAAAAATGATTTTTTAAATAAATTAAAAGAGAAATATTTTACACAAATGGAAACATTTAGAATTAAAATGTTAGAAAAAAATGGTGAAATCAATACATTGAAAAAAGCATTAGAAGGTAAAAATGAAACAATTACTTCAAAAGAAAAAGAGTTAGAAAGTAAAAATGAAACAATAAAAATAATGCAACAAAATATTAATGAACAATTACAAAATAAAGATCAAGTAATTGCGTCAAAAGAAGAACAAATGAAATTGGTAAAAGAAAAATATGAAATGGAAAATAAAATGTTAAAAATGCAAATTAAATTATTAAAACAAAATAAACGAAAAAGACGTCGACCTGATGATAATTCCGATTCTGATTTAGATATATCTTCATGTGATGAAAATGACAAATTAACAATTAGTGAACCAAAAAGAAAAAAAGCAAAATTATGTTAATTTTTACTGATTTTTTTTTGATATTTTTTGTGTTGTTTTTTTCCAATTTTTTTTTTTGATTTAAAATTAACTGAATTTTTGTTTGATAAATCATAGTTACGCGAAATACGTATTTTTTTTATTGTT
>Ga0102953_1001089_pt1 | contig 17646 bp, 19 predicted proteins | sample SalPon2A_C_D2_MG_FD_78509 | JGI IMG/M metagenome (GOLD analysis project Ga0102953, IMG submission 78509) | Soil microbial communities from South San Francisco under conditions of wetland restoration - Salt Pond MetaG R2A_C_D2_MG | ecosystem: Environmental > Terrestrial > Soil > Wetlands | place... | reverse complement strand
GGGTGGTCACCAGTTCCCGGGCGGGCTCCTGCACCGGCGGTTTCACCTTCTGGGTGCGAACGGAAGTCTGCAGCCGCGTTTCCTGGCGCTCTTCCCGACAGCCACCGAAGATCAGAAGCGAAGAAACGAGAAGCAGCAGATAAGCGGGAAATCCCGAAAGAAGTCGTTTCATGGGCCTTTTCGAATAATGGTCTCAACATGCGGAGGGTAGCTAAAATCGGCCGTAATGTCAATCAAATCCACCCGCCGAAGGGGGCCGCGGAGACAGACCGGCGGCCCGGACTCCGGCCCGATAGAGCCGACGGAAGAACGAGGATGGCGCAAGCGAAACATGCCCGGAGTAAAGGGGAGCGGGGCATAGTCCTCCTTTTCGACGGAAAAGGGCCGTATCGGGGCGGAAACAAGATTGATGCTCTCGCAAAAACAAGCCGACCCGCCAGCCGGGCCTTCAGGCGGAGGGTCCCAGCGTTTCGACAAACTGGAGCAGTTCCCGGTGATCTCCCCGAAAATCGGCCCTGAAACGGCCTCGGCATCGATCGACCAGCCAGGTGTCGACGAGAAAGGTGGTGATTCCGGCCTCTGCCGCCGCCAGATCGTGTTCGGTATCGTTACCGACCATGACGGTCTGTTCGGCGGGCAGCTCCAGTCGATCGAGGAGGTCGCGGAAATAGCCGGGATGGGGCTTGCAGCAGCGACTGTTTTCAAGGGTGGTGACCAGTTCGTAGGGAAAGTCATCGAGGCCTCCCCATCGCAGGCGAGCCTCCACCACCGGGCGGGGAAAGACCGGATTGGTGGCGATGACCACCCTGAGGCCGCGCTCGAAACAGCGCCCCAGAATGTCGCGGGCCAGGGGAAGGGGCCGGATCAGTCCGGCCAGGTCGGCCAGACCGTCGGCGCAGAAACGCTGCAGACGCTCGGCGAAAAGGGCCCCGTCGACCCCTAGATGACGCTCGGTGACGCCAAGGAAAAACTCTTCGTTGCTGCGGCGAACCTCCTCGCTGCGGATCAGGGAGAAGGTCGCGCTCCGCACCACTTCCGCGAAGACGCATCGTTCAACCCGATCGTCGAAATGGGTCGCGAGTTTTGCGATATAGGCCGGAATGAACTGCTCCATCTCGACCTGCAGAAGAGTTCCGTCGAGATCGAACAGAACCGCCCTGACCTGGTTCAGTCTTTGCTCGTCCATGACATTTTCAGTGTAGTGCGGGACCGGCCGTGGAAGGCGGTCGCGGAAAGGATTCATGGTCAATGATACCAAAGGGCTCCCAAAAGCAAGCGGAAATCCGTAGCATAGCACAGCGAGTGACGAAAGAAAAACCACGTACAGGGCCAATGCCCGCGCCCGAATCCGATTCCTGCCGAAGGAGCCTCCCCCGCCCGGTTGCCCCCGAGTCGTTTTCCATTATGCTGAAGATGGAAGACGGACTGCAAATGACAAAGGACAACCAAAAAACAATCTCAAGGAGGAACCGGCGATGAAACATGTTCAAATCGAGGCGGCACCGGGCTTTGAGGTACTGGCCGCCAGTTCCCGCTCCGAAGCCGCCACCATGGTATTGGCCCCCGGCAGCAAAACGGGAGGACCGCGAAATACCCATCGAGGAGATCAGTGGCTTTTCGTTCTGAGCGGCAGCGGGCGGGCCACGGTAAACGGTATCGACGTCGCGCTCGGCCCGGCGGACCTTGTCCTGATTGAGGCGGGCGAAGGCCATGAAATTGTCAACACAGGCGATGCACCTCTCAAGACCCTCAATTTCTACGCGCCTCCCGAATACCAGGACTATCGCCGTTCACACCTCCGCCTCCGGTGATGCCGTTGGGTCCCGGCCAAGAAACCCCTTGACTTCCCCCGTCACCACACGGTAAAAAAGCGAGTAAAAACAGCGGGGTAAATGTTACCATGGAAAATATCCGGAAGGAAGTCAAGGAACTGCGGCTTGGCTTGAAGATTCGCCGCCTGCGGCAGGAACGGCGTCTGACCCTGCAGAACCTGGCCGAGTTGACCGGCCTGTCGAAACCCCTTCTGTCGCAGATTGAAAACGACCAGGTCATCCCCCCCCTGGCGACCCTGCTGCGCATCGCTAAGGCCTTCAAGGTCGGCCTCCACACCTTTTTCCAGGAAGAGGGCGGCGGCGAGAAATGCATCCTGGTACGGGCCGGCGAGAGTCGCCAGCTAAGACGCAATACCCACGAAGACGCCTCCTCGCCTTATACCTACCACTCCCTGGCCTATGGCAAGAGATATCGCAGCATGGAACCTTTCCTCGTCGAGTTCGCTCCGCGCAACTGGCGAGACGACCTCCAGGTCAAACACGAGGGCGAGGAATTTCTCTTTCTGCTCGAAGGAGAGCTGGAACTCCACTACGGCGAGAGCATCATGACCATGGGCCCCGGGGACTCAGTCTACTACGACTCCAGCGAGCCGCACGGCTACGTCGCCAGGGGCGATCGGAAAGCCCGCGCGGTGGCCGTCATCTACTCGCGGGACTGAGCGGGAGGACGTCCGTTCCTGGTGTTCCTGTTGATTTGACAGCAATTCGGGACTCTTTCCATTTCTTCTAGCAAAGGAGGCAGACTATGGCAAAGGTAGGCGTTATTCTCGCCGGCTGCGGCGTCTATGACGGCAGCGAGATTCACGAGACGGTCATTACCCTGCTCGCCCTCGACCGGGCCGGTGCCGAGGCCGTCTGCATGGCTCCGGACATGGAGCAGATGCATGTGGTGAACCACCTGACCGGCGAGCCTTCCGAAGGCGAAACGCGAAACGTCCTGGCGGAGTCGGCCCGCATTACCCGCGGCGCCATCAAGGATATCAGGGAAGTCGAGGCCTCCGACGTAGACGCCCTGATCCTGCCGGGTGGGTTCGGCGCCGCCAAGAACCTCTGCGACTTCGCCGTCCAGGGCAGCGAATGCTCCGTCCAGCCCGATGTGGCCCGCCTCGTGCGAGAGGTGGTCGCAGCGAAAAAACCCCTGGCCGCCGTCTGCATCGCCCCGGCGCTCGTCTCCAGGGTGCTCGGCAACGAGCGACTTGCCCACAAGCTGACCATCGGTTCCGACGAGGGAACCGCCCAGGCCCTCCAGAGCATGGGCAGCGAGCACGTGACCTGCCCGGTCAGCGAGTTCATCGTCGACGAGGAGAACAAGATCGTTTCGACTCCCGCCTACATGCTGGCGGGCCGGATCAGCGAAGCGGCCGAAGGAATCGAAAAGACGGTTCGGGCGCTGCTCGACCTGATCTAGGAGTCTGACGCGATCGGTCGCCAGAGGCACCGGACGAACTGGTCTCTGGCGTCAGGTGGAAAAGAGGCGGAACTCTATCGCCTCTTTTTTTATCGCGACCGGTTAGGCCGCCATCTCCTTCCGGATCGATCCTGTCTCCCCAATGCTCAAAGGATCTTGCCAGAGCGGAGAAATCGTCTAGACTGTCTAGATCCGCATCGCAAAACCGACTATTTTTTCCAGTGTGGCAAAGGAGGAGACCATGGACAAATACCGCTGCATTATCTGCGACTACATTTACGATCCCGTTGAGGGTGACCCCGGCAACGGGGTTGCACCTGGTACGTCCTTCGATGACGTCCCGGAGGACTGGGTCTGCCCCCTTTGCGGAGCCGACAAGAGCCAGTTCGAAAAAATCTAGAGCGTAGAGGAGAAAATCATGGCTAAAACGCCCTATGTCGATCAGGACGCCTGCATCAGCTGCAACCTGTGCGCCGACACGGTCCCCGAAGTCTTCCGCATGAACGATGACAACCTTGCCGAGGTCTACGACCCGGACGGCGCCTCTGAGGAAAAAATACAGGAGGCTATCGACGCCTGCCCGGTGGCCTGTATCCACTGGGAGTGAGCGACGCCACTGCCGATGCCCCCGACGCGCAACGCCGATTCCGTACCCTGCATCCCGGCCTCGTGCCTTACCGCCGGGCCCTGGCCCTGCAGGAATCGCTGCTCGAAAGGCGCCGCCGGGAAGACCGGGACACCCTGATACTCCTGCGGCATCCGCCGGTCATCACCCTCGGCAGGCGTACCGACGCCGGCCACCTGCTCGCCTCCCCGGCGGAACTCGCCCGCCGGGGCATCGACCGGGTGGAGGTCGGCCGGGGTGGAGAGGTGACGTTCCACGGGCCCGGCCAACTGGTCGGCTACCCCATTGTCGATCTCGAACTTCTCGGACGCGACCTGCATCGCTATCTGCGCCTGCTCGAAGAAATGCTCATCGACACCCTTGCGGCTTTCGCCGTCAAGGGGGAGCGTGTTGCCGGCAGAACGGGCGTCTGGGTCGACGGTGCCAAGATCGCCTCGATTGGCGTCGGGGTGCGTCGCTGGGTGAGCTGGCACGGATTCGCTCTCAATGTCGGCACCGACCTGTCGGGATTTTCCGCCATTGTCCCCTGTGGCCTGCCCGACGTTCGGATGACCTCTCTGGAGCGCCTGCTTGGCCGCCCCGTCCCGATGCGCCAGGTCGAAGAGCAGGTCATACGCTCCTTTGCCAAGACCTTCGACAGCCAGTATACTGGAAGACATGACTCCTAAACGCGAGAGAAAACCCCCCTGGCTGAAAGTGCGCTTTCCCGCCGGGCCGAACTATGTCCGCATCGACCGCTACCACCGCGAGCGCGGGCTGCATTCGGTCTGCCGCAGCGCCGCCTGCCCCAATCAGGGCGAATGCTGGAGCCGCGGCACGGCGACCTTCATGATCCTCGGAGACCGTTGCACCCGCGACTGCGCCTTCTGCAACGTCCGCAACGACACGCCGGCTCCGGTCGACCCGCAAGAGGCGCGACGGGTGGCCGAAGCGGTGGCCGAGCTGCGACTCAGCCACGCCGTCGTCACCTCGGTCACCCGCGACGATCTGCCCGACGGCGGCGCCTCCCAGTTCGCCCTCCTGGTGAGGGAGATCCGCTGCGCTTCCTCCGGTTGCCGGGTCGAGCTGCTGATTCCGGACCTGCAGGGCGACCGCCGGGCCCTGGCGACCATCCTGGAGGCCGGCCCCGACATCCTCGGACACAATCTGGAGACCGTCCCCCGGCTCTATGAGAAAATCCGCCGGGGGGCCTCCTACCGCCGCTCCCTGGAGCTGTTGCAGGCGGCCGGCGAACTGGCCCCGACCATTCCGACCAAGTCGGGCCTGATGCTCGGCATGGAGGAGAGGCGGGAGGAGGTCCTTGCCGTCATGGCCGATCTGCGCCGGAGCGGATGCGCCTACCTGACCCTCGGCCAGTACCTGGCCCCGACCCGGAGACACCATCCGGTTCAGCGCTTCGTTCCACCCGACGAGTTCGAGGAACTCAAACGCGAAGGGCTGCGCCTCGGCTTCCGCCACGTCGAGGCCGGGCCGCTGGTGCGCTCGTCCTACCATGCCGAGGAACAGTTTTCGGAGGGCTGCAATGGGCCAGGCTGACGAACTGAATGAAACGATCATCCTCGGCTCCGGGCCGGCCGGCCTGACCGCCGCCATCTACGCCGCCCGCGGCCGCTGCTGCCCCCTGCTGATCCAGGGTGCCCAGATCGGCGGCCAGCTGACCACCACCACCGAGGTCGACAACTTCCCCGGCTTTGCCGAAGGCATCGACGGACCGAGCCTGATGGCGGAGATGGAGAAGCAGGCTCGCCGCTTCGGCACTCGCTTCCTCGAAGGCGAGGTTACCGCCGTCGACCTGAGCTCTCAGCCCTTTTGTCTCAGTATCGATCAGGACCTCCACCGCTGCCGGACCCTGATAATCTGCACCGGCGCCTCGCCCAAGATGCTGGAGCTGCCCAACGAGTGGGAGCTCTACGGTCGCGGCGTTTCGGTCTGCGCCACCTGCGACGCCTTTTTCTACCGGGACAAAGACGTGGTGGTGGTCGGCGGCGGCGACACCGCCATGGAAGAGGCGACCTTTCTCGCCCGCTTCGCCCGCCGCGTCACCGTGGTCCACCGGCGCGACGCCTTGCGCGCCACGGCGCCGCTGCAGGAACGGGCCCGGGCCAACGACCGGATCGCCTTCCGTTGGAACACGGTGGTTGCGGCCATCCTCGGCGACAAGCAGTCGGGGGTTCGCGGAGTGCGCCTGCTCGACCATAAGACCGGCGAGGAGACGGAGATGGCCTGCGACGGGGTTTTCATCGCCATCGGCCATACCCCCAACACTGCCCTCTTTCAGGGCCAGTTGGAGATGGACCCGCAGGGCTACATCCGGACCCGCAACGGCACGGAAACGAACGTGCCGGGGGTTTTTGCCGCCGGCGACGTGCAGGACCCCCATTTTCGCCAGGCCATCACCGCGGCCGGTACCGGCTGCATGGCCGCCATGCAGGCCGAACGTTACCTCGAAACCCTGGCTGCCGGAGCCGGCAGGAAAGAAGAGGCTGTATGATCACCGAGAAAATGCGGCGTTTCATCGAAGAAGTCAACAGCGCCTTCGTCGCCTCGGCGGGCCAGAACGAGCGTCCGCACCTGGCCGTCGGCAAGGACCTGAAGGTGCCCGATCCCCATCACGTCGTCTTCGAGGCCTGGTTCTGCCACCGGACCCTGGAGAACGTGGGGCAGAATCCCTACGTCGCCCTGGCGGTGGTCGATCCCGCCACCGGTGCCGGCTACCAGCTGGCCGGCACCGTCGAGAGCACCTCCCAGATCGGCATTCTCGACGGCTACGCCCCGCAGATGGAGGCTCCCGGAACGCCCCAGGTAGAGTCGCGGATGGTGGTCAGGGTGCATGCCATCATGGAATTTTCCCACGGCGTCCACACCGACCGGCCGATGTCGGCGGAAACCTGAATCCCCCTCACCTCACGGATACTGTGCTTAAAATCAAAGGCCCGGTCGGAATTCCATCCCCCCGGCTTTGCCGTCTGTAAATCCCCCCGGCAAAGCCGGGGGGAAGACTTTTTTCTTAAAGCTCGAGCAGCATCTCCTCGGGCTCCTCGACGTACTCCTTGATAAGCTTCAAAAAACCGACCGCCTGGCGTCCGTCGATGATGCGGTGGTCGTAGGAGAGGGCAAGGTACATCATCGGCCGGATCACCACCTCGCCATCTCTGGCCACCGGCCGGTCCTGAATGACGTGCATGCCGAGCACGCCGCTCTGGGGCGGATTGAGTATGGGAGTGCTGAGCAGAGAGCCGTAGACACCGCCGTTGCTCAGGGTAAAGGTCCCTCCTTCGAGATCAGAGAGGTCGAGGCGGTTATTCTGAGCCTTGTCGACGAAGTCTTTGATCGTCTTTTCGATCTCGGCGAAATGGAGCCGGTCGGCATCGCGCAGCACCGGTACCACCAGCCCTTTTTCGGCCCCGATGGCCACCCCGATGTTGTAGAAGTGCTGGTAGACGATGTCGTCGCCGTCGATGCGGGCGTTGACCTCGGGGTATTCCTGGAGCGCTTCCACCGCCGCCTTAATGAAAAAGGACATGAAACCGAGAGCGACGCCGTGCTTCTTTTCGAATTGGTCCCGGTGCTTGCGGCGCAACTCGATCACCCGGGAGAGGTCCGCCTCGTTGAAGGTGGTCAAGATGGCGGATTCCTTGCGGGCCGCCACCAGGCGCTCGGCGATGCGGCGACGGATGCGGCTCATAGGCCGACGGTCGATACGCTCTTCGCCCTCTTTCTCCTCGGCCTTCGCCCCTTTGGCCTCTTGCTTTTCGGCTTTTTCTTTTTCGCCCTCCTGCTTCCTGCCTTCCTCTTTCCTGCCCTCTTCCCCCTCGGCCTTCTTCTCTGCCTTTTCCTCCTTGGCCTCTTTCTTTTCGGCCTTCTCTTCTTTGGCCTTGGGCCTGTCCCCTTTGGCCTCTTCCTTCTTGCCTTCTTCCTCAATAGCGCCGATCACCGCACCGACTTCCACCGTTTCGCCCTCGTCTGCTTGAATCGAAAGCACGCCGTCGGCGTCGGCATTGAGCTCCAGGGTGATCTTGTCGGTCTCCAGCTCGCAGAGCAGGTCGTCTTTTTTCACCCGGTCCCCGTCCTGCTTGTGCCATTTGGAGATCTCCGCCTCATATACCGATTCACCGACTTCGGGAACTTTGATTTCCATGCATATCTCCAGGGTCGTTGGGTTGGGATCTCAGTCTTCCGCCAGGGCGAAGGCTTCCTCAATGATCTTCTTCTGCTCCTCTTTGTGCATCCGGTGGGAGCCCACCGCCGGAGCCGCCGCATTGTCGCGACCGACGTAGCGCACCTCCCGCCCCAGGATTTCGGCCAGGAAGGGACGGATAAAACTCCACGCTCCCATGTTGCGCGGCTCTTCCTGCACCCAGGCGAAGTTCTGCGCCTTGTCGAACGGTTCGAGGGCCTCCTCCAGCAGATCGCGACGCAGAGGATAGAGTTGCTCGATGCGGATCAGGGCGACGTCCCCGCGCTCGTCCTCGCGCTTTTTCTGCAACAGCTCGAAGTAGATCTTGCCGCTGCAAAGCAGCACCGATCGAACCTGGTCCGGGTCATCCTCGGCCGGCAGGATTTCCCGGAAGCCCCCGGCGGCGAACTCCTCGACAGGGGAGATGCAGAGGGGATGACGCAGTAGGCTCTTGGGGGTGAAGACAATCAGCGGCCGACGGAAGGACTGTTGGATCTGGCGTCGCAGGAGGTGGAAAAACTGGGCCGGCAGGGAGGGATTGACGACCTGGATGTTGTCGTTGGCGCAGCTCTGCAGATAGCGCTCGATACGGGCACTCGAATGCTCCGAACCCTGCCCTTCGTAACCGTGCGGCAGGAACATTGTCAGGCCGCAGACGCGGTCCCACTTGCTCATGCTGCTGACGACGAACTGGTCGATGATGACCTGGGCGCCGTTGGCGAAATCACCGAACTGGGCCTCCCAGATGACCAGGCCGTAGGGGGTCTCCAGGGAATAGCCGTACTCGAATCCGAGCACCGAAGCCTCGGCCAGGTCGCTGTCGTAGACCTGGAAGCGGGCCCCTTCGGCGGTCACCGCCGAAAAGGGCACGTACGGCTCCCCGGTCCGGGTGTCGAAGAGGGTCGAATGGCGCTGACTGAAGGTCCCCCGGCGCGAATCCTGGCCCGAGAGCCGGACCGGGATCCCTTCGCCGAGCAGGCTGGCGAAGGCCAGGGCTTCGGCGGTGCCCCAGTCGATCCCGTCGCCCGTCAACACGCTTTCCCGGCGTTTTTTCAACACTTTGTCGATCTTGGGGTGGACCTGGAAGCCTTCGGGCACGGCGATAAGCTCTTCGGCCAGCCGCCGCAGCACCGATTGCTCGACGGCGGTATCCGCCTCGGCGGGAGAGAACTCGCGAACAATCCCGTGCCACTTCCCCTGAAAACCGGTGTCGACCTCCCTGCGCCCGCTCTCCGCCGCCTCTTCCAGGCGCGCCTCGATGCGCTCGGCCATCTCGGCGATCTCCTCGGCCGGAAGCACGCCCTCCTCGACCAGGCGCCCGGCGTAGATTTCGTGAACCGGCGGGCGGTCCTTGATCTCTTCATACATCAGGGGCTGGGTGAAATAGGGCTCGTCCCCCTCGTTGTGGCCGTGCCGACGGAAGCATATGATCTCCAGCACCACGTCGCGGCCGAATTCCCGTCGATAATCCAGGGCCAGTTCGACCATGCGGACGGCCGCCTCCGGGTCCTCGCCGTGCACGTGGAAAATCGGCACGGCGAGCATGCGCGCCACATCGGTGGCGTAGCGGGTGGAGCGGGCGTCCCGTGGGGTGGTGGTGAATCCGATCTGATTGTTGACGACCAGGTGCAGGGTGCCGCCGGTGCAGTAGCCCTCCAGTTGGGAGAGGTTGAAGGTCTCGGCGACCATCCCCTGGCCGGCGAAGGCGGCGTCGCCGTGGATGAGGACCGGCAGCACCCGCTGCTTGCCCTCATCGCCGCAGGCGTCCTGCCGGGCGCGGCACTTTCCCTCCACCACCGGATCGACAGCCTCCAGATGGCTGGGATTCGAGGTCATGGTCAGGTGGATGCTCTTGTCGCCGAATGACTTGTCGGTGGAAAAGCCCTTGTGGTATTTGACGTCCCCCTCGCCGACGAATTCATACTCGACATTATCCTCGAACTCGCTGAAGATGTTCTCCAGCGGCTTTTCGAAAATGTTGGCCAGCACGTTGGGCGTCCCCGGTGGGCGGTGCCGAGGATCAGGGCATTGACCCCGAGACGGACGGCCCGGCGCACCAAATGATCGAGAACCGGGATGAGGGTTTCGCCCCCTTCGAGAGAGAAGCGCTTCTGTCCGAGAAACTTGCGGTGGAGCAGGTTTTCGAACAGGGTCGCCTCCTGCAGTTTCTGCAGAATGGCGCGCTTCTTGTCGACGGGAAAATCCGGGCGGTTGCGCACCTTCTCCATTCGTTCGATGAGCCACTGGCGTTCGTCGGGGTCCTGGATGTGCATGAACTCGACCCCGATGGTGCGACAGTAGGTTTCGCGCAGGAGGTCGAGAATCTCGCGCAGGGTCGCGCTCTCCCTGAGAAAGCGGCGGGTGTGGAAAGTGCGGTCCAGGTCCTCCTCGGCCAGGCCGAAGGCCTGCAGGGAAAGGAGCGGGTGATCGGTGGGACAGGGCGAGAGAGGATCGGTGCAGGCCAGCAGATGGCCGATGTCCCGGTAGCGGTAGATCAGGGACTGGACGGCGGACTGCTTGAGGGCCCGGCCGTTGACTTCCGCACCGGCGGCAGCCAGCTCGAAACCTTCGAAAAAGGCCCGCAGACCGGGCGGAACGCTCTTTGGATCACGGCGCCAGAGGCGTTCCTGACCTTCTATCCACTCCGGGCTGAAATTAATTTCAATGCTCATGAGGCCTGGCAGTCGGGGGAAACTGAAAAGGGGGCAGCGGTAGGGAGGAAGATCCGCGCCGCAGGCTCGGATACCGCATGCAAGTCGCGGAAATTATAGCAACAGACACCGCTGGTTGCAATGCGGTGTCAGGGGGCGTGCGCCGCAAAAGGGCGGGTCGTCATGGGAAGACCATTTGTTTTTTGATTGCGGGAAGCGTTTCCGGCGATGATGGAAATCGAATTATTGATGGCGTCGCAAAAACTCACCAACTGCTGCGTTGCTGCAATTTCTCTCGCTGCTTCGACGTACGCAAGTACGCCTCATTGCTCGATAATCGCGCTCCTTGCATTTGGCGCTTTTTGCTTAGCCATCTGCTATTATGCTTTCTTGCGAAAGCATCAATAACGACGAGGAAGGGAAATTTTAAACAACAACTCGTTGCAAACCCCTTGATGTCCTCAAAGCCGCCGTCCTCTTGTCCGCCGCGATTCGCCCTTCAGTTCGGACGTATCCCCGCCCCGATAACCGGGTCCTTTTTCGGCCGGCTGAACCGCCGGTAGTGGTTCGTCACTTCTTCCTCGATCCGGGTCGTTTCGCGGACCTGGCGCAGGATCTCCTTGAAGGCGTAGGGCTCCCAGTCGGCGTCGGTATCGACGTTGATGCGCTGGGGATTCTTCTTGGTCGCCAGCGCCCGGTGGCGACCGATGCCACCGAGCACGATCCAGGCGTCGGCAAGATCGTTCTCGACGATCGAATCGGCCTCCAGGCGGGAGCCTTCGGCCAGCAAGACGCGGGCGGAAAAAAACGCCGCCAGCCTCTCGACCGCCGCGGCCTGATCGGTCAGCAGGCGATGGGCCTGGCCGGCGTTGCTGCTGTCGATGAAGATGACGACCCGGGCGTTGCGGTATCTCTCGTAATCGACCAGAATCTGCGAGCGAATCATGGCGCTTCTCCCTTTTTTTCCCGTTTCCACCCCGCCTCTTTGCACAGGCTTTACATACTACCGGCATATTACCGAGGTGCAAGGTGCGAAACGCTTTTCCAGCAAGCCAGGAACCTGTCGGACTTGGGGATCGTCACGAGAAAACGGAATGTCGAGGACAGATTTTCGCAAACCCGAGAGCGAATAGTGGGCCTGTTTGCCGAAAATTTGCGAAAACATGGACCGATTTACCTTTTTCGCAGTGGATCTATTCCTGAGTCCGACCGGTTCCTAATACCAGCGGTAGTAGCCGGGATACCAGAAGGGGTCGTTGGGATAGCCGTACAGGTAGGGCTGGGGATAGTGATAGTAGTAAGGATAGGGCGGCCAGGGGTAGAAGGGATCGTAGTACATCTGATCGCGGCCGATGGACTGCCAAAGATGTAGTTCCCCGACTTCGAAGACCGGGTAGGTGTAATTGACTCCGCCGAGACTGCGCACCTCCTGTCCCGCGACCGTTCCCGTCAGGGTGACCAGTGTGCCAGACTGGTAGAGTTCAGGGTCGAGAAACCGCGAAGTGCGGGCCAGGAAACGTCCGCCGGACTCATCCGCCTCCAGCGGCTTGCCGTAGCTGTCGAGGCGATAGGAAAAGACCTCCAGGGTCGTTCCGCCTTCCTCCACCCGGGTGTCGATCAACTTGCCGCCCAGCAGCAGGGTGCTTCCCCGGAAGGCCTCCGGATCCGCCTTGACCTGGGCAAGATCGAGCGCCGGATCGACGGTACGCAACGCCTCTTCGGAAAGAACATGGCCGCAACCGGTCAGCAGCAGCACAAAAACCCCGATTCCGAACAGCACCAGATCGCGCATCGTTCCCTCCGGTTCTTCCTGGCTTCTCCTGTTGCCAGTCTACCCCGACATGAGGCCGGTTTCAACAGGGTCAATAAATGACCTTGTCGTCACCCCGACCGCCGCCGGGCCATCATGAGGAATACGGTTTCCTCAGCTGGGGGACTTCCGGATCTTCCCAGTCTTGTTTGAAGCACCCCTTTTTTCCTCCCCCTCGTCGGCGAAGGCGTTGAGGCGACGGATGAATGCCTTGAGAAGACCGTAACTGCGGTGGTTGAACTCGAAGGCCAGGCGGGGCAGGTGGAGCAGATCGGGCTGGTCCTCTTCCTCGGGGAAGGCCCTGGTGAGCTTGAGAGAGCTTCCGGGCTCGATGATCTCGATGAATTCCCGCTCCAGGGTTTCGACCTGTTCCTGGCTGAGAGCCCGATTCAGGCGGATAACGAAGGTGTTTCCGACAAACCGGCTCGAGTGATAGATACGGTAGAAGTCGTCGATGACCCGTACCGCCTCGGCGGGGTCCCGGGTGATGGTGAAGAGGCTGAAATCCTGGCCGGATATGAGGCCGCGCTTGAGAAGGGTCTTCTTGATGAAGAGCAGCCAGGGCTCCCAGTAGTCGCCTGCGTCGTCGTCGATAAAAACGAGGGGAATCGGGGGGTTTTTCCCGGTCTGAACCAGGGTGAGGGCCTCCATCGCCTCGTCGAGGGTGCCGAAACCGCCAGGAAAAAGGGCCACGGCGTCGGCTTCCTTGAGAAAAGCCACCTTCCGGTTGAAGAAATACTTGTAGGTGATGACGTTGCGGCTTTTCTCCATCACCGGATTGGTTTCCTGCTCGAAGGGCAGGCGGATGTTGGCGGCGAAGGAGTTTTTCGAGCCCGCCCCTTCATTGCCCGCCTGCATGATGCCGCTGCCGCCACCGGTGATGACCATGTAGTCGCGTTCGGCAAGCATCCGCGAGAAAGTCACGCATTTGCGGTAGATCGGTTCGCCCGCGTCGGTGCGCGCCGAGCCGAAAATCGACACCTTCCTCCGGTCGCGGAAGGGACCGAAAATCTTGTTGGTGTAGCGCATCTCCTTCATGGTGGTGCGCATCAGCTTGAGATCGGCCAGGTAATCGTTTTCCTGGCCCGCCTTCAGGGCGCTGATGATCATCTCCCGAATGATGCCTGGATGGTGCACGCCGGCCAGGTGCATGATGTCGTCGATCAGTTCATCGAGTTCGCCGTTGGCGCGCGAGAAGCGTACCTTCATGAAAAGAGGTCTCCTGAGCGGGAATGGTACAAAAGGAACATGGCCGCGGCGTGCCCGGCCCATGGATTAACTATACTACGTTTCAGGGCAGCGGTCCCAGCAGCTGGGCGCCCCCAAGGCGTTCGGCCCGGATCAAAAGCCCGCGCAGGCCGGCTCCGGCAAAGCGTTTCTCAAAGGTTTCATAGCCGAGGCGAAGCTCTTTCTCCAGCGCGTAGAAATTCTCGTTTCCGGCCGCATCCAGGCTCTGCTCAATTGGGTCGCAGACAAAGGTGACGCAATTGAAGGGCCTTCGCCCGACATCGATCCGGCACCCCCGCGGACCGAGGAAAGGGCAGGTCAGGGTAAAATCGGGCGCGGGCGGCTCCCGCTCTGCGACCAGGTAACCCAGGAGGTTGACCAGCGTCAGGTGATTGCGTCCCCGCTCGCAGCACTGACCGCGGCAGGAGCGGCACAGATTTTCCCCGTCCGCGCCGAGAAAGAGGAGGTGCAGACGTTCCTGGAGGCAGGCCACCTCCCCGAGGCGGGAAGTGATCCAGCTGCGCTCCGCCGGCGAGATGCCGGCGAGTTCGGCGCGCAGACCCTCTACGGTCTGCTGCCACAGTTGTTGGTCGTCTCGTGCGCTATCGGACATCGCGGGTCCAAAAAGGCAGACGGCACAGCCGGGGATGCGGTTGTGCCGTCTGCCGAAAACAGGATGGTCGGAGAAGGCCGTAAGCCGGGTTCTGTTTCCCGCACCGGTTACCCGGCGCGGGACGGTGATCATTCCTCTAGGACCGCCGTTGCCGACGGCCTCAAGCAGCCTGACCCGGGAGCTTCGGGCGGGCCGCCCTCGTTCGCTCCCCTATTCGGCCTTGCTCCGGATGGGGTTTACCGAGCTTCCGACGTCACCGCCGGAACTGGTGAGCTCTTACCTCACCCTTTCACCCTTACCACGGCATAGCCGCCGCAAAGCGGCAACGAAGCCGGGCGGTCTTCTCTCTGTGGCACTTTCCCTGGGGTCGCCCCCGGTCCCCGTTAAGGACCATCCTGCCCTGCGGAGCCCGGACTTTCCTCCCCCCGCCTTCGCCAAGGCCGCGGCGGGCAAGCCCTCAATCCCTCGAAAGGGGGCGGGCCTGTCCGCCGTAGCTGCCGCGTAGCGGCAGCGAAGGCGGGCGGCGATCACCTGTCCTTCTCCGACCATCCGTCCTTATCTTACCCTTACCCGGGGCAGAAGAAAAGTCTTTTGCGCCCCGGTCCGCTAAGGCTGGTCGACGAACAGCAGGCGGTTGCAATGCGGACAGGTCTGGATCTCCGGGGTCTGGAACAGGCTGTTGAAGAGCTGCGGGGGAAGCTGCATGTTGCAGCCGAGACAGGTGCCCCTGCGGGCCTCCACGACGGCCACCCCGCCCCGGCGGTCGAGCAGCATCTGGTAGCGCTTGCGGATACGGGCCGGCAGCTGCTCCAGCAGAACCTTCCGCTGGCTGTCCTTTTCGTCCAGCGACTTTTCAAAGCCGGCGAGGGCTTCGGCAATTTCGCCTTTGCGGCTTTCGGCCTTTTCTTCGACAGCGGCAAGTTCACCCTCTTTTTCTTCCCGCTCCCCGCCCAGAGCCGCGATCTCATCGTCCTTGGCCTGAATCTGCTCCTCCAGGTCCTTGTTGAGCTTCTTGGCCGTATCGATCTCCTTGAGGACCGCCACGTATTCCTTCTGGGTCTTGATCCCCGGCAGGCGCCCCTCGGCGCGCTCCACGTTGTCCTTTTCCTGATTCAGGGCCTGAGCCAGTTCCTTGCGCTGGGCTCCGAGTTCCCCGGTTTCGGCCGTCAGTTCATCGACCATGGTCTGAACGCGCTGCAGATCCCCGTCCAGGACCTCCTGTTCCGATACCAGCTCCCGCCGACTCTGACGAATCGCGTTCAGTTCCTGGTCGAGTTCCTGAAGATCCTTGAGCAGTTGCATCTTTTCTTGCACCGTTTTGCCTCCCATCTTTATGCTTTTGAATAAACGCTCGGTTTCCTCGGCTATAAAAAACGAAGGGGATTCAGACCATCCGGAACGGGTCTTTCTCCCCTGTCATTTCGATGAATTCGATATCCAGCCCGCGCTCCTCCGACGCACGGCGCAGCGCCTCCGCCAGCCCGGCCACCATCAACCTCTCGGTGGCGAAATGGCCGGCGTCGATCAGAGCCAGCCCCTGGCTTTCGGCATTTCTGGCTTCGTGATACTTGACGTCTCCGGTCACCAGCACATCGGCTCCCCGCCGTGCCGCCTCGCCGATGAGCGAAGCGCCGCTGCCGCCGCACAGTGCCACCTTGCCTACCGGCCGGTCGCCATCACCCACCAGGCGCAGGGCGGGGACTGCGAGCGCCGCCTTGACCCGTTCGGCGAATTCGGCCAGGGAAATCTTGCCGTCGAGCCGGCCGATCCGCCCGAGCCCGACCTCCGGGCGCCGGTTGTGCAGGGGATAGATATCGTAGGCCACTTCCTCGTAGGGATGGGCCTTGATCATTTTTTCGACCACCCGGCCGAGCCGTTCGCGGGGAAGAATGGTTTCTATGCGCACCTCGTGGGCCTTCTCCGTGCGCCCCGCCTCCCCGAGAAAAGGGTCGGCCTGCTCGCCCGGACGAAACGTCCCGATACCGGCACTGCGGAAGGAGCACTGATCGTAGGCGCCGATATGGCCGGCCCCTCCGGCAAACAATCCGTCGCTCACCGCCCCTTCGTAGCCGACGGGAACGAACACGGCGAGCTTGACCAGGTCGCCGCCGGCAGCGGCGAGCAGGGGCTCGGCATCATCCACTCCCAGCATTTGCGCCAGCCAGTCGTTGAGGCCGCCGGGAGCCCGGTCGAGGTTGGTATGGGCGCAGAGAACGGCGATCTCATCGCGCAGGGCCCGAAACAGGACCCTGCCCGTCTCCCCGACCGGCGTCAGGTTCCGCAGGGGCTTGAAGATCAGGGGATGATGACTGAAAAGGGCCTGGGCGTCGGCGGCGCGGGCCGCTTCGAGGGCTTTTTCCGAGGGGTCGAGGCAGACCAGGACACGGCTCACTACGGCGACCGGGTCGCCCGCCTGCAATCCGACATTGTCCCATTCTTCGGCCAGCGAAGGGGGGTAAAGGGTGTTTACGAGACCGAGCAGGTCCTGAATTCGAGAGGTGCGTTCCTTTTTCATGCTCCGCTAATCGGGGGCAGACAAAAAAAGAGTGCAACTGTATCGTTGCACTCTCAAAACGTCAGGTTGTTCGATATATCGATATGAGTTTTCGACCCATCTCGTTCCCAAGTGGTGGGCCCACCAGGATTCGAACCTGGGACCGACCGGTTATGAGCCGGTGGCTCTGCCAACTGAGCTATAGGCCCTGAAGCTAAAGACGTAGTCTAGGCCTTCCGTTTTTTTCTGTCAAGGTTTTTCCCGCCTCAGCTCGGGGTCTCCTGGAAGCTCTTGAGACGCTTTGCCCGGCTCGGATGACGCAGCTTGCGCAAGGCCTTGGCCTCGATCTGGCGGATCCTCTCGCGGGTGACGGCGAAGTCCTGCCCGACCTCCTCCAGGGTGTGATCGGACTTTTCCCCGATACCGAAGCGCATGCGCAGCACCTTCTCCTCCCGGGGGGTCAGAGTGGACAGAACGCGGGCGGTCTGGTCGGAGAGGTTGCCCTTGATCACCGCCTCCAGGGGCGAGACGACTCCCTTGTCCTCGATGAAATCCCCCAGCGAAGAGTCCTCTTCCTCGCCGATGGGCGTCTCCAGGCTGATCGGCTCCTTGGCGATCTTCAGCACCCGGCGCACCTTCTCCAGGGGCAACTCCATGCGTTCGGCGATCTCCTCGGGCGTCGGCTCGCGGCCGATCTCCTGCACCAGTTGCCGGCTGGTGCGAATCAGCTTGTTGATCGTCTCGATCATGTGGACCGGGATGCGGATGGTGCGGGCCTCGTCGGCGATGGCCCGGGTGATGGCCTGGCG
>Ga0102953_1001086_pt1 | contig 17660 bp, 20 predicted proteins | sample SalPon2A_C_D2_MG_FD_78509 | JGI IMG/M metagenome (GOLD analysis project Ga0102953, IMG submission 78509) | Soil microbial communities from South San Francisco under conditions of wetland restoration - Salt Pond MetaG R2A_C_D2_MG | ecosystem: Environmental > Terrestrial > Soil > Wetlands | place... | reverse complement strand
CGAGCCGCGCGAGCGTGAGCAGCTGTTCGACCAGGCGCGCCGCGCGGTCGCTGCCGGCGACCACCTTGTCGAGCGCGTGGCGCCGCGTCGCGTCGTCCGGCGCGCCGCGCGCGACCTGGGCCTGGGTCTTCAACGCCGCGAGCGGGGTGCGCAGCTCGTGCGCGGCGTCGGCGGTGAAGCGGCGCTCGCGCTCGACGAGACTGCCGACGCGGCCGAACAGGGCGTTCAGGCTGCGCACCAGCGGCACCACCTCGGCCGGCGCGTCCCCGGTGGCGAGCGCACCGAGGCTTTCCGGCTCGCGCGCCTCGACCTGGCGCCCGAGGGCGCGCAGCGGCCCGAGCGCGCGCGCAATCACCAGCCAGGCGAGCAGGCCGAGCGCGGGCAGCGCGAACGCGAGCGGCACCAGCAGGTTGCGCGCGACGCCGGCGGCGATCTCGCGGCGCGCCTCGTCGCGCTCGCCGACCTGAACCAGGAAGTGCCGCTCGTCGTCCCAGGTGCTGAATACGCGCCAGCCCTTGCCGCCGATCGTCACCTGGCTGAAGCCCTGTTCGCGCGGCGACAGGCGCGCCCGCGGCGCGTTGGCCGAGTGCAGCCGCAGCTCCCCGCCGTGCTCCCAGACCTGGAACGCGACCCGGCGCGAGCGCTCGCCGAGCTGCTGCGCGTGCTCGAGGTCGATCTCCTCCAGCTCGCGGCCGGCCTGGGCCACGATCATCGACGCCGACTGCGCGAGGTGCGCGTCGAGCAGGCGGTTGATCTCGTGCCGGGTGTCGAAATAGCTGTACAGCGCGGTGGCGAGCCAGACCAGCGCGACCGCGCCGAGCAGCGCGGCGAGCAGCCGGCCCTTGAGCGAATAGCGCGCGGCGCGCGCCGGCGCCGCTTCAGGCATCGGTCTCGCGCGGCATCAGGTAGCCCACGCCGCGCACGGTGCGGATCAGCTCCGGCGCCAGCTTGCGCCGCAGGTGGTGGACGTGGACGTCGATCGCGTTGCTCTCGACCTCCTCGCCCCAGGCGTAGAGGCGCTCGGCGAGCTGCTCGCGCGTCATGACCCGCCCCGCGCTCAGCATCAGCGCGTGCAGCAGCGCGAATTCGCGCGCCGGCAGGTCGACCGGGGCGCTGCGGAACCCGGCGCGGCGCGCCGCCGGGTCGAGCTCGAGCTCGCCCACGCGCAGCGTGGGCGCCGCCTCGCCGCCTGCGCGCCGGACCAGGGCGCGCAGGCGCGCCGCCAGCTCGTGCAGGTCGAAGGGCTTGACCAGGTAGTCGTCGGCGCCGCCGTCCAGGCCCTTGATGCGGTCCTCGACCGCGTCGCGCGCGGTTAGGATCAGCACCGGCACCTTGGCGCCGCCGGCGCGCGCGCGGCGCAGCAGCTCGAGCCCCGACAGGCGCGGCAGGCCGAGGTCGAGCACCACCGCCGCGTAGTCGCTGGTCTTGAGCGCGAGCTCGGCGGCGACGCCGTCCTGCACCCAGTCGACGGCGAAGCCCGCCTGGCCGAGCCCGGCCTTCGTGCCGTCGCCCAGGAGCGCGTCATCCTCGACCAGAAGAACGCGCACCGCCCGGATCTCCCGTTTTGTAGCCCGTCAGCATCGAGCGCACCAGATTCTCCCGGTGAAGCAGGCTGCTCACGAGGACGCCGGCGACATGCACGATAACCACCGCGAGCAGCGTGTTGGCGACGCCTTCGTGGAGCTCTTCCAGCCAGCCGCCGCCGATGTCATTGTAAGTCGCGTAGCCGGTCGCGCCGGAGAGCACGGTGAGCGCGAGCAGGGCGTAGATCGCCCAGCTGCCGGCGGGGTTGTGGCCGAGGTAGTGCTGCGGGCGCAGGGTGAGCAGCGACTTGAGATAGGCGGCGAGGCGCTTGGGCCCGAAGGCGAACGAGCGAAAGCGCGCATAGCGGGTGCCGACCAGCCCCCACACCAGGCGGAACGCAACCAGCCCGAGCATGGCGTAGCCGAGCGCGACGTGAACGTCGCGCTGGCGCTCGGACTCGGCGGTGAGAAACGCGCCGAGGAACGACAGCGCGAGCAGCCAGTGGAAGGCGCGCGTGGGAACGTCCCACACCAGAATTCTCGATTTGCGCATGGCAGTGCTCCTTATCTTGGGATGCGGATGTTGCGTTCGCTGAAATCGCCCCGCTCGGCGGCGCGGTGGCAGGCGGAGCAGTTGGCCGCGCTCGTGACCGACGGCCGCTTCCAGGCCGCAGCCGGCACCTCGTCGTGCTCGTGGCGGAACCAGGCGCTCTCGCTGATGCGCAGGGTCTGCGCGTTCGCGCGCCGGCCGCGGCCCGCGTTGCGCTCGAGAAAGGCGCCGATCTCGGCGGCGGCGGCGGGATCGAGGCTGGCGTCGGTGCCGAAGTGCTTGTCGAGCCCCGCCATGATCCCGCGCCAGGCCGGCGCCGGCAGCAGCTGCGGCGGGTAGGCGAGGTGGCAGCTGCCGCATTCGGCCTTCCAGCGCGCGTTGTCGGCGCTATAGCGGTGGCCGTCGGCCAGCGCCTCGTGCGCGAGCAGCGCGAGGCCGGCCAACAGCGAGACGGTCCACACGATCAGGTCGAGCGCGAGTCTGCGGCGCGAATGGTTCATTTGCGGCTTCTCCTATCCGAGCGACATCAGGTACGCGAGCACGTCACCCTTCTCCTGGGCGCTGCAGGGCCGGCCGAGGACGTCTTTGCAGTTGCGCCGGAACCACTTCTCGACCCGCGCGGGGTCGGTGAAGCGCTCGGCGTTGGCCGCCGGCGCGAGCGGCGCGATGTCCTTGCCGGTGATGGTGTGCCGCCCGCGCGCGAGCGGGTTTTCGGTGTGGCAGGTGGAGCAGCTCCAGTCGCTGCCGTGGCGCGAGTTGAACAGGCGCTCGCCGCGCGGCGCCGAAAACCCCGCCGCGCCCTGCGCCGCGAAGCCGTGCAGGATTTCCGCCGGCGTCGCCGCCCAGGCCGAAGCGGCCGCGAGCAGGCCGATTGCGAGTCCGATGGTGCGCATATCGTTTCCTCCGAACAGAGTTGACGATCGGCACTGTAGGAACCCGGGATTAAGGAACCATTAACCCGAAATCCGCGCGGCAAACTGATTCGTTGACCCCGCCCCCGCGGGCCTGTATAACAACTGTGCAGGATTCTCAAGCAGCGAAGCGGCCGATCCGTCTTGGCGTTCGCGCCGGCGACTGCAGACAAAGCCCGGGAAACCGGGCTTTTTTGTTTCTCATTCACCTAGGGTGGCGAGCATGCAGACATTCAAGCGCGCCCGGGTCGAGCAGTGGACCCGGGAGAAAATCGAATCCCTGAGCACGCCGGAGGTGCGCCAGCTGAGCGCCAACGCGCTCAATCTGGGCGAGCCCGAGATCGCGGCGCTATGCGAGGAAGTGCTCGATGCGCGGCCGCGCGGGCGCCCACCGGTGCGCCGGGTGGTGCGCAAAGGCGAGCCGCGGCGGCTGGTGTCGCGCGCGCAGGCGCTCGGCCTGCGCGGCGTCACGCTGCGCAACCGGTCCTGGAGCCGCGGCGGGGTGAGGGAAAGCGACGGCGCGGTGGTGCTCGCGCTCTGGGCCGAGGACGTGCAGCTGGCCGACGGCGCCAGCAACTACCTGCTGTGGGCGCCGAACGTGGAAGGCGCGCGCCCCTGGTCGGATACGCCGGGCGGCCAGGAGAGGCTGGAACACTGCCGGCTCGCGGCCGAAGGCGGCAACGCCGAGGGGCTGCTCGTCTACGGCGAGCGCATGGAGGGCTCACTGCCCGACGACAAGGCGCTCAGCGTGCAAGGCGCGGACCCTCATACCGTGCTCACCCTGCGGGTGGAAAAGCGCGCCGAGGAGTACTGGGCGACCTGGGGCGGCGGGACGAACGCGACGACCTGAGTCGCGACATTGCGGGAGGCGCGAGGCGAATGCAGAAGCACACCGTTTGGAGGCAGCAGGAGCAGCAGCTGCTGGAGCGCTGGGCCGCCGCGACGGAGCGCCATCGCGTGACGCACGAAGCGCTCTCGGCCTCGCGCCTTGCGCAGGGCGACGGCGCGGCGAACCACGAGCTGGCGCAGAAGGCGCAGGCCGCACGCGCCGAGATCGAGGCGCTGAGGCGGGAAGTCGCGCACCTGAAGCGCAAGTTCCTCTCCGGAGACCGGTACTAGCCGGGTAACCCTTCCGCGCCCGAAACGATTTAAGCTTGCCACGTATTTCCGTGACTGCCACGGAGTGGATATGCCCGAAATCGTCGCCGTAGACCGCCTCGACGTCCTGGTGCTGGTGGACAACCTCACCGACAGCCTGTCGAGCACGCCGAACAACGTGATCACGGAGTGGACCGGGCTGATCACCGGCGGTCGCATGCACATCGTCTCGGGTGGAGCGATCTGCTGCGCGCACCACGGGCTGTCGCTGCTGATCACGGCGCACGTGGGCGCCAACAAGCGCACGCTGCTGCTCGACGCGGGGCCGGAAGGCGCGACCTTCCAGCGCAACGCGGGAATCCTGGGGGTCGATTTCGGCGCCATCGACGCGGTGGTGCTGTCGCACGGGCACTGGGACCACGCCGGCGGGCTGCTGACGGCGATCGAGTCGATCTCGGGCCACCGCGGCGCGGGCGAGGTGCCGTGCTACGTGCACCCGGGAATGTTCGCCCAGCGCGCGACGCAGCGCCCGACCGGCGAGATGGCGGTGCACGAGCCGGTGCCCGACCCGGCCTTGCTCGCCGAAGCGGGAGCGAACGTGATCAACACGCGCGAGCCGCAGGCGCTGTGCGGCGGCGCGTTCTACCTCAGCGGCGAGATCCCGCGCCGCACGCGCTACGAGCTCGGGCTGCCCGGGCACATGCGGCGCGCGGCCGACGGCAAGTCGTGGGAGCCGGACCCGCTGCTGATGGACGAGCGCTTCGTTTCGGTGCAGGTGAGGGACAAGGGGCAGTTCGTCTTCTCGGCCTGCTCGCACGCCGGCGTGATCAACGTGCTCAGGCACGCCAAGAAGGTGTTCCCCACGGTGCCGCTGTACGGCGTGATGGGCGGCCTGCACCTGTCGGGAATCACCGAGAAGGCGATTCCGAAGACGGTCGCCGACATGAAGAAGCTCGGCCTCAAGCTGCTCGCGCCGGGGCATTGCACCGGCTGGCGCGCGCTGTCGGCGATGGCGCGGGCGTTCGGCGACGACGTGCTCGCGCCCTCGGCGGTCGGCAAGCGCTATCTGATCTGATCCGGGCGCGGCGTGCATTTTCTCGAACAGGCGGCGGTGTTCCTGCTCACGGCGGTCGTGCTGGTGCCGCTGTTCCGCCGCGCGCGGCTCGGCGCGGTGGTGGGCTACCTGGTCGCGGGGATGCTGATCGGGCCCTCGGGCCTGGCGCTGATCGGCGACCCGGCGGCGACGCTGCGGTTCGCCGAGTTCGGGGTGGTGCTGCTGCTGTTCATCATCGGCCTCGAGCTCGAGCCGCGGCGGCTGTGGGTGATGCGGCGCTACGTGTTCGGCCTCGGCGGCGCGCAGCTGGCGGCGACCGGGCTCGCGCTCGGCGCGGCGGCGTTGTGGCTGGGGCTGGACTGGCGCGCGGCGACGGTGACCGGGCTGGGGCTCGCGCTGTCCTCGACCGCGCTGGTGCTCACCGCGCTCGCCGAGCGCGGCCAGCTCGCGGCGCGCCACGGGCGCGAGGCGTTCGCGGTGCTGCTGTTCCAGGACATGGCGGTGATCCCGATGATCGCGCTGCTGCCGCTGCTCGCGGGCGGCGCCTCGGGGATGCAGCTCGCGCCGGCGCTCAAGGGCCTGGCGGCGATCCTGGTGGTCGTCGCGGCGAGCCGCAGGGTGGTGCGCCCGGCGCTGCAGGCGGTGGCGCGCTGGGGCGGGCGCGAGGTGTTCACCGCCGCGGCGCTGCTGCTGGTGGTCGGCGCCGCGCTCGGCATGGAGCTGATCGGGCTGTCGCCCTCGCTCGGCGCCTTCCTCGCCGGGGTGCTGGTCGCGGACTCGGAGTTCCGCCACGAGCTCGAAGCCGACATCGAGCCGTTCAAGGGCCTGCTGCTCGGCCTGTTCTTCATCGCGGTGGGGATGAGCGCGAACCTCGGCCTGCTCGGGCGCGAGCCGCTGCTGGTGCTCGCGCTGGCGCTCGGGCTGATGGCGCTCAAGTTCGCGATCGCGGCGCTGCTCTCGCGCGCGATGGGCGCGCCGTGGGCGAGCGCGCTCGGCACCGGCGACGCGCTGTCGCAGGGCGGCGAGTTCGCCTTCGTCCTGTTCACCGCCGCCGCGGGCTTCGGCGTGCTCGACGCGGCGACCGCCGAGCTGCTGGTGCTCGCGGTGACGCTGTCGCTGGTGATCTCGCCGCTGGTGTTCGCGCTGCACGACCGGCAGCTGACACGCTGGCGCGCGCGCGCAGCGCAGCCCGAGTTCGACGTTATCGACGACCCGGCGCGGCCGGTGATCATCGCCGGCTACGGCCGCGTCGGGCAGATCATCTCGCGCGTGCTGCGCATGTGCGGCATCGAGTTCACCGCGCTCGAGCTGTCGTACCAGCAGGTCGACTTCGTGCGCCGCTTCGGCAACAAGGTGTACTACGGCGACGCCTCGCGCATCGAGCTGCTCCAGGCCTCCAAGGCGGGCGAGGCGAAGCTGTTCGTGCTGGCGATCGACGACGTCGAGGCCTCGCTGCGCACCGCCGCGGTGGTGCGACGGCACTTCCCCGAGCTGCCGATCCTGGCGCGCGCGCGCAACCGCAGCCACGTCTTCCGCCTGCGCGACCTCGGGGTGCGCATGATCATGCGCGACACCTACCCGGCCAGCCTCGACATGGCCGAGCAGGCGCTGCTGCGCCTGGGGCTGTCGGCCGCCGCCACCGCGAGCGCGCTGTCGCTGTTCCGGCGCCACGACGAGGAGATGCTCGAAGGCCAGTACGCGATGCGTGACGACGAGGCGAAGCTGATCCAGACCTCGCGCGAGGCCTCCCAGCAGTTGAAGGAGCTGTTCGAGTCCGACCCCGCCGTGCGCCGCCGCCCAGGCGGCTAGAATCGTCCTCCGCAACCCCATTCTACGAATCCACAAGGAGCCAACCTATGCCAGAGGCGACGCCGCTCGCGCCGCGCGACTGGGCCAGCCAGCCGCCTTACCTCTACCCGGGCTACAAGTCGACCGCCAAGCGCGGCCCGACCCGGCCGCTGGTGCCGCTGAAGAGCGCGCTGGCGCAGCGCAACGCCCCGGTCTACGGCCATGAGGACATCGGCCCGCTCGATCACGACCTGACCCGCAACGCGGCCCGCAACGGCGCCCCCCTGGGCGAGCGCATCGTCGTTACCGGGCGGGTGGTGGACGAGGACGGCCGGCCGGCGGCGCACACCCTGGTCGAGATCTGGCAGGCCAACGCCGCCGGGCGCTATGTGCACAAGGCCGACCAGCACAATGCGCCGCTCGACCCGAACTTCCTCGGCGCCGGGCGCTGCCTGACCGACAAGGACGGCCGCTACCGCTTCCTGAGCATCAAGCCGGGGGCCTATCCGTGGCAGAACCACCCCAACGGCTGGCGGCCCAACCACATCCACTTCTCGTTGTTCGGCCAGCATTTCGCCAGCCGCCTGGTGACCCAGATGTACTTCTCGGGCGACCCGCTGCTGCCGCTCGACCCGGTCTACCTCAGCGCCCCCGAGGGCGCGCGCGAGCGCCTGCTGTCGCGCCTCAACCTGGACGCGGTGGGCGAGGCGGGTTTCGCGCTCGGCTTTGAGTTCGACATCGTGCTGCGCGGCCCGCACCAGACCCCGACGGAGTCCTAGACCATGGCCCTGACCCAGACCCCCTCCCAAACAGTAGGTCCTTACTTCGCCTATGGCCTAACGTCCGAGCAGTACGGATACGACTTCAAGAGCCTGTTCGGGCCGGTGCTGGCCGAGCCGCAGGCCACTGGCGAGCACATCCGCCTGAGCGGCCGGGTGTTCGACGGCGACGCTGTGCCGATCCCCGACGCGATGCTCGAGATCCGCCAGGCCGACGCCCAGGGGCGCTTCGTCGCCTCGCGCGCGGAGGCTCTCGCCAGCGGCTTCCGCGGCTTCGGCCGCTGCGGCACCGGCACCCAGGCCTCGCGCCACTACTGGTTCGACACCATCAAGCCCGGCGCGGCCGCCGCGGGCGAGGCGCCCTGCATCGACGTCATCGTGACCATGCGCGGCATGCTGCTGCACGCTTTCACCCGGGTCTACTTCGACGACGAGGGCGAGGCCAACGCGCACGACCCGGTGCTCGCGGCGCTGCCGGCCGCGCGCCGCGCGACGCTGATCGCCAGGCGCGAGGCGCAGCCCGGCGGCGTCGCCTACCGCTTCGACGTCCACATGCAGGGCCCGAAGGAGACGGTGTTCTTCGACCTGTAGCGCGACGGCCTAGGGCGCGGCGGCGTACAGCTTCTCGCGCCGCCCCTGGCAGGCGGCGCAGCGCAGCGCGGTCGGATTGGCCTGCAGCCGTCCGGGCGGGATCGGCTCGCCGCAATCTTCACACATCCCGTAGCGGCCGTCGGCCGCCCTGGCGCGCGCGGCGTCGATGCGCGCCAGCTCGCGCAGGTGCAGGTCGAGCAGGTCGTTCTCGATCGCGCTGCGCACGCGGCCGAAGGCGCGGTCCGCGTCGTCCCCCGCGGGGTCGGCGGCGAGGCCCTGCTCGTCAAGCGCGCTGCGCCGCTCGGCCACCAGGCCGCGCAGCTCGCGCTCGCGCTCATCCAGCGCGGCGAGCAGCGCGCTCAGCCCGCGGTCCGTAAGCTTCTCAGAGTTCTGGCTCATCCCGCTCCGACAAGGCGCGGTCGGCGAAGTTTCCCGCCCCGGCTGCGCTAGGCCCGCTGCTGCTGCCAATCGGCGCGGCGGAAGCGCTTGCGCCGCGCCGGCGCCGGCTCGCCCAGCGCCGCGTACTCGCGCAGCCGATCGCCCACCGCGCGCGCCACTTCGCCCGGCAGCTGGTGCGCGACCGCCCCGAAGCGCCGCGCGATCGTGTCGGGCTTGAGCCGGTTGGCGCCGTCGTGGAAGTAGCCGCGCTCGCGGTCCCACACCAGCGCGCGCTCGCCGGCATCGAGCCCGTAGCACAGCTCGAAGCCGTGCAGCACGCCGCCCGCCGCCTGCGACACGAACAGGTCGAAATAATCGTCGTGAAACCAGCGCCGCTGGGTCAGCGGCGCGTCCTGCGTTAGGCCCAGAATTTCACGCATGTGCCAAGTTTACCCCGCGCCGTGGCTGCGGTGCGGTGTTGACCCGGGGGGCCGCCGCGCGTAGCTTGGGCGACGCCTTTTCCCGACAGGAGGGACCGATGAGACCCGAGCTTACGATGCTGGTGTGGGCGGTGGCGCTCGCGTTCGTGCAGGTGCTGATCGCGGTGCAGGGCGCGATGATGCAGGTCGGCCTGATGACCCTGGTGCAGAATCGCGAGAAGTTCCCCGAGCTGACCGGCTGGGCGGGGCGCGCCTACCGCGCGCACCGCAACATGATCGAGAACCTGGTGCTGTTCGCCGCGCTGGTGCTGGCCGCGGTGGCCGCCGGGCGCACCAACGGCACCACGCTGCTCGGCGCCGAGCTGTTCCTGTGGGCGCGGGTCGCCCACGCGATCGTGTACCTGATCGGCCTGCCGTGGCTGCGCACCGGGCTGTGGGCGGTGTCGGTCCTCGGCCTGATCCTGATCTTCTCCCAGCTCCTGTAGCCGGCGCCGCAGGCTCAGTCGCGCCGCTCGTCGTAGTAGCGAGCCGGCGGCGGGTAGAGGTAGACGCGCCGGCGGCGCAGCGGGCGGCGGGCCTGGGGCTGCGCCTCGATCGCGGCCGGCACCTTTTCGCCCTTGGCGTACATGCACTGCGTGTAGGCCATGTCGTAACGCTGCTGCAGGGTGTAGGCGGAGCGCTGGGCGGCGCCCGCGCCGGCGGCCGAGCCGACCAGCAATCCGGCGCCGGCGCCGACCCCGGCGCCCTTGTGGCCGCCGATCAGCGCGCCGGCCACCGCGCCGACCGCGGTGCCGACCGCCGCGCTCTTCACTCCGCTCTCGACCGAGGCCTGCGCCGGCGTGGCGCTGGCCTGGCCGCTGGCGAACTGGCGGCATTCGTAGTCGTCGGCGCGGAACTGATCGAAGCTCTTGCCGTCCCCGGGCAGCACCATCACGCTCGGCCCGCTCGGCGGCACGGCGGCGCAGGCGCCGAGCGCAAGCGTCGCCACCAGGGGAAGAAGTTTGTTCATCGTCATCGCACCGATTGCGGCAGATGGCTACAACATAATCCAGCCGCGCCGGGCCGGGCGAGGAATTAGTAACGATTCGTTACCGGCGCGCGGTGCCTCAGCCCATGCTGACGACGATTTTGCCCACCTGCGCGTCGGACTCCATGTAGTCCTTCGCCGCGGGCAGCTCGTCGAAGCCGAACACGCGGTCGAGCAGCGGCTCGATGCGCCCATCGGCGATCGCCGGCAGCAGGTCGGCGACGAAGCCGCGCACGGTCGCCGAGCGCTGCTCGGCGCTGCGCAGCCGGTTCGAAACGCCGAACACGGTCAGGCGCTTCGCGTGCAGCGCCTCGAGATCGATCTCGCTTCTGAGCACGCCGTCGACGTGGCCGACGGTGGCGAGCCGTCCCTCGAACGCGAGCGTGCGCAGGCATTCCGGGAACAGCGACCCGCCCACGGTGTTGACCACCAGGTTCACGCCCTTGCCGCCGGTGGCCGCCATCACCGCGTCGTGGAAATCGCCCTTGCGCGTGGCGAGCGCGAGGTCGAGGCCGAGCGGCGCCAGCCGCTCGAGCTTTTGCCTCGAGCCGGAGGTGCCGACGACTTTGGCACCGAGCGCCTTGCCCGCCTGCAGCGCGCCGACCCCGACGCCCGAGGACACGCCGGTGACCAGCAGCCATTGGCCGGCGCTCAGCCGCCCCTGCCCGAGCAGCATGTCGTGCACCACCATGAACACCAGCGGCACCGCGGCGGCCTGCTCCCACGACAGCCGGGCGGGGACGGGGATCGCCTCGCGCGCGTCGATCAGCGCGTACTCGGCGAAGGCGCCGGCCGCGCGCCCCATCACGCGCTCGCCCGGCGCGAATCCGGCCACGCCGGCGCCGAGCACGGCGACCTCGCCCGCGGCCTCGCCGCCGGCCGGCTTGGGCGCGCCGCCGGGCTTGGCGCCGATGCCGCGCGCCGCGAGCAGCTCGCCGCGGTTGAGGCCCGCCGCGCGCACTCGCAGCAGAATCTGGCCCGCGCCGGGCTCGGGCTGCGGCGCCTCGCGCCGCTCGAGCAGCGCGCGTCCGGCTTCGCCGCGCAGGGTGTAGGAGATCATGGGCCGCGAGTGTATTACATCCGGCGCCGCTTCGTGGTTCAATCCCGGCCCATGACCGCGCCGCCCCTGCTCGACGAGAGCACCGCCGCCTTCGTTCAGGACGCGGTGTCGATCGGCGCCGCCTCGCGCGGCGCGGGCGACCTGCCGGTGCTGGCGCGCGCCTCGGGCTGCCGCGTGGCGCCGGACCGGCGCCGCGTCGCGCTCTACCTCGCACGCTCTCAGTCCGCAGCGCTGATCGACGCGGTGCGCGCCACGCGCGCGGTGGCCGCGGTGTTCAGCCTGCCGAGCAGCCACCGCTCGGTGCAGCTGAAGGGCGTCGACGCCGAGCTCGGCCCGCCGCAGGCGGGCGACTTCGAGTCGGCCGGGCGCTACATCGAGGCCTTCGCCGCCGAGCTCGAGCCGCTCGGCTTCAGCGGCGAGCTGGCGCGCGCGCTGCTGTGGCTCGAGGCGCAGGACCTCGTCGTGCTCTGGTTCACGCCTTCGGCCGCGTTCAGCCAGACGCCGGGCCCTGGCGCCGGCGCGCCGCTGCGCCCCGCGCCATGACGCTCTCGATCGACTCGATCCGCGACTGCCTCGAGGGCGCGATTCCCGCCATGGTGGCCACCTGCGCCGCCGACGGCACGCCCAACGTGAGCTTCGTCTCGCAGGTGCACTACGTCGACGACGCGCACGTCGCGCTGTCGTTCCAGTTCTTCAACAAGACGCGCGAGAACGTGCTCGCCAACCCGCGCGCGGCGGTGGCGGTGATCGATCCGCGCAGCGCGGCGCACTACCGCCTCGCGCTCGAATACCTGCGCACCGAGACCGAGGGGCCGCTGTTCGAGCGCATGAAGGCCAAGCTCGCCGGCATTGCCTCGCACAGCGGCATGAGCGGGGTGTTCCGGCTGCGCGGCTCGGACGTGTACCGGGTGCTCGGCATCGAGCGCGTGCCGGGCCGCGAGATGCCCGCGCCGCCGCGGCGCAACCTGCTGGCCGCGCTGCGAAGCTGCAGCGAGCGGCTTGCGCGCTGCGCCGACCTCGGGCGGCTGATCGACGAGCTGCTGGCCTGCCTCGACGAGGTGTTCGGCATCGGCCACTCCATGGTGCTGGTGCCCGACGGCGCCGGCGCGCGCCTGTACACCGTCGCCAGCCGCGGCTACCCGGCTTCCGGCGTCGGCTCCGAGATCCCGCTCGGCTGCGGCGTGATCGGCGTCGCCGCGCGCGAGCGCACGCCGATCCGCATCTCGCACATGACCTCGGACTACGCCTACGGCCAGGCGGTCCGCGAGCGCGCGGCGGCCGAAGGCCTGGGCGACATGCTCGAGATCATGATCCCGCTGCCGGGGCTCGCCGAGGCGCGCAGCCAGCTCGCGTTGCCGGTGGCTGCGGGCGAGCGGCTGCTCGGCGTGCTGTACGTCGAGAGCGCCGAGGAGATGCGCTTTGGCTACGACGACGAGGACGCGCTGGTCGCGCTCGCGACCCAGACCGGGATGGTGGCGCGGCTGCTGCAGGACGCGGCCGAAGCGCACGATGAGGCGCCCGCCGCGGTCGCGCGCGCGGCGCCGCCGGACGGCACGCCGGTGCCGGTGCGCCACTACGCCGCCGACGGCAGCGTGTTCATCGGCGACGACTACCTGATCAAGGGCGTCGCGGGGGCGATCTTCTGCAAGCTGCTGCGCGACTACGGCCGCGAGGGGCGCACCGAGTTCAGCAACCGCGAGCTGCGCCTCGATCCTTCGATCCGGCTGCCCGACGTCAGCGACAACCTCGAGGCGCGCCTGATCCTGCTCTCGCGCCGGCTGGCCGAGCGCTGCGAGTTCCTCAGGATCGAGAAAACGGGGCGCGGACGCTTCCGGCTCGTCGTCGCGCGCCCCGTCAGGCTGATCGAGATGGCGGCCTGAGCGCCTAGGCGGCGAGCGGCCCGATCGCCGCGCCGAGCTTGTACCAGTCGCGCTCGCTGAGCTGCCCCTTGAGCATCGCCAGGATGCCGGCGAAGGCCTGCGGCGGCAGCACGGGCTGCATCTCGGAGAGCTTTGCGGCGCGGTCGGCGGCGGTCATCGCCGGCAGCATCCAGCGCGCCACGGCGGCCATCTCGTCGGGCGCGATCGAGGCCACCAGCGCGCCCTCGATTGCCTCCAGCTCGGCGTCGCTGTAGGCCTCCCACAGCAGCGCGTTGTGCGCCGTTTCCTCGTGATGCATGTGCTCGAGGTTCTCGGCCACGAACAGGGCGAGCGAGCGGTAGAGCTCGAGCGCGGCCGCAGCGCGCGCCTCGCCCTCGGCGCGTTCGAGCGCGCGCAGGTCGGCCTCGAGCGCCTCGATCGAGCGCAGGTGGTGAACGTGCTCGCCCGCCGCCTGCGCGGTCGCACCGGGGCGGCGCGCTTCCATCGCCGCGTGCACGAAATCGTTCTCGTGCTCGAGGTGGCCGCGGCACAGCGCGAGCAGCCCGCGCAGTTGCGCCGCGCCCTCGGTGAGCTCGACCTCGTCCGCGGCGTCCAGGCGCCCGATCGTGCACAGCGTGTCCGCCATGAAGCTGCGCAGGCCCTTGTGGATCTGCGCGTACAGGTCGTGGCGCCCGGCGGCGGGTTGCGGGCGCGGCTTGAGCATTACGGCCGTTTGAGCCATGTCGTCCTCCCGTGTGAAATCGACGGGAGGGACTGTAGGCGCGCGGCGCCCGCCGCGTTGCTAAATGCTGCCTAAGGAATTCCTAAGAGTTTCTTAAAAAGGCGGCAAGGCCGCCGCTAGCGCGGAAGAGCGAGGGCTTTCTGCCGGTACAGCATGAGGCAGGCGTCCACCACGGCCGCGTCGAATTTCGTCTCCCTGCCCGACTCGACGACCGCCAGGGCGCGCTCAAGGCCGAGGGCTTCCCGATAGGGGCGGTGCGAGGACATCGCCTCGATCGTGTCGGCGACGGCGAGGATGCGCGCCTCGAGGATGACCTGCTCGCCCTTGAGTCCCTGCGGGTAGCCAGAGCCGTCGAGCCGCTCGTGGTGCTGATGGACGGTCTGCGCGAGCGGCCAGGGAAAGTCGACGTTTTTCAGGATATCGTAGCCGCGCCGCGGGTGTTCCTTGATCAATTCGAACTCGATCTCGGACAACCGGCCCGGCTTGGCGAGAATCTCCGCGGGCACGCTTATCTTGCCGATGTCATGCAGCAGGCCGATCACCCTGAGTCCCTCCAGGCGGTGCTCTTCCAGGCCAAGCTCGCCGCCGATCGCCGCCGCGATTTCGCCCACTTTGCGCTCATGGCCGGAGGTGTACGGGTCGCGCATTTCGCTCATGGTCGACGCCACCTGCACGGTGCCGCGCAGCGCGCTTTCGAGTTTCGCGACGTAGTTGTTGATCTGGTTCTCGGCGTCCCGGCGCTCGGAGATGTCCTGCAGCAGGCCGACGATCGCCGGCCGGTCGCGGTAGGTCGAGAGCGCGCCGTCCGCGCCGACGTCGATCCGCGCGCCGTCGCGCGCGAGGGCGCGGAAGGTATACCGTTCCCGGCGCGACCCGCCGCCGAAGCGGCGCGCCATCATGGACGCCACCAGTTCCCTGTCCTCCGGCGCGACGAGCAGTTCGTACGGCCGGCCGACGATGTCGTCGGGCGACGGATAGCGGAAGATCTCGGCGAGCCTTGAGTTCACGTAGCAGATCCGGCCGTCCTGGACCACGTACACCCCCGCGATCGACTGTTCGACCATGCAGCGGAACCGCTCTTCCGATTCGAGGAGCTCGGCTTCGGCGCGCTTGCGCAGCGTGATGTCCCGCGCGCTGGCGAAGAGCATCGTTTGCCCGTCGACGGCGGAAGCCGCTACCGACACTTCGGCCTCGATGACAGTGCCGTCCTTGCGACGGAATCTGGTCTCGAACACTTCGCGCCGCTTCAGGATTTCGCTTATCTTGGCCTCGATTTCCTTGCTGTTCCACTGCGCGTCCCAGTCGCGCACGTTCATCGACAGCAGCTCTTCGCGCGAGTATCCGAGCATGTCGCAGAACGCGGCGTTCACCGCAACCACGTTGCCGTCGACGTCGACGACGTGGATTCCGTCCATCGCGTTTTCGATGGACAGCAATTGAGGAGGAACGCTGCGCCGCATGTCCATATTCGCTTCCCGGTCCGGCCTTCGCCTTCTTTCCCGCCGACCGCCTGTTCGATCGATGACCGCAAGCATAGACCATATGTCCGGTGGTGCTGGAAGTCCGCCCCGCGGGTTTATCGTTTTGTCCAGCCAACGGGGTCTCGAGGCCCCCCGGGTCGCCGAGAAAAGCGCCGACCAGGGGGATCAATAGTGATACGGTCGTGCGCGGGAGGTCGGACATGGACACACGAGACTGGCCGAAGCTCGCCGCCGAGCTCGAGCGCCTGCTCAGGCTGCGCGCGATTCCGTTCGGCATGAAGCTGTTCGCAACGCGCGAGGAGATGGAGGCGGTGCCGAAGATCCGCCGCCCCAAGTCGATCCACACCCTCGACCAGGTGGTGGCGCAGGCGGCGCGCCTGGGCTGGACGGTCGGCGTCACCGCCGAGGACCTGGCGGGCGACCAGTGCCGCTCGGTGGTGGGGCTGGGCGGCCAGGACGAGAAGTGGCGCTCGGGGCAGCACATGGTCGGGGTCTGGTTCGCCACGCTGGAGGATGCGGGCAAGCACCAGGCGGCGATGGCCCTGGTGCCCAAGGGCAAGTACGCCGCGCTGGCGGTCTCGCCGCTGGCGGGCGGGCGGCTCGACCCGCCCGACATCGCGCTGTTTTACGCCACGCCGGGAGCGATGATCTATTTCATCAACGGCCTGCAGTGGTCGGGCTACAAGCGCTTCGACTGGAGCGTGGTGGGCGAGTCCTCGTGCGCCGACTCCTGGGGCCGCGCGCTGAAGACGCGCGAGCCGAGCCTGTCGATCCCGTGCTTCGCCGAGCGGCGCTACGGCGGGGTGCTCGACGACGAGCTGCTGATAGCGCTGCCGCCGGACAAGCTCGAGCAGGCGATCGCGGGCATGCAGGCGCTGGCGAAGAACGGCTTTCGCTACCCGTTCGCGCAGTACGGCATCCAGCAGGACGTGCGCGCCGGGATGGCGGTCAGCTATCCGGATCGGAAGTAGCCCGCGCGGGCGACTCAGCCGCCGAAGCCGTCGGCGACCATCACCTCGATCAGGCGCGGGCCGCCGCTCGCGACCGCCTCGCGCAGCGCGGGCGCGAAGTCCTGCGGCTCGACGACGCGTTTCGCCGGCACGCCCATCGATGCGGCGAGCGCGCAGTAGTCGATCGCCGGCTCGCGGATGTCCATGCCGATGAACTTGTCGCTGTGGCGCATCGAGATCAGCCGCTCCTTGAGGATGCGGTAGCTGCGGTTGTTGGTGATGACGTAGGTGACCGGCAGCTTCTCGTGCGCCGCGGTCCACAGCGCCTGCACGCCGTACAGCGCGCTGCCGTCGCCCACCACCGCGACCACCGGGCGGCCCGGCAGGGCGAGGCTGACGCCGACCGCGCCCGGCAGCGCGAAGCCGAGGCCTCCGCTTGCCAGGCCGTAGAAGCTCTTCGGCTCGCGCAGCGCGAGGAAGGCCGGCAGCGAATTGGCGGACGTCAGCGCCTCCTCGACCACCACGGCGTCCTTGGGCAGCGCCTCGGCCAGGCGCAGCATCAGGTAGCGCGGGTCGATCGGCTTTTCCTCGGCCGCCTCGAGCGCAGCGACGCGCGCCTTGTCGCGCTGCGCTGACCAGTTGCGCGGCGCGAGCGCCGCCAGGCGCCGCTCCGCCGCCGGGCTGCGCTGCGCGCGCAGCAGCGGCAGCAGCGCGCGCAGCGTTTCCTTGACGTTGGCCTGCACGGCGAATTCGGTGGGATGGTTCTTGCCGAGCTCCCAGTCGCGCTCGCTGATATGCACCACCGGCATGCCCTCGGGCAGCGGGTCGACCGGGCTGTAGACCGACATGCGCAGCAGATCCGCGCCGAGGCAGATCGCCAGATCGAACGGCTCGAGCGCGGCGCGCACCTGCTTCTGGTTGCGCGTCAGCGCGCCCAGATACGCGCGGTGCTCGCTGGGAAAGGGCGCGCTGTAGGGGACCGTCTGCTGGTAGACGCCGGCGCCGAGCAGCTCGGCCAGCTCGACCGCCTCGGCAAAGGCGTCGTGGATCGCCAGCTCGTGGCCGGCGAGGATCACCGGGTTGTTCGCCGCCAGCAGCTTGGCGGCGATGCGCGCCAGCGCCTCGTCGGCAGGGCGATTGCGCGCGTCGACGCGCGTCGAGCGCGCCGGCTCGAACTCGACGTCCTGCTCGAGCACGTCGCCCGGCAGCGAGATGAACACCGGCCCGGTGGGCGGGGTGAGCGCGACCTTCGCCGCGCGCCGCACGATGAGCGGCAGGTCCGCGGCGCGCGTGACCTCGACCGCCCATTTGACGAACGGCTGCGCCACCGGCACCAGCGGCGCGTACAGCAGCGGCTCGAGCAGGCCGTGGCCCTGCTCCTGCTGGCCGGCGGTGAGAATCAGCGGCGAGCCGGAGAACTTGGCGTTGT
>Ga0102953_1001084_pt1 | contig 17678 bp, 15 predicted proteins | sample SalPon2A_C_D2_MG_FD_78509 | JGI IMG/M metagenome (GOLD analysis project Ga0102953, IMG submission 78509) | Soil microbial communities from South San Francisco under conditions of wetland restoration - Salt Pond MetaG R2A_C_D2_MG | ecosystem: Environmental > Terrestrial > Soil > Wetlands | place... | reverse complement strand
GTTCGATGTTGCGGTACATCTCGTCCAGCCTGCCCTGCGCCTTGAGCTGCGGCGACAGGTCGCGGTGCAATTGCAACGTGATATCGGCATCTTCGGCCGCGTATTTGGTGGCGGTGTCGAGATCGACCTGGTCGAAACCGATCTGCTTCGCACCCTTGCCCACCACTTCGGTGTAAGCAACTACTTTCACGCCGAGGTGGCGCACCGCGAGGTTGTCCATGTCGTGCGGCTTGTGCGATTCCAGCACGTAGGATTCGAGCAGCGTGTCTTCGGTGATGCCGCGCAACGCGATGCCATGATTGGCGAAGATGTGCTGGTCGTATTTCAGGTTCTGGCCGAGCTTGTGGTGCGCGTCACTTTCCAGCCAGGGTTTCAATTTCTGTAGCGCGTGCTCGCACGTGATCTGTTGTGGCGCACCGGGATAGTTATGCGCCAGCGGCAGGTAGGCGGCACGGTGCGGTTCAATCGCGAACGACATGCCGACCAGTTGCGCGACCATGGTGTCGAGGCCGGTAGTTTCGGTGTCCAGGCTGACCAGTTCGGCCTGCATCATTTTCTCCAGCCAGGCATCGAGCTGGGCTTCGGTAAGTATGGTTTCGTATTCGCCGGAGGAGGCGAACAGGTCGATACTCTCGCCGCCCGTTGCGGCGGCAGGTGCATTGCTGCTGCGAGATGAAGCGGGAGCGTCATTCACGTTCTTGCCGCTATCCAGCTCTCTCAGCCCCCGCAAGGAGGACGCCGCGTGGTGCCCAACAGCTTCGCCGTTGACCTCGCGCAGCCAGGTCTTGAATCCGAACCGCTGCAGCAGCGCGCGCATCTTGTCGGTGTCTTGCGCCGGGGCGGCAAGCTGGTCGAAGCGCTTTGGCAGTTCGACATCGCATTTCACCGTGACCAGCCGGCGGCCTTGCGGCAGCCAGTCGAGCGCGGCACGCAGATTATCGCCGACCGCGCCCTTGATCTCGCCGGCATGCGCAATCAGGTTGTCCAGCGTGCCGTACTGGGTCAGCCATTTCACCGCGGTCTTGGGGCCGCACTTGGCCACACCCGGGATATTGTCCACAGTATCGCCTACCAGCGTCAGGTAATCCACGATGCGCTCCGGCTTCACACCGAATTTTGCCTCGACGCCCGCAACGTCCAGCCGCTCTTCGCTCATGGTGTTGACCCACAGCACATGCTCGTTGACCAGTTGCGTGAGGTCCTTGTCGCCGGTGGAGACAACGCAGCGCACGCCCTGTTGCGAGGCCTGCTGCGTCAGCGTGCCGATGACGTCGTCGGCCTCGACGCCGTCCACCATCAGGATATTCCAGCCGGCAGCGGCAACCAGCTCATGCAGCGGTTCGATCTGCGCGCGCAGGTCGTCCGGCATCGGCGGGCGGTGCGCCTTGTACTCCGGATACCAGTCGTCGCGAAAGGTTTTGCCCTTGGCATCGAACACGCACGCGCTATAATCCGAAGGGAAATCGGCTCGCGCCCTGCGCAGCATGTTGAGCACGCCGAGGATTGCCCCGGTAGGCTCGCCGGTCGGGCTGCGCAGATCGGCTTGCGACATGGCATGGAATGCGCGATACAGGTAGGATGAACCGTCGACCAGCAATAATGTTTTTCCGGAATCCGTTTCGCTCATTTTTTATACAGGGCTAAATCATGAATGACCAATCCAAGCTGCCGCCCTCGCTGTTGCCGGAACTGTGGAACTCGAAGGAAGCCTGGCGCGTGTTCGGCATTATGTCAGAATTCGTGTCCGCGACTGACCGCCTCAACGTCATCCAGCCTGCTGTCAGCGTCTTCGGTAGCGCGCGAACGCCTTCCGGCCACCCCTATTACAAGCTCGCCGAGGAAATCTCGCGACTGCTCTCCGACTCGGGATTTTCGGTCATTTCCGGCGGCGGCCCCGGCATCATGGAAGCAGCCAACAAGGGTGCGTTCTACGGCAAGTCCCCCAGCGTGGGACTGAACATACAGCTGCCGCACGAACAGCACAGCAACCCCTACCAGAACATCAGCCAGACTTTCCAGCATTTCTTCGCGCGCAAGGTGATGTTCGTGAAATTCGCCATCGCCTATGTGGTGATGCCCGGCGGCTTCGGCACACTGGACGAGCTGATGGAGGCGCTGACCCTGGTACAGACCGGCAAAACCCGGCGCATCCCTATCATCCTGGTGAACAGCGCTTACTGGAAGGGCATGGTGGACTGGTTCCGCGAGACGCTGCTGACCGAAGGCATGATCAACCCGGAAGACCTTGACCTGATCCAGCTGATCGACGAGCCGCAGGCCATCGTGGACCACATTTTCAAGCACTACGAGGCACGCGGTTTCGAGCCTTCGGCGGCGGAACGCGAAATGCAATTGAACCTGTAATGCCGCTATCGGCGTAAAATACGTACATCACTATCCGGAATCGAAATCATGCGCTTCAAATTCTTTCTTTTGCTGTCCACCCTGAGCGCCTGCGCCTATGCTGCAGACAGCGCGCGCAAGCTGCAGTCGGCCCCGCCTCCGCCGTCAATGGACTCGCCATCGGCCGACAGCAAGGATGCCGCGTCGGCCGGGAACGCCGCCAGCGACTCCTCCGCTTCCGGCGAGCCGGCAGTGACCATTACCAAGCAAACCGGCCAGACCATCGAGGAATACCGTGTCGGCGGGCAGTTGTACATGATCAAGGTCGTCCCCAAGCACGGCAAACCCTATTACCTGATCGATGATCGCGGCGATGGCAAGTTCGTGCGCCAGGAGACCCTGGACAACGGTTTCCGCGTGCCGCAGTGGATCATCCATCGCTTCTGACGGGCATCGCCGATGTCTGTCTTCACCCGCGTTACCGAGGCGGAACTTGTTGCCTGGCTCAGGGATTATTCACTGGGCAGCCTGCTTGAGCTGCACGGCATTGCCGCCGGCATCGAAAACACCAACTACTTCGTCACCACCAGCAATGGCCGTTTCGTACTGACGCTGTTCGAGAAACTGTCGGCGAAGGAATTGCCGTTCTACCTCGACCTGATGGCGCATCTCGCACGGCACGGTATTCCGTGTCCGGCACCGATGGCCGACCGCCACAACCGCTTCCTCGGCGAACTGAGCGGTAAACCGGCCTGCATCGTCAGCCGGCTCATCGGTCACTCGCTGACCCGGCCCGAAACCACACAGTGCACCGCCGTGGGTGCGATGCTGGGGCAAATGCATATCGCCGGACAAAGCTTCGGCAAGTCCATGGCCAATCCGCGCGGAACCGCCTGGCGCAGCCAGACAGCACAGCAGGTGCACCCATTCCTGAACGAACTCGACGCAGCCTTGCTGGATAGCGAGGTTGCCTTCCATGAACAACACGGCTTGCAGGACCTGCCGCAGGGCGTGGTACATGCCGACCTGTTCCGCGACAACGTGCTGTTCGACGGCACACGCATCGGCGGACTCATCGATTTTTATTTCGCCTGCAACGACAGCCTGCTGTACGACGTGGCGATCACCGTCAACGACTGGTGCGTGAACGAGGACGACACCCTGGACCCCGCGCGTACCCGCGCCCTGCTGGCAGCCTACCAAGAACAGCGGCCGCTTACCGACCAGGAAGCCGAACTATGGTCGGTGGCATTGCGCCTGGCCGCCCTGCGCTTCTGGCTCTCGCGCCTGTACGATTTGCATCTGCCGCGCGATGGCGAGATGATACATGCACACGACCCCGGACAATTCAAACGCATCCTGCAGCGGCACCTGGCCAGCGGCAGTGATGCGGTCTGGTTGTAAAAATTAACATATTCAGGGAGACCTAATGGAAGCCAGGAAGGCGCCGGCTGCACACGGCTGGCTATGGATCAAACAGGCATTCGAGCTGTTTCGCAAAAGCCCGCTGATCTGGATGGTGGTGACCGCCATCGGCGTGGTCGGCATGGCTGCCATTTCCTACATCCCGCTTATCGGCAGTCCGCTGTCCACCATCCTGATGCCGCTGCTGCTGGCCGGTTTCATGCTCGGCGCTCGCGACCTCGAGCGCGGCGAAGAACTCGAACTGGCCCACCTGTTTGCCGGACTGCAGCACAATGCACAGGAACTGGTCGCGCTGGGCGGCATCAACCTCGTCGGCCAATTGCTGAGCCTGGGCGCCATGATGCTGGTCGGCGGCGGCTCACTGGTCAGGCTGGTCATGAGCGGCCAGGAGATAAACGACCCCGCGATCCTGGCGCAGGCGCTGGCAGGTGCAGGACTGGCGCTGCTGGTCGGCGCCACGCTGTTCTCGCTGCTGCTGATGGCGATGCAGTTCGCCCCGATGCTGGTCATTTTCGGGCACATGAAACCGCTGCAGGCAATGAGGGCCAGCCTGCGGGCCTTCCTGCGCAACTGGCTGCCGCTGACGATTTACGGCCTGCTACTGATGCCGTTTGCCATCATCGCCTCAGCGCCGATGATGCTGGGCTGGCTACTGCTGATGCCTGTCATCATTGCCTCGATGTACGTCATTTACGTCGACCTGTTCCCTTCGCATGACGGGGAGCCGCAAATCATCGAGGGCGAAGTGACCGGCAGCGACGAACAGTCGCATTACTAGGAAGTCGTCACGGCAAAAGTGGCGGCCTGTCCGCAATTGACGCCCGCCTCGTCCACCAGGTTCCATACCGTGCCGTGTTCGATCATGAAGCGCCTGCCGCTTTTCGCAATACGCATGCCGGCGTAATCTTCCACAAAACCGCGACTCGCCACCCGTTCCAGCAAACTGGCGCGTTCCTCGCGCGCCGGCGCCTCGGCCGACAGCCGGGAAGGCAGTTGTGTGAATTCCTCGAAACTCATTTCGAACAGTTGCAACGCAAGGCGGTTGCCGTAAAAAAATACCGGGTCTGCCTGCGTGCCGTGCGCGACGACGGCGCGCGGCGCATACCACAAGGCAAGCGCCAGCTCGCGATGATCGTCCGGCAAGAAGTCGAGCAGCGCGCTGCCGGTCAGCCGTCGGTAGCTTTCGACGATCAGCGGGATGCGTTCGTCGTTCAGGGCTGCGGCTGGCGGTGCGTCATTCATAACGCAGTCAGCTTGGCGTATTCCAGTGCCAGCCACTTGGTGCCGGCATGCTTGAAATTGACCTGCACCTGGCCGTCGGCACCACCCCCCTTGACCGCCACCACCACGCCTTCGCCGAATTTCTGGTGGAACACGCGCTGGCCCGCATTCCATCCGACAGCAGCCGAGTGCGGCGCAGCCACCGGAAAATGTTGCGCTGCCGTACCGAAGGCCGGTGCAGCCGCCGTAAATTGCGGCGTAAGCCAGTGCAACAACTCCTCGGGCAGTTCGCGCAGGAAGCTCGACACCATGCCGTAGTGCACCTGGCCGTGCAGCATGCGACTCTGCGCGAAGGTCAGGTAAAGCCGGCGCCGCGCTCGCGTGATCGCGACATACATCAGGCGGCGCTCCTCATCGAGGCCGCCATCGGCATCCAGGCTGTTCTGGTGCGGGAACAGTCCCTCTTCCAGTCCGGTAATGAACACTGTGTGGAATTCGAGGCCCTTTGCTGCATGCACCGTCATCAGATGCAGTGCATCGGCACCCGATTCTGCCTGGTGCTCGCCGGCCTCGAGCGCGGCATGGGTCAGGAATGCAGTCAGGCTGTCGTCTTCGCTTTCGTGCACGAACATGGTCGCCGCATTGATCAGCTCGTTGAGGTTTTCCAGCCTGTCCTGCGCCTCGCGCTTCTTGGCGCCGGATTCATTTTCATAATGCGCAACCAGGCCGCTGTGCTGCAGCACATGATCGACGATCTCGGGGAGCGGGAGGGTGGAGCCAGAGGCTCCGGGCGCCACCCGGCCTGCCCCTTGCGGGTGGAGCGGCAGGTTCTGCGTGTCGCCGCGCATCATCTCGATCAATCCAACGAATGCAGTGACCTTGCCGCCCTGCCTGGCCGCGGCCTCCCACAGCGAAGTATTGTGGGTGCGCGCCGACTCCTGCAATTGCTCGACCGTGCGCGCGCCGATGCCTCGCGTAGGGAAATTGATCACGCGCAGCAAGGCGGTGTCGTCGTCCGGATTGTGGATCAGGCGCAAATAGGCCAGCGCGTGTTTGATTTCCTGACGCTCGAAGAAGCGCAGCCCGCCATACACGCGATAGGAAAGGCCGGCCGAAACCAGCGCATGCTCGAGCACGCGCGATTGCGCATTGGAGCGGTAGAGCAGTGCAATCTCGGACAGGTTCACACCTTCGCGCTGCAATTGCTGAATTTCCTCGACGATGAAACGCGCCTCGTCGTTGTCGGTCGGTGCCTCGTATACGCGCAGCGGCTCGCCCTTGTGTGCATCGGTCCACAAATTCTTGCCCAGACGGTTCACATTGCGGCTGATCAACGTATTGGCTGCATCGAGGATGTTGCCGTGCGAACGGTAGTTCTGCTCCAGCTTGATCACATTGTCGATATTGAAGTCGTGCAGCAAGTCCTGCATGTTGCCGACATTGGCGCCGCGGAACGCATAGATTGATTGATCGTCGTCGCCGACAGCGAACAATGCATTGTCATGCCCTGCCAGCAGTTTGAGCCAGCGATATTGCAGCGGATTGGTGTCCTGGAACTCATCGACCAGGATGTGACGGAAACGTGCCTGGTAATGCTCGCGCAGTTGCTGGTTACGCTGTAACAGCTCGTAGCAACGCAACAGCAGTTCGGCAAAATCGACCACGCCCTCGCGCTGGCACTGCTTGTCGTACTCGGCGAAGATTTCCACCTTGCGCCGCGTATAGGGATCGTAGGCCTCGACCTCGTGCGCGCGCAGCCCCTGCTCCTTGTTGCCGCCGATGAACCATTGCATCTCGCGCGGCGGGTATTTTTCATCGTCCACGTTCATCGCCTTCATCAGGCGCTTGATCGCGGCGAGCTGGTCGGCCGAGTCGAGGATCTGGAAGGTCTGCGGCAGGTTGGCCTCGCGGTAGTGCGCGCGCAGCATGCGGTTGCACAGGCCATGGAAGGTGCCGATCCACATGCCGCGCGTGTTGATCGGCAGCATCGCTGCAATCCGCGTGACCATCTCCTTGGCCGCCTTGTTGGTGAAGGTCACGGCAAGCACGCCGTGCGGACTAACCTGGCCGGTGCTGATCAACCAGGCGATGCGCGTGGTCAGCACGCGCGTCTTGCCGCTGCCCGCGCCGGCCAGTACCAGCGCGGACTGCGCGGGTAAGGTGACGGCTTGGCGTTGTTCGGGATTGAGGCCGGCCAGAATATCCATGGTTTCCTGAAACAAAACGGGGAATCAAGCGCAAGCCTGATTCCCCGGCAAGGAGGTTGTCCCCGCTTACTTTTTCTTGTTCGCAATCATGTCATGCATGATCGGTGTCAGGATCAGCTCCAGCGCGAAACTCATCTTGCCGCCGGGCACCACCAGGGTATTCGGGCGCGACATGAACGAGTCGTGGACCATGCTGAGGAAATACGGGAAGTCCACACCGTGCGGATCGCGGAAGCGGATCACCACGAAGCTTTCGTCCGGCGTCGGGATGTCGCGTGCGATGAACGGGTTGGAAGTATCCACGGTGGAAACGCGCTGGAAGTTGATATCAGTGCGCGAAAACTGCGGCGTGATGTAATTGATGTAGTCCGGCATGCGGCGCATGATGGTGTCCACGGTCGCCTCGGCGGAATAGCCGCGCTCGGCTGCATCGCGGTGAATCTTCTGGATCCATTCCAGGTTGACGACGGGCACCACACCGATGCCCAGATCGACGTACCGCGTGGCATCCACATCCTTGTGCTTGGCCAGGCCGTGCAAACCCTCATAAAACAGGATGTCCGACCCCTCCTCGATGTCTTCCCACGGCGTGAACTGGCCGGGACCGAGGTCGGTGCCGAAATGCTCGTTGTGCTGCTTGGCCTCGGCATCGCTGTGGATATAGTAGCGGCGCTTGCAGGTGCCGGTCTCGCCATAGACCCTGAAGGTTTCCTCGATCTTGTCGAAATGGTTCGCCTCCGGACCGAAGTGGCTGAACGAATGGTTGCCAACCTTGGCGGCCTCGGCCACGGCCGCACGGAATTGCATGCGGTCCAGGCTGTGCAGGCTGTCGCCCTCGATCACCGCGGCGGTGATGTGCTCGCGGCGAAAAATGTTCTCAAAGGCGCGCTTGACGGTGGTGGTACCGGCACCGGACGAACCGGTAACAGCGATCACGGGATGTTTGCGTGACATAATGACTCTCCTCAGCGGAATAAAAATTTTTGGACGGCAATTCTAGCAGAATGCCTGCGCGCGAGCTAACTGCCGGGACAGGCCCGGCGTACCCGCCTTGCCGACCCGGGTGATACAGCACCATGCGGCGGCGCAAGGCATGAATCAGTTTCGTCGCGCTCTCCTATATAATGGCGGCTTACCGCAACACGACGCCTGACAATCAGGCCAACAGGCAATCAGGGAATCATGCAAGCGCACTACTCACCGAAAGACATCGAAGCCGCCGCGCAACAATACTGGGAAGGCAAACAGGCCTTTAGCGCGAAAGACACCTCGGACAAGCCGAAATACTACTGCCTGTCGATGTTCCCCTACCCCTCGGGCAAGCTGCACATGGGGCATGTGCGCAACTATACCATCGGCGACGTACTGTCCCGCTACCACCGCATGCAGGGCTATAACGTGATGCAGCCCATGGGCTGGGACGCCTTCGGCCTGCCAGCCGAGAACGCGGCGATGGCCAACAGCGTGCCGCCCGCCGCCTGGACCTATTCCAACATCGAATACATGAAGCAGCAGCTCAAATCGCTGGGCCTGGGCGTGGACTGGTCGCGCGAACTGGCCACCTGCAAACCGGACTATTACCGCTGGGAGCAATGGCTGTTCACCCGGCTGTTCGAGAAAGGCGTGATCTACAAGAAACTGGCCACGGTGAACTGGGACCCGGTGGATCAGACCGTGCTCGCCAACGAACAGGTGATCGAGGGCCGCGGCTGGCGCTCCGGCGCCGAGGTCGAAAAGCGCGAGATCCCGATGTATTTCTTCCGCATCACCGACTACGCCGAAGAACTGCTGAGCGGCCTCGACCAACTCGATGGCTGGCCCGAGCAGGTCAAGACCATGCAGCGCAACTGGATCGGCAAGAGCTATGGCGTGCGCTTTGCCTTCCCGTATCAACTGGACGGTCAGGACGAAAAGCTGTGGGTCTACACCACCCGCGCCGACACCATCATGGGGGTGACCTTCGTCGCGGTCGCTGCCGAGCACCCGCTGGCGCTGCGCGCCGCACAGGACAATGCAGAACTGGCAGCCTTCATCGAGGAATGCAAACAGGGCGGCACGGCCGAAGCCGACCTCGCCACCATGGAAAAAAAGGGCATGGACACCGGCCTCAAGGTTATCCACCCGTTGACCGGCGAAGAAGTGCCAGTGTGGGTCGGCAACTACGTGCTGATGGGCTACGGCGAAGGCGCCGTGATGGCGGTGCCGGCACACGACGAGCGCGACTTCCATTTCGCTCAAACATATGGCCTTCCTATTAAGGCCGTCATTGCCCCTTCTAAATGGGCCGGGCAGAAAATAGATAACTTGGAAGGGTTTAGCCCGGATGTTGGACGAGGGGCTAACTATAAATATCCAATCCTCCAGACAGAGAAATCTGAAGATGGCTTAGATTGGTCAAGATGGCAAAACATATTTGCCGAGCATGGCATCTGCACCAGCTCTGGAAAATACGATGGTCTGGATTTTGACCACGCTATTGACTCCATTGCTGCCGATCTCAAAGCCAAGGGCCTCGGCGACAAGCAGGTACAGTTCCGCCTGCGCGACTGGGGCATCTCGCGCCAGCGCTATTGGGGCTGCCCGATTCCCATCGTTCACTGCCCGGACTGCGGCGACGTGCCGGTGCCGGACGACCAGTTGCCGGTGGTGCTGCCCGAAGACGTGGTGCCGGACGGCGCCGGCTCGCCACTGGCCAGGATGCCCGAGTTCTACGAGACGACCTGTCCGAAATGCGGCGGCCAGGCCAGACGCGAGACCGACACCATGGACACCTTCGTCGAGTCGAGCTGGTACTACGCGCGCTATGCCAGCCCGCAGAGTACTGCCGGCATGGTCGACAAGAATGCCGCACAGCAATGGCTGCCGGTCGACCAGTACATCGGCGGCATCGAGCACGCCATCCTGCACCTGTTATATGCGCGCTTCTTCCACAAGCTGATGCGCGACGAAGGCCTGGTGCCCGGCGACGAACCGTTCAAGAACCTGCTGACGCAGGGCATGGTGGTTGCACCAACCTTCTATCGCGATCAGGAAGGCGGCAAGAAGTTGTGGATCAACCCGGCCGAGGTGGACGTCGAGACCGATGCCAGGGGCCGCCCGGTCGGCGCGAAACTGAAGACCGACGGCCAGCCGGTGACCATCGGCGGCACCGAAAAAATGGCCAAGTCCAAGAACAATGGTGTCGACCCGCAGGCGATTATCGATGCCTACGGCGCGGATACTGCGCGCCTGTTCATCATGTTCGCCTCCCCGCCCGACCAGCAACTGGAATGGTCGGATAGCGGCGTTGAGGGCGCATTCCGCTTCCTGCGCAAAATCTGGAACTATGGGGCGAAATACAAGGAGGGTGACGGCCCCAGAATTGCCCCAAGCTTATTGAAGACCACACGGTTCGAAATTCATTCGGTGCTTAAACAGGCAAATTACGACATGTCCAAGCATCAGTTCAATACCGTGGCTTCGGCGGCAATGAAAATTCTGAATGCACTGGATCGGCTGTCTGGTGGCGCCAATGAAAAAGTGGTACAGGAAGGCTTTTCGATCCTGCTACGCCTGCTCTCACCCATCGCACCGCATCTCACGCAAACATTGTGGAAAGAATGCGGCTATGGCGAAGACATCCTCGAGGCGTCCTGGCCCGAAGTGGACGAGGCGGCGCTGGTGCAGGACGAGATCGACCTGGTGATCCAGGTCAACGGCAAGTTGCGCGGCAACATCCGCGTGCCCAGCGATGCCGACAAGGAAGCGATCGAGCAGTTGGTACTGACCTCGGAAGCAGTGCAAAAGCAACTGAACGGCGGCAATGCAAAAAAGGTGATCGTGGTGCCGGGCCGGCTGGTCAACGTGGTGATTTGAGATGAAAACGATGCGCATAGCACTGCTTGCCCTGACCCTGTTACTGAGCGCCTGCGGTTTCCACCTGCGTGGGCACGGGCTCAAAGAAACGACTTTTGCCTTCCACAGCATCTACCTGCAGGTTCCGGCAGAGACGTCTTTCGTTTCCGGCCTGCGTAGCGGGTTGAAGAGATATAAACTCGAAGTGGCACCGTCACCGGACAAGGCAGACATTATCTTCCAGGTTGTTTCGGAGTCCCGGGACAAACAGATTCTGGCGCTGAGCGGCGGCGGCCAAGTCAACGAGTTTGCACTGTATTACCGCGTCTCCTTCCGCGTTTACGACAACCAGAAACGCGACTGGCTGCCCGCAGGCGAAATCGAACTGCAGCGCGACTTCAACTATGACAATTCGCAGATTCTTGCCATGGCCCAGGAGGAGGCGCAGATCTACAACGACATGTATTCGGATGCAGTGGAGCAGGTACTGCGTCGTCTGGGCCTGGCCAGGCCGCCGGCGAATGCACAGGACTGACCGCTCATGAAGCTGTCCACCGACGACCTGCCGCATCATCTCGCCAAGGGACTGGCCCCGCTATATGTGATTCACGGCGAGGCGCTGTTGCTGACAATCGAGGCGGCCGACGCCATTCGCGCCGCGGCACGCGCGGCTGGCTACGACGAGCGCACGGTACTGACTGCCGAACCGGGCTTCAAATGGGCCGAACTGAAAAACAGCACGCAGAGCCTGTCGCTGTTTTCCGCGCGCAAGCTGGTGGACCTGCGCATCCCTTCCGGCAAGCCCGGCATGGAAGGCGCACAGGCGCTGCAGGAACATTGTGCGGAACCCAATGAAGACATCATTACGCTGATAACGCTGCCGCGGCTGGACCGGGCCACCCAGAACAGCAAATGGTTCGGCGCACTGGCAGAGCACGGCGTAATCGTTGCCGCCGAGGACATTCCGCGCAATGCCTTGCCGGCCTGGTTGGCCGGGCGCCTGAAGCGCCAGGACCAGTCCGCCGACACGGATACCCTGGCTTTCCTTGCCGACCGTGTGGAAGGCAACCTGCTTGCCGCCTGGCAGGAAATCCAGAAGCTGGCGCTGCTGTTTCCCGCCGGCCATCTGTCTTTCGAACAGGTAAAGGATGCGGTGATGGACGTAGCGCGCTATGACATATTCAAATTGTCCGAAGCAATGCTGGCCGGCGATGCCGGTCGTTTCGTGCGCATTCTCGATGGCCTGCGCGCGGAGGGTACGGCAACGGTACTGGTGTTGTGGGCACTGACCGAGGACATCCGTACCGTGGGCAAGATCCTGCGCGCCCTGCGCCAGAACGGCAACATGTCCGGTGCCTTGCGCGAAGCGCGGGTATGGGGCGTGCGCCAGAAGCTGGTGGAGCGCGCCGCGCGCCGCTTCAGCCCCGCCATTGCCGAACGCGCCCTGCGCCAGGCCGCATATGTCGACAAGGTGGCCAAGGGTTTGCGCCGCGGCGATGTGTGGGATGAACTACTGCAATTGGGCGTACGCTGCGCCAGGGTGGGTACGGCATGAGCGGCACCACGGAAGAAGTTTTGCTGGTACTTACCAACCTGCCGGACCGCGCCGCTGCCGAACAGGTCGCCCGGGCGCTGGTCGACAGCCACGCTGCGGCCTGTGTCAACATCCTGGCCGAGTGCATCTCGGTTTACCGCTGGCAGGAAAATATCGAAAGCACCGGCGAAGTGCCGCTGCTGGTCAAGACCACGCGTAGCACCTATCCGCGGCTGGAGGAAATCATCCGCACGCACCAGCCCTATGAACTGCCGGAAATTATTGCTTTCCCTGTAGACTCCGGTTTGCCGGGGTATCTGCAATGGGTGGTTCAGGAAACACAGCCCCGGGGCCCCGAGAAATGAAGTCCACTGTTAACATGAAATCAATGCGCCTGATCCTGCTGCTGACGGCCCTGTGCCTCGCCCTTCCCTCCCATGCCGACGGTTTCCTGAGTTCGCTGTTCAGCAGCAATGAGCAGAAATACCTCGCGCCGGATGCGGCATTCAAGGTTAGCGTGGATGCGCGTGATGGACTCAACCTGGCCGCCAATTTCGAACTTGCGCCCAGCTATTATGTGTACCGCAACAAGATTCATTTTTCCGTCAAGGACAAGGGCATCAAGGTTGCAAACGTGGACATGCCTCCCGGCGAACTTGTGCACGATGCCAACATGGGCGACCTGATGGAAATCCACCAGAGCTTCATAGCCAACATCCTGCTCGTCCGCAAGGACAGCGCCGCCCGCAACATCACCCTGGATGCCACATATCAGGGGTGCACCGAGAAAGGCCTGTGCTACCCGCCGATCAACAAGACGTTCAATATTGCCCTGCCTGCCATGACCCCGCTGGTGGCAGCGCAAGCCAAACCGTCCGCTCCCTCCCTCAGCAACGCACCGCAAGACCAGGCGCAAGCCGGAAAATCGGAAAACTCGCGGATTGCCGAGCTGTTCAAGCAGGGCGGTTTCTGGCTGATCGTGTCGTTTTTCTTCGGTGCCGGGCTGTTGCTGGCATTTACGCCTTGCATGTTCCCGATGATTCCCATCCTGTCCGGCATCATCGTCGGTCGCGGCCACAAAATCACCCATGCCCACGGCTTCATCCTGTCGTTTGCCTATGTGATGGGCATGGCGATCACTTATGCCGCGGTCGGCGTGCTCGCCGGATTTTCCGGCACGTTGCTGTCCAATGCGCTGCAGACCCCGTGGGCGCTAGGCGGTTTCGCGCTGATTTTCGTGCTGCTGGCGCTGTCGATGTTCGGGCTGTATGAACTGCAACTGCCGACTGCCTTGCAAAGCCGCCTGACCAGCACCAGCAACAAACTGCATGGCGGGCATCTTTCCGGCGTGTTCGTGATGGGAGCGCTTTCCGCGATCATCGTCGGCCCCTGCGTTGCCGCTCCACTGGCCGGTGCGCTGTTGTACATCGGGCAGACCCATGACGCCTTTCTCGGCGGCTCGGCGCTGTTCTCGATGGCACTGGGCATGGGCGTACCACTGATGCTGATCGGCGCATCCGCCGGGACGCTGCTACCCAAGGCCGGTCCCTGGATGGAATCGGTCAAGCGCTTTTTCGGCGTGCTGCTGCTGGCGGTCGCCATCTGGATCATTTCGCCTATCATCCCGGTCGCCACGCAGATGATGCTGTGGGCATCCCTGCTGATCCTGTCGGCCATCTACCTGCGCGCACTGGATGCCCTGCCGCATACCGCCAGCGGCTGGCACAAACTGTGGAAGGGCATCGGCATATTCTCGTTGCTGATCGGCATCGCCTATCTGGTCGGCGCATTGTCCGGCGCGCGCGACCCGCTGCGCCCGCTGGGTGCACTAGGTACCGGCAGCACCGGCATCCAGCAGCAAGCCGTCTCAACCCTGCCCTTCGTACGGGTCAAGAACCTGGACGAACTGAACGGCCGCGTCGCCCAAGCCGACGGCAAGCCGGTCATGCTGGACTACTACGCCGACTGGTGTGTCTCATGCAAGGAAATGGAGCGCTTCACGTTCAGCGACCCCAAGGTGCGCACAAAACTGAAAAATGCAGTTTTGCTGCAAGCCGATGTGACCGCCAACAATGAAGACGACAAGGCACTTCTTGCGCATTACGAACTGTTCGGCCCGCCAGCCATCCTGTTCTTCGGCCCGGACGGAAAAGAACTTGTTGCGCAGCGCGTCACCGGCTACCAAAACGCCGAACAATTCCTGGACTCTCTCGAAAACGCCGGCCTATAACCGGAAGCCCGTTCCTTCGCCCATCTCCTGCAAAAATCTGGACAACTTCACCTAATTTGGGCAAACTGCGCACCATGAAGAACGTTCTGGTACTGCATGGCCCCAACCTGAACCTGCTCGGAACACGCGAGCCGGAGGTGTATGGGCATATCACGTTAGCCGCAATTAACGAAAAGTTAACGACAATAGCCAGCGATAACAATGCAAACTTGTCCTGTTTCCAGAGCAACGCCGAAGCAGCGCTGGTGGAACGCATCCAGCAGGCGCGCAGTGACGGTACCACTTTCATCATCATCAACCCGGCCGCTTTTACCCATACCAGCGTAGCCCTGCGCGATGCCCTGGCTGCCGTTGCCATCCCGTTTATAGAGGTGCACCTGTCCAACGTGCATGCACGCGAAGCATTCCGCAAGGAATCCTTTTTTTCCGACCTGGCCGTCGGCGTGATCAGCGGCCTGGGTGCCACCGGCTACGAACTTGCGCTGCAATATGTGCTGCGCGCCCCTTCCCAGGAGTAAAACCATGGATTTACGCAAACTCAAGACATTGATCGAACTGGTAGAAAGTTCCGGCATTGCCGAACTGGAAATCAACGAAGGCGAGGAGCGCGTACGCATTACCCGCGCCGGCGCATCGGCCATGCAGCAGGTCATTGCCGCGCCGCAACCCGTGGCAGCGCCCGCCGCGGTTCCGGCTGCAGCTCCGGCCGCACCAGCCGAACCGGCTGCAGAAGGCCATGTCGTCAAATCGCCCATGGTCGGCACCTTCTACCGCGCCGCCTCGCCCGGCGCCAAGGCATTCGTGGACGTAGGCCAGAACGTCAATAGCGGCGAGACGCTGTGCATCGTCGAAGCAATGAAGCTGCTGAACGAAATCGAGGCTGACAAGACCGGCGTGATCAAGGCCATCTTGGTCGAAAACGGGCAGCCTGTAGAATTTGGCCAACCCCTCTTTATTATTGGATGAAAACTATGCGTGCCTATTCAACCCAGACATCGCTGCCCGTTTCGGCGAAGGCTAACATAAGCACCGCGGATGTTAAGCCGCGCAGCGGCGGCCGTAACCAAAACGGTCAACCGGTGGAATTCGGACAACCACTGTTCATCATTGGCTAGGCTACGGGCACAAGCCTCGAGCCATTGTTCAGCCGGGAATACCTAAAAATCATGTTTGAAAAAATTCTCATTGCAAACCGCGGCGAAATCGCCCTGCGCATCCAGCGTGCCTGCCGGGAAATGGGCATCAAGACCGTGGCCGTTCATTCCGAGGCCGACGCCGAGGCCAAGTACGTCAAACTGGCCGACGAATCGGTATGCATCGGACCGGCACCGTCCAGCCAGAGCTATCTGCACATTCCGGCCATCATCAGCGCAGCCGAAGTCACCGATGCGCAAGCCATTCATCCAGGCTACGGATTCCTGTCGGAAAATGCCGACTTTGCCGAACGCGTGGAGAAAAGCGGCTTTACCTTCATCGGCCCACGTGCCGAAACCATCCGCCTGATGGGCGACAAGGTTTCCGCCAAAAATATGATGAAAAAGGCCGGAGTGCCGTGTGTGCCCGGCGTCGATGGCGCACTGCCCACCGATCCCGCCGAGATCATCAAGATTGCGCGCAGCATCGGCTATCCCGTCATCATCAAGGCGGCGGGCGGCGGCGGCGGACGCGGCATGCGCGTGGTGCACACCGAGGCTGCGCTGCTCAACGCGGTAACCATGACCCGCACCGAAGCACAGGCTGCGTTCAACAATCCCATGGTGTACATGGAGAAGTTCCTGGAAAACCCGCGCCACATCGAAATCCAGATACTGGCCGACCAGCACGGCAATGCCGTGCATCTGGGCGAACGCGACTGCTCGATGCAACGCCGCCACCAGAAGATCATCGAAGAGGCGCCCGCGCCATTGTTGAATGTGCGCCTGCGCAACAAGATCGGCGAACGCTGCGCCGAAGCCTGTCGCAAGATCGGCTACCGTGGCGCCGGCACTTTCGAATTTCTGTATGAAGACGGTGAATTCTATTTCATCGAGATGAACACCCGCGTGCAGGTCGAGCACCCGGTTACCGAAATGATCACCGGAATCGACATCGTGCAGCAGCAGATCCGCATTGCCGCCGGCGAGAAGCTCAGCTTCCGCCAGAAGGACATCCAGTTCAAGGGCCATGCCATCGAATGCCGTATCAATGCCGAACACCCGTACAAATTCACGCCTTCGCCGGGTCGCATCACCACCTGGCATACGCCGGGCGGCCCGGGCATCCGCGTCGATTCGCATGTCTATGCCAACTATTTCATCCCGCCGCACTATGACTCGATGATTGGCAAGATCATTGCCTATGGCGACGACCGCGAGCAGGCCATGGCGCGTATGCGCACCGCCCTGTCGGAAATGGCGGTGCAGGGCATCGATACCAACATCCCGCTGCATCAGGAACTGCTGAGCGACAGCGCTTTCGCGCGCGGCGGCACCAGCATCCACTACCTGGAACAGAAACTGGCAGAGCGCACCAAGGGACCGTAGGCATGGCATGGCTCTCGCTGACCGTAGAGGCCGAGGCACAATATGCTGAAGCGCTGAGCGAGGCATTGCTGGAACTCGGCGCGCTGTCGGTGGACGTGCTCGACGCCCAGGCCGATACCGGCGCCGAACAGCCTATCTTCGGCGAACCCGGCGAACCACCACCCGGATTATGGGAACGCAACTGCATCACCGCACTGTTCCAGCCGGATGCCCCGGTCGAAGATCTGTTGCAACAGGCCGCACAAGCCGCCGAACTGCCCCATATCCCGCCACACCGGATCGACACCCTGGAGGACGATGACTGGGTCCGCCTGACCCAGGCACAGTTCGAACCCATCCGCATTTCGCAGCGCCTGTGGATC
>Ga0102953_1001082_pt1 | contig 17695 bp, 15 predicted proteins | sample SalPon2A_C_D2_MG_FD_78509 | JGI IMG/M metagenome (GOLD analysis project Ga0102953, IMG submission 78509) | Soil microbial communities from South San Francisco under conditions of wetland restoration - Salt Pond MetaG R2A_C_D2_MG | ecosystem: Environmental > Terrestrial > Soil > Wetlands | place... | reverse complement strand
GATTGCGGTTCTCGCCGGGGCCATTCCTCGGCGACAAACCCGCGCATCTCATGCGCGGGTGCCGACCTTTACGCGGGGTTCGGATCGAGCCGGCGCTCAGGCGGGCCGGCCATAGGGTCTAGCGGTCCGCCGCGGCTGCTTACACTCCCGCCGATGAAGATCGGAATCGTCGGGCTGGGGTACGTCGGGTTGCCGCTTGCGGTGGCCTTCGCCGAAGCGGAGCACGTGGTGGTCGGACTGGATGCGGACAGGCGCAAGGTCGACGCGCTGAACGACGGCCGTAGCTACATCGAGGACATCCCCGACGCGACACTCGCCTCGCTCTCCGGTCGCCTGCGGGCGACGGTGGACGAGGCCGATCTCTCTTCATGCGAAGCGGTCGTGATCTGCGTGCCGACGCCGCTGACCGGCTCGCGCGAGCCGGACCTGACCTACCTGAACGAGTCGGCGGCGGCGCTCGCCGCCGTGCTACAGCCGGGCCAGCTCGTCGTGCTCGAGTCGACCACCTACCCGGGGACGACGCGCGAGCGTCTGCTGCCGATCCTCGAGCAGGGATCGGGCCTGAAGGCCGGCGAGGCCTTCCACCTCGCCTTCTCCCCCGAGCGGATCGACCCGGGGCGGACCGACTACACCGTGCGCACGACGCCGAAGCTGGTCGGCGGCATCACCCCCGCCTGCACGGAGCGCGCCCGCGAGCTCTACTCGCTGGTCTGCGACGAGGTCGTCGTGCTCTCCGGCCCCGAGCCGGCCGAGCTGGCGAAGCTGCTCGAGAACATCTTCCGCTCGGTCAACATCGCCCTGGTCAACGAGCTCTCGCAGCTCTGCGACCGGCTCGGGATCGACGTCTGGGAGGTGGTCGAAGCGGCCTCCACCAAGCCCTTCGGCTTCATGCGCTTCGACCCGGGGCCGGGCATGGGCGGCCACTGCCTGCCGGTCGACCCCTTCTACCTCGCCTTCAAGGCGCGCGAGCACGACTTCTACCCCGAGTTCATCGAGCTGGCCGGTAAGGTCAACCGGGCCCAGCCGGGCTACTGCGTCGACCGCATCGCCCGCGCCCTCAACGAGGCCGAAAGGTCGGTCAAGGGCGCGAAGATCCTGATGCTCGGCGTCAGCTACAAGCCCGGCGTCGGCGACATCCGCGAGTCACCGGCGCTGGAGATCGTTGCTCTGCTGCGCGAGCTCGGCGCCGAGGTCTCCTACCACGACCCCTTCGTGCCCGAGCTGGGTGAGTTCGGGCTGAGCTCGGTGGAGCTCGGGGCGGGCCTCGCGGAAGCCGACATAGCGGCGATCGTCACCGCCCACCCGGGCATCGACTATGGCGCGGCCGTCGACGCCGCGCCGCTGACGATCGACTTCCGCGGCGTCACCCGCGAGATCGAGTCGCCCAGCCTCGTGCGGCTGTAGGGGCTGGGACCCCCGGCTCAGCGACGAAGCACGTTCTCGGCGAACGTCACCAGCGCCCGCGCCCGGCGCAGCGCCCCCTTGAGCTCGGCCGCGCTGACATCGAAGAAGCCGTAGTGCGCCTCATCCTTGAGGCTCAACAGCTGGTGTAGCTGCTTGGCTGCGTCCTCGCCATCACTGACGCGCCGCAGAAACTCCTCCGCGTCATGGTGATCCTGAGAGCGCGAGCGCTCCCCCAGCGCCTTGCAGCAAGCGGCGTCCGCGGCGGCGATGCCCGCCAGCACGGCAAGCGAAACGGCGACGCTCGCGTACTCAGGGTCCTGTCCATGCTCGCCGGCGGCGATCTCCGCCACCTCGAGGAACCTGACGGCGTGGCTGCGGCGGTTGCGAGCATCCTGGGGCGAACACCGCTGACTGCGTCCTCGGGCCCGGGCCATCAGTCTTGGGCCTCCAGCAATGCGGCGACGTCGGGCCCCGCCAGGGTCAGCCCATCGGCCTCCAGGCTGTCGACGACCGCTGGCCGGCGGCGACGCAGGTCGACCAGGGCCGACTCGGGGACCTCGACGATGTTCGCGTGGTTGCCGGTCCAGACATGGAGATCGCCGGGCAGGCGCTCGACCTGCTCTCGCCATCTCCGATCGTCGGCCTCCACGGAGCCGGGCCGGACGACGAACAGGTCTATGTCGCTGCTCAAGTCTCCGTCCCCGCGTGCGGCCGAGCCGAACACGGAGGCGTGCAGGGGAGCCGGCTTCCACGCCTTGAACGCGTCGGAAAGCCGGGTCAGGAGCGCCCGCCGCAGATCGGTCAGCTCCTCCACCGCGGGCGCCGCCAGATGGCGGCGATTGAAACTGTAAAGAATCGCGTTCCCTGCCTCCTGCTGCTCCACGAGTCCGGTGTCCACGAGGCGCCGGAGCGCCTTCCTGACCCCCTCCTGCGCGTTGCCGGTCAGCTCTGCGACTCTGCGACCGCTCATACCTCGGGTCGTCCCGGTGAGCACGTGCAGAACTGCGCCATCCAACGGGTGCGAGATGACGCCATAGGGGCGGGAGACATCCATTATCGCCTACTGTAGCAGTCATATAACTGCTCTAGTAGTTAAACGACTTCTGTAGAGGTCATAAAAGCGCGGGAGATCGACTCGCCCAAGCCGGTGCGGCCGTAGCCGAGCGCCGCGGCCGCAGCGCTTGCCTTGAGCAGCATCTCCTCGTACTCCTCCTCAGGGTCGGAGAGGGCGACTATCGCCCCGCCGGCGCCGATCCGGGCGCAGGCGCCGTCGAGGACGATCGTGCGGATCGCGACGCTGAGGTCGCAGGCGCCGTCGAGGCCGAGCCAGCCGATCGCCCCAGAGTAGGGGCCGCGCGCCTCGCCCTCGAGGCGGTCGAGGATCTCCATAGTGCGGCGCTTCGGCGCGCCCGTCATCGATCCGGGCGGGAAGCAGGCGCGCACGCAGTCGAGCGGGCCGAGCCCCTCGCGCAACAGGCCGCGCACTGTGGTGACGAGCTGGTGCACGGTCTCGTAGCTCTCCACCTCCATTAGCGAGGGCGCCTGCACGGTGCCGACCTCGCAGACCGAGCCGAGGTCGTTGCGCAGCAGGTCGGCGATCATCAGGTTCTCGGCCCGGCTCTTCTCGTCGGTGCGCAGCCGCTCGGCGAGCCGCGCGTCCTCAGCCGGGGTCGCGCCGCGACGGCTCGTCCCCTTGATCGGCTTGGCCTCGACCCTGCCACCCCGGTCGATGCGCAGAAAGCGCTCCGGCGAGGAGCTGAGCACCGCGACGTCACCGCAGCGGACGAAGGACGCGTACGGCGCTGGGTTGGCGCAGCGCAACGACCGGTACAGCTCCAGGGGATCGGGCGCGAGGTCTATCTCGAGCGCATTTGTCAGGCAGACCTCATAGGTCTCCCCGTCGGCGAGCAGTCGCCTGCACTGGGCGATCTCCTCCAGATAGCGCTCGCGCGAGCGCTGCAGCCGGGCATCCCCTATCGCGAGGTTCCTTTCAGTCGCATAGGGCACGAAAGGAACCTCGCGATGCGCGGGCGGCAGCGATTCGAGGAGCTGCGCGGTCGCCACGAGCCAGCGCTCCGCATCCCCCTCGTCGCCGCGCTCGGTGAGCGCAAGCAAGTAGGTGCGGCGCTCCGTGTGATCGAACGCAAGCATTCGATCGGCGAAGACAAAGGCGGCGTCGGGCAAGGACGATTCATGCACGGCGTCGCCCCCGCACTCAGCCTTCAGCTCATAGCCGAACCAGCCCGCAAAGCCGCACTGGAAGTCGAATGGAAGCTCTGGCGCCGCAGCTGACTTCAGGCTCTCCAGCTCGCGAGCGAGGCGCTCGAAGATCGACTCCCCCTCGCCGACCCGATGGCAAACCGTCTTCCCAAGCGGACCGCTGTCGTCCCCCATAAAGGAAAACCGAGCTCCCTCCCCACCCGCGCTGCTGTCCAGCCAAAACGCGTTCTCGCTCGCCCCATACAAGCTCACAAACGCCTGCTCGGGATCGACCAGCTCGTCGAGCCGTCTCACCACCAGCTCCCGTGAAGGACCGGCAGGGACACCCTCGAACCGGCGGATACTCAAAAACGCGGTCTCATTAGACCGCGTTTTGTCGGGGCGAGGGTGTCCCTGCCGGCCCCCCCACAGAGCGCTCAAATCGCGAAAGTTCTCGAGCAGCAGCCGCCCGTGCTCCGTGCAGACCGACTCCGGATGGAACTGGACCCCCCAGAGCGGCCGCTCGCGGTGCTCGAGCGCCATCAGCACGCCGTCGCTCGTCCAGGCCGTGCCGCGCAGCTCCGGCGGCAGCGGCTGCTCGACGCAGAGCGAGTGGTAGCGGACCGCAGCGAACTCGCGCGGGATGCCGGCGAAGAGCGGCGCCTCGTCGTGGAGGACGGCGCTGATCCGGCCGTGCATCGGCTCGGGCGCGGGCACGACCGCCGCCCCGTGGAGCGCGCCGAACCCCTGATGGCCGATGCAGACGCCGAGCAGGGGCAGCTCGGAGCGGCGGATCGCCTCGGCGCCGACGCCGAAGTCCTTCACCCGCTCGGGACGCCCGGGCCCCGGTGAGATCACGACGTTGTCGCAGCCGAGCCGGGCCAGCTCGTCCCAGCTTCCCGCGTCGTTGCGAACCACCAGCGGCTCCTCGCCGTTCACCTCCGCCAGCAGCTGGAAGAGGTTGTAGGTGAAGGAGTCGTAGTTGTCGATCAGCAGCGTCTTCAACGAGTGCCTCGGCGGGCCGATCAGCGTGAGACTGCCAGAATGCCCGTCGTGGCCGCAAACTGGCGACCCGACCCGTCGAAGGGCGTCTTCGAGACCCTGCTCGCCCTCGACGGCCGCCCGGTCGAGCCCGACGCCCACCTTGCCCGCCTCGAGTCCAGCCTCGCCGTTCTTTACCCCGGCCGCACCCGCCCGACCCTTGACGTGCCAGCGGTCGACCGCCTATGCGGTGGGTCAACCACCGGCGCATCCGTAGAGGCGCTGCGAATCGTGGTCGCGCCGGGCGTCGGCGGAGAACTGGCGGTGACCACCGAGTGCCGGCCATCGAGTGGTCACCTTGCCACCGAAAACGGGGGCAAAGTGACCAGCGACGCCGCAGCACTGCTCAGCCTGGGGCTCGCCGGCGGGCTTGGGGCACACAAGTGGGCGGATCGCTCATTCGTCGAGCAGGCGCAAGCCGGGCTTCCAGATGACGCTCTGCCGCTGATCGTCGACGAGGACGGCGCGGTGCTCGAGGTGTCCCGCGCCAACGTCTTTACGGTCCGCGGCGGCTGCCTGCTGACGCCCACGCTCGACGGCCGCATCCTCCCCGGCGTCACACGCATGCGGGTGCTGGCGATCGCCGCCGCCCTGGGACTCGCCACGCACGAGTCGGCGCTTCGCCGCGACGACCTCCTCACCGCCGATGAGGTCTTCCTGACCGGCTCGGTGCGCGGGATCGAGCCCGCCGGATCGCTCGACGGCTCTCCCCTTCCCGGCGGCGGCCCGATCGCCGAGCGCCTCGCCGCCGAGCTGCGCCGCGCCTGGGCCGGCCTGAAGACGGCCGCCTCGTTTGGATAGGGTTCCGCGCCGCGATGCGCTTCTTCGAGTACGAGGCAAGAAAGATCGTCGAGCTGGCGGGGATTCCCGTCACCAAGTACGGCTTCTGCACGAGCGCCGACGAGGCGCGCCGGGTCGCCGAGGAGATCGGCGGTCCGACGGTGATCAAGTCGCAGGTGCTGAGCGGCGGCCGGATGAAGGCCGGCGGCGTCAAGTTCGCCGACACGCCCGAGCAGGCCGCCGAGCACGCCGAGGCGATCCTGAAGCTCGAGATCAACGGCCAGATGCCGCGCGGCGTGCTCGTCGACCCGAAAGCCGAGGTCAAGCAGGAGTACTACGCCGGCGTCGTCTGGGACGGCACGGCGAAGCGCCCGCTGATGCTGTTCAGCGACATGGGCGGCATCGACATCGAGCAGGTCGCCGAGCAGCACCCCGACCACGTCGGCCGTGGCCATGTCTCCAACCTGCTCCCCGTCGCCGACTTCGAGGCCAAGCAGGCCGTCGCCGCGACCGGCGTCACCGGCAAGCAGCTGCAGCGCGCGACCCCGATCCTCGCCCGCCTCGCCCGCCTCTTCCGCGACAACGACATGACCCTCGCCGAGATCAACCCGCTGGCCGAGCTCGCCGACGGCAGCTTCGTCGCCCTCGACGCCCACATGGAGATGGAGAACGAGGCGGTCGGCCGCCAGAAGGGCCTCCTGCGCAAGGCGCTGGAGATCGCCGAGGACGACACGCGCGAGCCCTACGAGCCCTCCGACTTCGAGCGCAACGTCGGCGCGATCGACGCCGCCGACCACCGCGGCGTGATCCAGGGCAAGGACCACGGCTTCGAGGGCAACCTCGGCCTCGTGATCGGCGCCGGCGGCGGCTCGCTGACGCTGACCGACGCGGTCCGCAGCCAGGGCGGCAAGCCGGCCAACTACTCGGAGATCGGCGGCAACCCCTCGGTCGCCAAGGCCTGCGGCCTGGCCAAGCAGGTGCTGGAAAAGGACGGGGTCGAGAAGATCGCCGTGATGATGTCGATCGTCTCCAACACGCGGGTCGACATCGTCGCCCGCGGCGTGATCAAGGCCTGCCTCGAGCTCGGCAAGGACCCCGGCGAGACGATCGCGATCTTCCGCATCCCGGGCGCCTGGGAGGACGAGGGCTTCAAGATCCTCGACCGCTACGGCGTCGAGTACTGCGACCGCTCGGTCTCGATGTGGGAGGCCGCGGGGCGCGCGGTCGAGAAGATCCAGGGAGCGACCGTCTGATGTCAATCCTGCTGAGCAAGGACACCACCTTCATCGTCCAGGGGATCACCGGGCGCGAGGCGGTCAACCTGACCAAGGAGTGCCTCGACTACGGCTCGAAGATCGTCGGCGGCGTCACCCCCGGCCGCAAGGGCCGCGAGGTCCACGGCGTGCCGGTCTTCGACACGGTCGAGCAGGCGGTCGCCCACCACGGCGGCCCGATCGACGGCTCCGTGATCACCGTCCCCCCCGCCTTCACCAAGGACGCGGCGCTGGAGGCGATCGAGAACGGGATCAAGCTGATCGTGATCGTCACCGAGCGGATCCCGCGCGGCGACGTCGCCGAGATGGTCGAGCTGGCCGAGATGCGCGGCGCGCGGATCATCGGCCCCAACTGCCTCGGCCTGATCGTCCCCGGCGTCTGCAAGATGGGCGGCATCGGCGGCCCGGCGAAAGACGCCGCCAAGGCCTACGCGCCCGGTCCGGTCGGCGTGATGAGCCGCTCCGGCGGGATGACCACCGAGATCTCCTCCTCGCTGACCCAGGCCGGGCTCGGCGTCTCGACCGCCGTCTCGATCGGCGGCGACGCGATCATCGGCTCGACCTACGCCGAGCTGATGCCCTACTTCGAGGCCGACGAGCAGACCCAGGCGATCGTCATCTACACCGAGCCCGGCGGCCGTATGGAGGCGCAGCTCGCCGAGTGGGTCGCCGAGCACGACTCGCGCCTGCCGATCGTCGCCTTCATGGCCGGCAAGTTCATGGACGACGAGGAGATGAAGGGGATGAGCTTCGGCCACGCAGGAACCATCGTCGAGGGCGTGGAGGACACGGCGACGGAGAAGATCGCCCGCCTCGAAGCGGCCGGCATCCGCGTCGTCGAGCGGATCGACGAGATCCCCGACGCGGTCAAGCAGAAGCTGGGGGCGGCGGTCTGATGGCCGAGGCGCTGAACAAGGTCTTCATCGACGTCGAGGTCGACGCCTCCGTCGCCGGCGACGCCGAGCTCGCCCGCAAGCTCGCAGAAGTCTGCCCCGTCGACATCTTCGCCGCCGGCGACTCCGGCGTCGAGATCGTCGCCGAGAACCTCGACGAGTGCGTCCTCTGCGACCTCTGCGTGGACGCCGCCCCACAGGGCAGCGTCCGCGTCATCAAGCTCTACGAGCAGTAGCCCTCAGCGGCGCCGACTGCACCCCAGTGATGTGACCGGATTGCCGGTCATGCCCGTGTGCGACCGATCACAGTGACGTTGACATCGATCGGTGTCTCACTTATCGTTGCACCGTTCCATGTAGCGGCGGGAGGCCTCTGCCCCTGCACGCGGAAATCGCACTCCGAATACGAAAGGCATCGACGTTGACTGACGGTACCCGTCGTGTCGCCATCGTCGGCGGCAACCGGATTCCCTTCGCCCGCTCCAACTCGGTCTACTCGCGCGCCTCCAACCAGGACATGCTGACCGCTGCGCTCGACGGGCTGGTCGAGCGCTTCTCGCTCGGCGGCGAGCCGATCGGCGAGGTCGCCGGCGGCGCCGTGCTCAAGCACTCGCGCGACCGCGACCTGACCCGCGAGAGCGTGCTCGGCACGCGGCTCGCCCCCGAGACCCCCGCCTACGACGTACAGCAGGCCTGCGGCACCGGGCTGGAGACGACGATCCTCGTCGCCAACAAGATCGCCCTCGGGCAGATCGACTCGGGCATCGCCTGTGGCGCCGACACCACCTCCGACGCGCCGATCGGCCTCAACGAGGGCCTGCGCGAGGTGCTGCTCGACGCCAACCGCGAAAAGTCGACGGGCGGGCGGCTGAAGCAGCTGACCCGCCTGCGCCCCGGCCACGTGGTCCCGGCGATCCCGCGCAACGAGGAGCCGCGCACCGGCCTCTCGATGGGCGAGCACTGCGCAGTGATGGCGGCCGAGTGGGAGGTCGGCCGCTCCGAGCAGGACGAGCTCGCCGTGCAGAGCCACCACAAGCTCGCCGCCGCCTACGAGCGCGGCTTCATGGACGACCTGGTCAACCCGTACCTCGGGCTCGAGCGCGACCAGAACATGCGCCCCGACTCCTCGCCCGAGAAGCTGGCCAAGCTCGGCCCCGTGTTCGGCGGCGAGGACGGGACGATGACCGCCGCCAACTCGACCCCGCTCTCCGACGGCGCCTCGGCGGTGCTGCTGGCGAGCGAGGAGTGGGCGAAGGAGCGCGGCCTGCCGATCCTCGCCTACTTCGTCGACGGCCAGACCGCGGCGATCGACCACGTTCACAAGCGCGAGGGCCTCTTGATGGCGCCCGCCTACGCGATGCCGCGGATGCTCGACCGCAACGGCCTGAAGCTGCAGGACTTCGACCTCTACGAGATCCACGAGGCGTTCGCCGCCCAGGTGCTCTGCACGCTGCGCGCCTGGGAGGACGAGCGCTTCTGCCGCGAGCGGCTCGGCCGCGAGGAGCCGCTCGGCGCGATCGACCGCGGCAAGCTCAACGTCAACGGCGGCTCGCTCGCCGCCGGCCACCCCTTTGCCGCGACCGGCGGGCGGATCGTCGCCTCGCTGGCCAAGCAACTGCACGAGCGCGGCTCGGGCCGCGGCGCGATCAGCATCTGCGCCGCCGCCGGGCAGGGGGTCGTGGCGATTCTCGAGGCCCCAGGAAAGGACGGCAAACGCAAATGAGCGACATCTACTCACAGTTCGTCAACTCGCCCCCCGGCAAGCTGATCGCGCCGCGCGTCGGCCTGCCCCGCCCGGTCGGGCTGAAGCGCCTGGCCGACGGCGCGGACCCGGCTCCGGGCGCGGTGCTGAGCGGCGCCGCTCCCGACGGCCGCCTCGGCAAGGCCGTGGAGCGGATCCTCGGCGAGGTCGGCGCGCCGCCGCCGCCGAAATCCGACAGCCCGGTCGCGGCGCTCCTCTTCGACGCCAGCGGGATCGCCGACTCGACCGAGCTGGTCGAGCTGCAGCGCTTCTTCCACCCCAACATCAGGCGGGTCGAGCGCTCCGGCCGCGTCGTCGTGCTCGGCACGCCGCCCGCCGGCCTGCCCGCCCGCGCCGCGACCGCGCAGCGCGCCCTGGAGGGCTTCACCCGCTCGCTCGGCAAGGAGGTGGGCCGCGGCATCGCGGTGCAGCTCGTCTACGTCGCCGAGGGCGCCGAGGACCAGCTCGACTCGACCCTGCGCTTCCTCCTCTCCCCCCGCTCGGCTTACGTATCCGGCCAGACGATCCGCATCGGCCCGGGCGTCGCCGAGGCGCCGACGCCCGAATGGCGCCAGCCGCTCGACGGCATGCGGGCGCTCGTCACCGGCGCCTCGCGCGGGATCGGCGAGGCGATCGCCGGCGTCCTGCACCGCGACGGCGCCGAGCTCGTGCTGCTCGATGTGCCCGCCCTGGCCGACGACCTGGCGCAGGTCGCCGCGCGGCTGGAGGCGGAGACGATCGAGCTCGACATCACCGACGCCGACGCGCCGGCGACGATCGCCGAGCGGCTCTCCGGCGGCGTCGACCTCGTCGTCCACAACGCCGGCGTCACCCGCGACCGCACGATCGCCAAGATGCCCGAGGACCGCTGGAGCTCGCTGCTGGAGATCAACCTCTCCAGCGAGGAGCGGATAAACGACGAGCTGCTGCACAAGGACCTGCTGCGCGAGAACGGCCGCATCGTCTGCGTCTCCTCGATGAGCGGCATCGCCGGCAACTCCGGGCAGACCAACTACGCCACCTCGAAGGCCGGCGTGATCGGGATGGTCGAAGCGCTGGCGCCGGAGCTGGCGAAGCGCGGCGCGACGATCAACGCCGTCGCCCCCGGCTTCATCGAGACGCAGATGACCGACGCGATGCCGATCGCGATCCGCGAAGCGGGCCGGCGGATGAACAGCATGTCGCAGGGCGGCCTGCCGGTCGACGTCGCCGAGACGATCGCCTGGTTCGCCAGCCCCGCCTCGACCGGCGTCAACGGCAACATCGTCCGCGTCTGCGGCCAGAGCCTCCTGGGAGCCTGATGGCGACGCGGACGCTCGACAGCCCGCCCAGCATCCTGCCGCTCTACGCCCGCGCGGCTGCGCCGCTGATCCCCGGCGCCTCGCTGCTGCCCTTCGTCCCCGGCCGCGCCGCCGAGGTCCCGGACACCGAGCTGGTGCTCGCCGGCGTGCGGCCCGACCCGGAGCAGGTCGCCGCCTACGCCAAGGTCTGCGGCTTCTCGCTGCGCGACACGCTGCCGCCGACGTACCCCCACGCGCTCGCCTTCCCCCTGCACATGGCGCTGATGGCGGACGGCGGCTTCCCCTTCGGCGCGGTCGGCCTCGTCCATGTCGAGAACCGCATCGTCCAGCACCGGCCGCTCGGCATCGGCGAGGAGCTGAAGCTCGTCGTCCGCCCCACCCCCCTGCAGCCGCACAAACGCGGCCAGACCTTCGCGATCGAGACCGAGGCCTGGGCCGGCCGCCAAAAGGCCTGGGAGTCAACCAGCACCTTCCTCCACCGCGAAAACCCCGCCGACGGGCCGAAAACCCACGTATATGGTGGGAAATCGGCCCATCGGCCGCAGGAGACGTTGGGGGTGGGCGCCACTTGGAAGCTTGGCGGCGACCTCGGGCGGCGCTACGGCTCGGTGTCGGGGGACCGGAATCCGATCCACATGCACTCGCTGACCGCCAAGCCGCTCGGCTTCCCGAGCGCGATCGCGCACGGGATGTGGACCAAGGCCCGCTGCCTCGCCGCGCTCGAGGGGCGGCTCCCCGACGCCTTCGCGGTCGACGTCGCCTTCCGCAAGCCGATCCGGCTGCCGGGGCGGGTCGAGTTCCTCAGCGACGCCGCTGACGAGCAGATCGACTTCGCCGTGCGCGACGCCAAGCGCCAAACCCCCCACCTCGACGGCCGCGTCAAACCGGTCGACGAAAAACCCAGACCTGACGAGACCAGCGGGAGGAAGAACAAGTGAACGAAAACGGCAACGCAACGGGTGTCGTCGAGCGCAGCCAGGGCGCGGTCCTGCGCTCGCTCAACTGGCTCGCCGGCAGCGAGCTGCTCGACAAAGTCGGCCTGCGCAAAGTGGCCGAGCGAATGGTCTTCCAGGGCACCAAGGGCGGCTTCCGCACGGCGACCGTCGCGGGGCGCGCCTTCAAGGCGACCCAGAAGCTGGGCAAACCCGCGCGCCAATCGGCGGGCAAGTCGCGCAGCCTCTTCGACCTCACGCCCGACGAGGAGCAGCAGATGTTCCAGGAGGCGGTGCGCGACTTCGCCGCGGCGAAGGTGCGACCCGCTGCGCAGGCTGCCGACGACAAGCGCGAGACGCCGGCGGAGCTGCTCTCGCAGACGAGCGAGCTCGGCGTCAACATGCTCGGCATCCCCGAGGAGCTCGGCGGGGTGATGCAGGAGCAGGCGGCGACGACCAGCGCCCTGGTCGGCGAGGCGCTCGCCCACGGCGACATGGGGATCGCTTACGCGGCGCTCGCCCCCGGCGCCGTGGCCACCGCGATCGGCCACTGGGGCAGCGCCGAGCAGCAGGCCACCTACCTGCCCGCCTTCGCCGACGAGGACGCGCCGGCCGCGGCGCTGGCGCTGCTCGAGCCACGACCGCTCTTCGACCCGCTGAGCCTCGAGACCACGGCGCGCCGCGACGGCGACGACTGGGTGCTCGACGGCGCCAAGTCGCTGGTCGCCCGCGCCACCGATTGCGAGCTCTTCCTCGTCGCCGCCGCGGCCGAGGACATCGGCCCGGCGTTGTTCGTCGTCGAGTCCGGCGGCGAGGGCCTCTCGGTGCGCGACGAGCCGGCGATGGGCCTGCGGCCCGCCGCCACCGGCCGCCTGCTGCTCGAGGGCGTGCGCCTGCCCGCCGGGGCGCTGCTCGGCGAGGGCAGGCGCGAGGACTACGTCGAGTGCGTGCAGCGGGCGCGGATCGCCTGGGGCTCGCTCGCCGTCGGCGCCGCGCAGGCGGTGCTCGACTACGTGATCCCCTACGTCAACGAGCGCACCGCCTTCGGCGAACCGATCTCCAACCGCCAGGCGGTCGCCTTCGGCGTCTCCGACATCGGGATCGAGTCGAGCGGCATGCGGCTCGCCGTCTACCGCGCGGCCAGCCGCGCCGACCAGGGCAAGGACTTCGCTCGCGAGGCGGCGCTGGCGCGCAAGCTCTGCGCCGCCAAGGGGATGGAGATCGGCTCCGAAGGCGTACAGCTGCTCGGTGGCCACGGCTTCGTCAAGGAGCACCCGGTCGAGCGCTGGTACCGCGACCTCCGAGCAGCGGGCGTCATGGAGGGCGCCCTGCTCGTCTAGCCCACCCGGCCGAGCGAAAGGCAACCATGATCAATCTCGAGATACCGAAGAAGTTCAAGCCGCTGGCCACGCAGGCCAACCAGGTCGCGACCGAGGTCTTCCGGCCGATCTCGCGCAAGTACGACGAGGGGGAGCACACCTACCCGAAGGAGCTCGACATGCTCGCCTCGCTGATGGACGGGCTCGAGGAGGGCTCCGACATGGGCGGCGCCGGCGCCGCCGGCGTGCGCCGCGAGTCCAACGGCGACGCCCCGGAGGGCAACCGCAACGGCTCCAACCTCTCCACCGTGCTCGGGATCGTCGAGCTCTGCTGGGGGGACGTCGGCCTGCTGCTCTCGATGCCGCGCCAGGGGCTCGGCAACTCGGCGATCGCCTCGGTCGCCAGCGAGGAGCAGCTGGAGCGCTACGGCGGCAAGTGGGCGGCGATGGCGATCACCGAGCCGGAGGCCGGCTCGGACTCGGCCTCGATCCGCACGACGGCCGAGCTCGACGGCGAGGAGTACGTGCTCAACGGCGAGAAGATCTTCGTCACCTCGGGCGACCGGGCCGACCTGATCGTCGTCTGGGCCTCGCTCGACCCCTCGAAGGGACGGGCGGCGATCAAGTCGTTCATCGTCGAGCGCGACAACCCGGGACTGAAGCTCGACCGGCTCGAGCACAAGCTCGGCATCCGCGCCTCCGACACCGCCAACTTCACCCTGCAGGACTGCCGGGTGCCGAAGGAGGCGTTGCTCGGCTCGCCTGAGATCGACACCAAGCAGGGCTTCGGCGGCGCGATGCAGACCTTCGACAACACGCGGCCACTGGTCGCGGCGATGGCGGTCGGGGTCGGCCGCGCGGCGCTGGAGCGGGCGCGCGACCTGCTCGCCGAGGCGGGCGTCGAGATCGACTACGCCGTGCCGGCGCTCAGCCAGCCGGCCGCCGTCTCGCGCTTCCTCGAGATGGAGGCAGACTGGGAGGCGGCGCGGCTGCTGACCATGCAGGCCGCCTGGATGGCCGACAACGGAAAGCCGAACTCGCTGCAGGCCTCGATAGCGAAGGCGAAGGCGGGGCGCACCTGCGTCGATGTGACGCTCGGCTGCGTCGAGCTCTGCGGCGCCTCCGGCTACGGCGAGGACGAGCTGCTGGAGAAGTGGGCGCGCGACGCGAAGATCCTCGACATCTTCGAGGGCACGCAGCAGATCCAGCTGCTGATCGTGGCGCGCCAGCTGCTCGGCAAGAGCTCGGCGGAACTGCGCTAGCGGTCATCCGACCTGCATCGGACCCCAAATAGGGGCTCGATGCAGGTCAGGCGGGCTGTGCGGTCGCCGAATCGGCGATGTCGAGCGCCGCCTTGCGCAGGCGCTCGGGCAGGACGACCCAGGCCCGCAGGCGCGCCAGCGCCTCGCGGTCGCCCGCGATCTCGATCGCCTGCTCCGCCGCCTCGCCGGCGACCAGCGCCGCCAGCACCGGCGCGGGGTCGCCGATCAGGGTCACCTCGGCGTCCTCGGCCGCGCCGCGCGCGGCGGCGATCCAACCGTTCTCGACCCGCAGCGTGTAGTCCTCGCCGCCGCTGCGCAGGCCGACCGTCATCCGGGCGTCGCCGGGCGGCTGGACGAGCACCCGGACGGCGTTGGCGAGCGAGGTCGGCGGTAGGTCGGCGACATCGTCGACTCGCTCGAAGTGCATCCCCCAGCGGCCCAGCTCGAGGATCGGCCGTTCGAGATCGCGGCCGACCTCGGTCAGCTCGTAGGCGACGCCGGTCGCCGGCAGGCCAAGCGCGCGGCGCTGCACGATGCCGTGGCGCTCGAGGTCGCGCAGGCGCTTGGTGACCACATCGGTCGGCGCGTTGCCGACGTTGCGGACGATGTCGGAGAAGCGCAGCGGGCCGAGCACCAGCTCGCGCACGATCAGCAGCGACCAGCGCTCACCGACGCGGTCGAGCGCACAGGCGAGGCTGCACGACTGGTCGTATTCGCGGCGTCGCATCGGTGGGATGGTACCGATCGTAACGACATTAATTTGTTTTTCAAAGTATCCGCTTGGAATTTTGGTAGGTTGCCGCCGTTGAACCGGATCGCCAAGCTCACCTGGGAGCACCCGAAGCTCGTCCTCGCCGCGGTCGCGGCCTTTGCCGTGCTGGCGATCGGCGTGGGTCACGACGTCGAGCACCACCTCAAGGCCGCCGGCTTCACCGACTCCTCCTCGCAGAGCGAGCGGGCCACCGCCCTGCTCGAGCATTCGCTCGGCTACGACCCCAACCCGGCGATCGTGCTGGTCGTCCGCAATCCCGACGGCGGCAGGCTCGACACCGGCAGTCCCGCCGTGCGCCGCGCGGTCGGCCGGCTCAGCGCCGGGATGGCGAAGGTCGAATACATCGGCCGCGTCGTCGACCCGCTGCGCAACCCGCGGGCCGGTCGCGAGCTGATCGCCCGCGACGGCGAATCGCTTGCCGTGGCCGGCTACCTCTCGACCACCGACATCGAGGACAAGGGCGGGATCGCCGCCGAAGGGGTCGAACCGCTGATCGCCGCGAGCCCGCTCGACGTCGAGATGGGCGGCTTCGCGGCGGGCTTCAACGAAACGAACGACCAGACCCGCACCGACCTGACCAAGGCCGAGCTGATCGCCTTCCCGATCCTCGCGCTACTGCTGCTGTTCGTCTTCCGCGGCGTCGTCGCCGCGGCGATCCCGTTGCTGATCGGGGTCGTCTCGACCGTCGGCACGCTCTTCGTCCTGCGCGTGATGGCCGGGGTCACCGACACCTCGCTCTTCGCGCTCAACATCGCCACCGGGCTGAGCCTCGGCCTGGCCGTCGATTACGCGCTGCTGCTGGTCTCGCGCTATCGCGAGGAGATAGGGCGCGGCGGCGCGTCTCGGGAGGCGCACCGCCGCACCGTCCAGACGGCGGGCCGCACGGCGCTCTTCTCCGGCTTCACCGTCGCCGCGGCGATGGCGGCGCTGATCTTCATGCCGCAGCGCTTCCTCTACTCGATGGCGGTCGCCGGCGCCTCGGTCGCCGTGCTCTCCTCGGTGATCGCGATCCTCGTCGTGCCCTCGCTGCTCGCCCTGCTCGGCGAGCGCATCGACGCCCTCTCGATCCGCCGCGGGCCGGCGGTCTCCGACGCCTCCGACGGCTGGTACCGCCTGGCCCGCGGCGTCATGCGCCACCCGGTCGGCGTCGCGCTCGCCAGCGCCGCCCTGCTGCTCGTCGCCGCGGCGCCGCTGCTCTGGACGACGCTGACCGGGCCGAGCGCCGAAGCCGTGCCGCCGGGCAAGCCCTCCCACGACGCCTACGCCTACCTCGAAGCGCACTACCCGCGCGACGTCACCGAGGCAGTCACGGTGACCGTCGACGGGCGGGCGGGCGGCGTCCAGCTCGCCCGCTTCCGGCGGCGTGTCGAAGCGGTCGGCGGCGTCGCCTCCGGCAGCCCCTTCGCCCGCGCCTCGGGCCGCGTCGCCTTCGCCAACTTCGCGCTCGACGAACCGGCGCTCCACGCCGGCGCCCAGGACTCGGTGCGGGCGATCCGCGACCTCAGCCCGCCGGGCGCCTCGGTTGTCCTCGCCTCCGGCAACACCGCCGGCTTCATCGACCAGAAGCAGAGCCTGATCGACCACGCGCCGCTGGTCGTCGGCCTGATCACCCTGACCACGCTGCTGCTGCTCTTCCTGCTGACCGGCTCGGTGCTCTTGCCGCTGAAGACGCTGCTGATGAATTCGCTGACCCTGGCGGCGACGCTCGGCATCCTCGTCCTCGCCTTCCAGGCCGGCTGGCTCGACGGCCCGCTCGCCTACACCGGCCCGGCGGCGATCGAGGTGACCAGCCTGGTCTTCCTCTTCGCCGTGATCTTCGGCCTCGCCACCGACTACGCGGTGCTGGTGATGGCGCGGATCAAGGAGCGCCACGACGCCGGCGACTCGAACGAGGAGGCGGTGGCGACCGGCATCGCCCGCACCGGCCGCGTGATCACCGCCGCCGCCCTGGCGATCGCCGTCGTCTTCCTCGCCTTCGGCGTCAGCACGGTCTTCTTCGTCAAGCAGATCGCGATCGGCATGGCGGTCGGCGTGATGCTCGACGCCACCGTCGTCCGCGCCCTCCTCGTCCCCTCGCTGATGCGCCTGCTCGGCGAGTGGAACTGGTGGGCGCCGAAGCCCTTACGCCGCATCTACCTGCGCCTCGGCTTCTCCGAGGCCTGAACTCCCCCTTTCCGCCGGGCGCGGTCGAGGTTTGAACGGCTATCCGGACCAAACCTCTACCGCGCCCATGCGGCAGACTGGCGCGCGTGAACTTCGTCGAGCTGATGGAGCGCTCGCCGGCCTCGCGGCTGGGGATCGTCGCGGTCGACGCCGCGGGCGAGCGGCGGGACTGGCACTTCGGTGAGCTGATCGCTCGCTCGGCCGGACTCTCCGGCGCCTTCGCGGCGCGCGGGGTGCGGCGCGGCGACGTCGTGATGACGCTGCTCGGCAACCGGGTCGAGTGGGCGCTGACGCTGCTCGCCTGCTGGCGCATGGGCGCGGTCGCCCTGCCCTGCAGCCCGCAGCTGCGCCGCCACGACCTCGAGTTGCGGGCGAGCGCCGCGGCGCCGGCGCTCTGCGTCGGCGAAGCGGAACTGCTCGACGAGCTGCCGGACGGCGTGCCGGCGATGACGCTGGAGGATGTCGCCGCGGTGCTCGACGAGGACCGCGCCCAGGAGACGCCGGCGGCGATCGAGGACATGGGCGCCGAGGACCCGGCGCTGATCGTCTTCACCTCGGGCACGACCGGCGAGCCGCGGGGCGTCGTCCACGCCTACCGCTACCTGAACGGGCAG
>Ga0102953_1001081_pt1 | contig 17701 bp, 18 predicted proteins | sample SalPon2A_C_D2_MG_FD_78509 | JGI IMG/M metagenome (GOLD analysis project Ga0102953, IMG submission 78509) | Soil microbial communities from South San Francisco under conditions of wetland restoration - Salt Pond MetaG R2A_C_D2_MG | ecosystem: Environmental > Terrestrial > Soil > Wetlands | place... | reverse complement strand
CTGGACGTGGTCAATTACATCTCGCACGGCATTACCAAGACGCCTCAGCCGCACGCCGCCAAGGGCGAGCAGGAAACCGAGCAGGAAGGCCAGGCCGAGACCGCCAACAGCCCGCTCGACAACTACACCCAGAACCTGAACGCGCTGGCCCTGGCCGGCAAGATCGACCCGCTGATCGGCCGCGACCGGGAGCTCGAGCGCGTCATCCAGACGCTTTGCCGCCGGCGCAAGAACAACCCGCTGCTGGTCGGCGAGGCGGGAGTGGGCAAGACCGCGATCGCCGAAGGGCTCGCGCGCCGCGTGGTCGAGGGCAGCGTTCCGGAGCTGCTCGCCAAGTGCACCGTCTACGCGCTCGACATGGGCGCACTGCTCGCCGGCACCAAGTATCGCGGCGACTTCGAGCAGCGCCTCAAGGCGGTGCTGAAGCAGCTGGTCGACAATCCCAACGCGGTGCTCTTCATCGACGAGATCCACACCGTCATTGGTGCCGGCGCCGCCTCGGGCGGTACGCTCGACGCCTCCAACCTTCTCAAGCCGGTGCTCTCGACCGGACAGCTGAAGTGCATCGGTGCGACGACCTATAACGAGTACCGCGGCGTATTCGAGAAGGACCATGCGCTGTCGCGGCGCTTCCAGAAGATCGACGTCAACGAGCCCTCGATCGAGGAAACGGTCGAGATCCTGAAGGGGCTCAAGACTCGCTTCGAAGCGCACCACAGCGTCAAGTACACCGCCAACGCGCTGAGCACCGCGGCCGAGCTTTCGGCGCGCTATATCAACGATCGCCACCTGCCCGACAAGGCGATCGATGTGATCGACGAGGCGGGCGCGGCACAGCGCATCGCACCCAAGAGCAAGCAGAAGAAGGTCATCGGCAAGGCCGAGATCGAGGACATCATCGCCAAGATCGCTCGCATCCCGCCGCGATCGGTGTCGACCGACGACCGCAGCGCCCTTGCCAAGCTGGACCGAGACCTGAAGGCGGTGGTGTTCGGCCAGGACAAGGCGATAGAGGCGCTCGCCAGCGCGATCAAGATGGCGCGCTCGGGGCTGGGCAATCCGCAGAAGCCGATCGGCAGCTTCCTGTTCTCCGGCCCGACCGGGGTCGGCAAGACCGAGGTTGCGCGCCAGCTGGCCTACTGCATGGGCATCGAGCTGATCCGCTTCGACATGTCGGAGTATATGGAGCGCCATGCGGTCTCGCGCCTGATCGGCGCGCCACCGGGCTATGTCGGCTTCGAGCAGGGCGGCCTGCTGACCGAGCAGATCACCAAGAAGCCCTATTCGGTGCTGCTGCTCGACGAGATCGAGAAGGCGCATCCGGACATCTTCAACATCCTGCTGCAGGTGATGGACCACGGGACGCTGACCGACAACAACGGCAGGAAGGCGGATTTCCGTAACGTGGTGATCGTCATGACCACCAACGCGGGCGCGGAGCAGCTGTCGAAGAACTCGATGGGATTCACCCTCTCCAAGCAGGCCGGCGACGAGATGGAAGCGATCAAGCGCATGTTCACGCCCGAGTTCCGCAACAGGCTGGATGCGATCATCTCCTTCCGTTCGCTCGACAACGACATCATCCTGCGCGTGGTGGACAAGTTCCTGATGCAGCTCGAGGAACAGCTGCAGGAGAAGAAGGTCGAGCCCGTCTTCACGCAGAAGCTGAAGGAGCATCTGGCCAAGAAAGGCTTCGATCCGCTGATGGGCGCGCGGCCGATGGCGCGCCTGATCCAGGACACGATCAGGCGCGCGCTCGCCGACGAGCTGCTGTTCGGCAAGCTGCTGCATGGCGGCAAGGTGACGATCGACGTCGACGACACCGAGTCGATCCGCCTCAGATTCGAGGAAGAGCCGGCCGCGGTGGTCTGAGCCTAGCCGCGACCGGTACTGCCGAAGCCGCCGGCGCCGCGGTCAGACGCGGCGAATTCCTGCACCACGTGCAGCTCGACCTGCACCACCGGCACGACTACCAGCTGCGCAATACGATCCATCGGCTGGATCGTGAACGTCTCGCGGCCGCGATTCCAGAGCGAGACCAGCACCTGCCCCTGGTAGTCGGAGTCGATCAGGCCGACCAGGTTGCCGAGCACGATGCCGTGCTTGGCGCCCAGCCCGGAGCGCGGAAGAACCACCGCAGCAAGGCCGGGATCGTCGAGGTGGATCGCGATGCCCGTCGGAACCAGCTCGCTGTCGCCCGGCGCGAGCGTCAACGGCAGGTCGATGCAGGCGCGCAGGTCCAAGCCCGCGGCCCCCGGGGTCGCGTAATGCGGCATGTCGTGCCTGATCCTCGGGTCGAGGATCTTCAGCTCGAGCTTGTGGCGCATGTCCCTAGCCGCGCTTCCTGCGGGCGCCCATGCCGGCGAGGTGCAGCATCAGCTTTCGCGCCAGCTCAATCTTGAGGCCTCGCCCGAGCGGGTGCTCGCCGCGGTCATCGAACAGCGTGATTTCGTTTTCGTCGGCGCCCAGCGCGTGCTGCGCCAGGTTCGCCGCCAGCAGCGGCAGCTTCTTCTTGGCGCGCTTGGCGCGCGCGTACTTCGCCACGTCCTCGCTTTCGGCGGCAAAACCGACGCAAAGCGGCGGCGCCGGCCTTGCCGCGACCCAGGCCAGAATGTCGGGGTTCTCCTCCAGCTCGAGGCTCGTGCCGCGACCAGACGCCTTCTTGATCTTGTTCGGCGAAGGGCTTTTCACCCGATAGTCGGCAACCGCCGCCACCGAGACGAAGATATCGCTCCCGCCCACCGCGGCCTTGACGGCGTCGAACATCTCGCGCGCCGTGCGCACGCTCACTCGCGCTACCCCGCCGGGCGCCGCCAGCGCTACAGGGCCACTGACCAGCGTCACCTCGGCCCCCGCTTCGTGCGCAGCGCGCGCCACCGCGTAGCCCATCTTGCCGGAGCTCAAATTGGTGATGACCCGCACCGGGTCGATCGGTTCCTCGGTCGGGCCTGCGGTCACCAGCACCCGCTTGCCCGCGAGCACCTTGGGCTGGAACAGGGCTTCGACCGCTTCGGCGATCTGCTGCGCCTCGAGCATGCGCCCCATGCCGGTCTCGCCGCAGGCCTGGTCGCCGGCCGCCGGGCCGGCGAACGCGATGCCGTCGTCGCGCAGCGTGAGAACGTTGCGCTGCGTCGCCGGGTTGTCCCACATCTCGACGTTCATCGCCGGGGCCAGCATCAGCGGGCAGCGCCGCGCCAGCGCAAGCGCCGAGAGCAGATCGTCGGCAAGGCCGTGCGCCAGCTTGGCCATGAAATCGGCGGACGCCGGCGCAATCAGGATCAGATCGCGATCGCGCGACAGCTCGATGTGCGCCATGTTGTCCGGCACCCGCGGATCCCACAGGTCGGTCCAGACGGCCTGGCCCGAAAGTGCCTGCATCGTGACCGGGGCAACGAAGCGCGTTGCCGCCTCGGTCATGGCCACCCGCAGGTCGACCCCGGACTTGACCAGGATGCGCGCCAGCTCGGCGGACTTGAAGGCCGCGATCCCGCCGGTGATGCCGAGAAGTACTCTTTTTCCCTTGATCGTTGTCATCGATCCGGTCGCCGAGGCGTTGGACGGAAGGGAATTCTAGGTGAATTCAAGGGGGGGCGCATGGCGATCACGGATTGGCCCGCGGCTGAGCGTCCGCGCGAGCGACTTCTGACGCTCGGGCCGGCGCGCCTCTCGGACGCCGAACTGGTGGCCGTCTTCCTGCGCAGCGGCGTTGCGGGCAAGAGCGCGGTCGAGCTGGCGCGGGAGCTTATCGGCCGCTTCGGCGGAATGGCGGGTCTGCTCGCCGCGGGACACGGAGCGCTGTGCGAGGTCAAGGGCCTGGGCGAGGCAAAGGCGGCCCAGCTCGCGGCGGTACTGGAGATGGCGCGCCGCTGCCTGGGCGAGGAGCTTCGCGCCGGCGCGGCGCTCAACTCGCCCGCCGCCGTGCGCGACTACCTGCGCCTCGCGATCGGCGCCCGCGAGCACGAGGTATTCGTCGCGCTGTTCCTCGACGCGCAGCACCGTGTGATCGCGGCCGAGGAACTGTTCCGCGGCACGCTGACCCAGACCAGCGTCTACCCGCGTGAAGTCGTCAAAGCCGCCCTGCGCCGAAATGCGGCCGCCGTGATCCTCGCCCACAACCATCCCTCGGGCGTGGCGCAGCCGAGCCAGGCCGACGAGCTGCTCACGCGCAGCCTGTCCGAAGCGCTCGCGCTCATTGAGGTCAAAGTACTCGATCACTTCATCGTCGCCGGCAACCAGACGCTCTCGTTCGCGGAGCGCGGCCTGCTGTAGTCGCCCCGTTAGCGCCGCCCGCGCTCCCTGGGCCGGCGCCCGCCCGGTCGCGCGCCACGCAGTGCGCCGCGTTCGCCTAAGCCTGCGCCCGGCGCGCTGCGGCGGCACCTCGACCACGTCGGTTCCCGACCGCATGAATGCCTTGCCCTCGTTCACCTTGTCATACACGCCCGGCTCCCCGCGCGGATCGCCCGGAGGTATGTAGGTGACCTCGTGATCCGTGCCACACACGCCGATGGTGACCAGGATAGGCGTGCGGATTTCGTACGCGGCGCGGTTGTACTTGCCGACCCATCCGGTGATGCTGCGCACCGTGCCCTTGATCAGGTCGAGGATGCTGCGATCCTTGTCGCCCCCGTCCGCGACGTACGCCTCGATCTTGAGTCGAGAGTTCTCGCGCACCATGAGATAGGCGCCATCCAGCATGTGCAGCTGGGCCTCTCCCCCCTTGAAGGTAATGACGGTGTCGCCTTCGTTCACCTGGCTGTCTTTGACGACCAGGCGGCTGTCTGCGGCCTGCGGCGTGATCATCGAATCGCCGCTCACGAACTCGACTGCCCCAGCTTGGTGCGGGGCCGGGTCCGCGCCGGACTCCGGCGCTTGCCCGTGCGCCGGCGTGGACACCAGAATCAGGACGACCCTGGTCGTGAAGACGGCAGCGAGGCTCGCGCGCGATGGTGTGCAGGTATTCACTTGGCGCACTATCACGGAAGCCGTCGGCGGGAGGCAAGCGTCGTCGTCCGCCGTCCGCATTCCTTGAAAAGGCACTGATTCTTCGCGTATAATCTTATCTTTTTTCCGCGGAGCGCAATCCATGTCCCGTGTTTGCGAAGTCACCGGCAAAAAGCCGATGAAGGGCAACCTGGTCTCGCACGCCAACAACAAGACCCGACGCACCTTCCAGCCCAATTTGCACTACCGCCGCTTCTGGGTGGAGAGCGAAAACCGCTGGGTGCGCCTGCGCGTCTCCACCGCAGGCCTGCGGCGCATCGACAAGCTGGGTATCGATGCGGTGCTCGCCGAAGTGCGCGCCAAGGCCAAGGCTAAGGCGAAATCCGAGGCGAAAGCCGAGGCAAAGGCTTAACCGGAGCCCCCGCCATGCGCGAAAAGATCAAGCTCGAGTCCACCGCCGGAACCGGCCATTTCTACACCACGACCAAGAACAAGCGCACCACGCCCGACAAGCTGGAGATCAGGAAGTACGATCCCAAGGCGCGCAAGCACGTGATGTACAAGGAAACCAAGCTCAAGTAACAGAGCGCCGGAAACAAAAAAGCCCGCGGATGCGGGCTTTTTTTTCGGTCGGAGCGCGGTTACGCGTAGCAGCGCAGGCGACGCGAGAAGTCCTGCAGAGGCGCAATGCCGCTCGACTCGGCGCGGTGGCACCAGTCCTGCAGCTGCCGCAGCAGCTGCTCCTTCGAGGCGTTGGAGCGCTCCCACAATGCGGTCAACTCGTGGCTCATGGCAACCACGGTCGCCAGGGCGCGCGAGTTCTTGAGCGCTTCGGTCAAGCGCACACGCTCGGCTTCAGACAGCTCCTGCACCCGAAGCAGCGCGCGCTTAAGGGACTTGAGCGCCTCGGCATCGCCCGGGGACCAATGCGCGAGCCGCTGCACTTCCTCGTGATAGGTCTTCTTGATCGACTTGGCGTAGCGCGACAGCACGTCGTAGCGATTGGAGATCACCGCGTGCAGCGTGTCCAAATCGGCAGCCGGTTTCGGCGCGGCGAAACGCGGCTTGGGGGCGACCTTCTTCACCGTCGCCAGACCGAGCATCTCCATGCCCCGGATGTACATCCAGCCGATGTCGAACTCGTACCATTTCGAGGACAGCTTGGCCGAAGAGGCGAATGCGTGGTGGTTGTTGTGCAGCTCCTCGCCCCCGATCAGGATGCCCCAGGGGACAATGTTGGTGCTGGCGTCCGCGCAGCCGTAGTTGCGATAGCCGAAGAAGTGGCCGATACCATTGATGACTCCCGCGGCCCAGAAAGGGATCCAGACGATCTGCGTCAGCAGAATCAGCGCGCCGGGCACCAGACCGAACAGTGCGAGGTTGACTGCGCCCATCAGCGTGAGGCCCAGTATCGGATGCCTGGTATAGAGGTTGCGCTCCATCCAGTCGTCAGGGGTACCGTGGCCGTAGCGCTCGAGCGTTTCGCGGTTGTAGGACTCCTTGACATACAGGAACACGCCGCCCCACAAGACGCGGTTGATGCCGTAAATCTGCGGGCTGTGCGGGTCCTCGGCGGTCTCGCACTTGGCGTGGTGCTTGCGGTGGATCGCGGCCCATTCCTTGGTCACCATGCCGGTGGTGAGCCAGAGCCAGAAGCGGAAGAAGTGCGACGCGACCGGATGCAGATCAAGCGCGCGGTGCGCTTGGTGGCGGTGCAGGAAGATGGTCACCGAGGCTATCGTGACGTGCGTCAGGCCCAGCGCCACAAGGATGTAGCCCCACCAGGGCAGATCGAAAAAACCGGAAAAAATCATCAAGTTGGCTTTGTAATAGTAGTTGTAAACGTAAGCTGCGCGTCATTTTACGCGAATCCACCCTGCCCGCAAGAAAGGATCTGTGATTGACCCATGCGCGCGCCCCGCACGCCGTAACCTCCCGCCGCAAAAGGAAAAAAGCGCCCGCGCCGACCTGTGTAAAAATTCCTCTCGAACCCCGAGGAGGATGCGCCGATGATTCACCTGCTGACCGACCCTCAGGCGTGGATCGCATTCATCACGCTCACCGCGCTCGAGCTCGTGCTCGGGATCGACAACGTGATCTTCATCTCGATCCTGGTCGATCGCCTGCCGGCCAGGCTGCGCGAGCGGGCCCGCCGCATCGGCCTGTTTGGCGCCATGTTCATGCGCATCGGGCTGCTGCTGGTGCTGGCCTGGATCATCGGCCTCACCGCGCCGCTGTTCAGCGTGTTCGGAGAGGAGATCTCGGGCCGCGACCTGATCCTGATCGCCGGTGGACTGTTCCTGCTGTGGAAAAGCACCAAGGAGATCCACCAGCTGCTCGAAGGCGAGGAGGAAGGCGCGGCGGCGTCAGCCGTGCGCGCGGCGTTCGGCGCCATGATTGTTCAGATCATGCTGATCGACCTCGTGTTCTCGCTCGATTCGATCATCACCGCGGTCGGGATGGTGAAAGACCTCCCGGTCATGATCGCCGCGGTAGTCGTCTCCGTCGCGCTGATGATGGCATTCGCCGGCGCCATCGGGCGCTTCATCTCGGCGCATCCGACCATCAAGATGCTCGCGCTGTCGTTCCTGGTAGTGGTCGGCGTGGCACTGATCGCGCAGGGCTTCGACCACGAGGTGCCCAAGGGCTACATCTACTTCGCCATGGCGTTCTCGGTCTGCGTCGAAATGCTGAACATCCGCGTGCGCCGCGCCAGGGGCAAGCCGGTGCACCTGCATGCGCGCTACGGGCGCGGCGGCGAGGATCAGGCGCTCGACTGAGCGCTGCCGCGGCGCTCCATGGCCGCGGCGAAGAACCCGTCGGTGCTGTGCAGGTGGGGCCACAGGCGCAGGTGCTCGCCCGCAGGCAGCGGAATGCGCTGGCCGGCGAGAAGCTCGCCGCATGAAAGCGCGGTGAACTCGGGATGGGCGGCGGCGAAGCGCTCTACCACCGCCTCGTTCTCCGCCCCAAGGATGCTGCAGGTCGCATACACCAGCCTGCCCCCCGGCTTCACCAGGTGCGCGGCCGCGCGCAGGATGCTGAATTGCTTCTGCGCCAGCTCGACGATCGCGTCGGGACCGTGGCGCCACTTGAGGTCGGGGTTGCGGCGCAGCGTGCCGAAGCCGCTGCACGGCGCGTCGACCAGAACCCGGTCGAGCTTGCCCGCAAGCCGCTTGGCGCGCACGTCGCCCTCGCTCGCGAGCGCGAGCGGGTGCACGTTCGAGACCCCCGCGCGCGCCGCGCGCGGGGCAAGCGCATGCAGCCGCTTGGCCGATACGTCCATCGCATACAGGCGGCCGGCGCCGCGCATGATCATTGCCAGCGCCAGCGTCTTGCCTCCGGCTCCGGCGCAGAAATCGGCCACCATCTCCCCGCGCCGCGGCGCCACCAGGTAAGCGAGCAGCTGGCTGCCTTCGTCCTGCACTTCGATCAGACCTTGCTCGAACAGCGGGTGGCGGTTGATTGCCGGCTTGCCGGCAAGCCGGATCCCCGCCGGCGAGTAAAGTGTCGGCACACTATCGACACCGCTCAAAGCAAGCGCCGCGAGTACGGACTCCCGATCGGTGCGGGCGAGGTTGACGCGCAAATCGAGCGGCGCCGGGTTGAGCAACCCCTGGGCGATGCGCATCGCCTCCGCCGTCCCCTGCTCCGCCTCTAGGCGCTGCCACAACCAGTCCGGCAGATCGGCTCGTACTGCCGCGGGCCAAGTCGCTTCCCTTGCCGCGCGGGCGCGCGCGACGAGTTCCTGCTCGCCGGGGCGCAGGGCGCCTTCCAGCGCGCGCGCGGAAAAGCCCTGCACTCGCGTCAGCGCCGCCAGCAGCAGTGCGCGAGGCGCGGCGCTCCCCGCGGCAGCCTCGAGCGAGCGTCTGCGGCGCAGCACCGCGTAGACGGCCTCGGCGACGAAGGCGCGGTCTTTCTGGCCCAACTCGCGGTTGGCGCGGAAGTAGCGTGAGACCGCCTGGTCGGCGGGTCCCGCGAAGCGCAGCAACTCGCCGACAAGGGCTTCGGCGTGCGCGAGAAGCGTCGGCTGCAGCCTCACGGCGCGCCGATGCGCGTCACGACCTGGTCGATGCGCGTGCCGTCCTTGTCGGTGATCAGAATCCGGATCGGGACGTAGCCGTGATCCGGTGCGAGCCAGATCTCGGTGCCGTGGTCGTCGGGCCCTTCCTTGCGCTTGACCAGCCGGAGGGCCTCGAATTGTCCAGCTGGCGTTTCGATCCTTTGCCGGCCCGCGGCATCGAATACGTAGTGCGACACGCCCTTGCCGTCGGTGGCATTGACCGCGACCGGCCGGGCGCCGGGAACGTCGAAGGCAAAGGCATAGAGCATCGACAGTTTGTCCTGCGCGTGCGCCGGTATCGGCTGGGTGCGGGTCTCACCGTTCGATTCCAGCTTCAGGCTCCGGTCCGCCCAGTCGAACGTCGCGCGCACCGGGTCGCGCCCGGTGCGCACGTCGGAAAACTTCAGCGGCCGCATTGCACCGCTGCCGAGCGTGCCGCTGCTGGTACGCGTGATACCGCCGAGAAACGCCAACAGGCCCTTGCCGTGCCACTCCTCGACCAGGCGGTAGGTCTTGCCGTCGTGCTCGAAGCGGTCCGCCACCTCGGCCATCGCGCTCCCGTTGCGCAGCACGTCGTAGTCGATCTCGGCCCGCGCCGGGGGTGCAGCCTGCGCACCGGCGCAGGACCAGACGCTAATCGCGATCGGAATAAACCAGTTGCGCATCATTTCCCTTAACGCTCACCACTCCGCTACGGATGACCAGTTTGTCGTCCAGGAACCAGCGCACCGCGCGCGGGTACACCACGTGCTCCTGGCGCAACACCCGTGCAGCGAGCGTATCCGGCGTCTCGCCCGGCCGCACCGGCACGGCCGCCTGAACAATGATCGGACCGTGATCGAGCTGCTCGGTGACGAAATGGACGCTGCAGCCGTGCACCTTGACCCCCGCGGCAAGCGCGCGCCGGTGCGTGTCGAGGCCGGGAAAGGCCGGCAGCAGCGAGGGATGGATGTTCAGCAGTCGCCCGGCGTAGTGCGCGACGAAGGCCGGGGTCAGGATGCGCATGAAGCCGGCCAGCGCGACCAGCGTCGGCGAATGGCGATCGATCTCGGCCGCAAGCGCCGCGTCGAACGCTTCGAGCGTCGGATAGTCCCTGTGCTCGATGGCCTTGGTAACGACCCCACGCCGTGCGGCGATTTCGAGTCCCGCCGCGTCGGCGCGGTTGCCGATAACCGACACCACCGGCAGCCCCGCATCGAGCAGTGCCTGCATGTTGCTGCCCCGGCCGGAGATGAGGACGACGACTGACATTGCGGGGCGCAGTTTATCAGCCTGCTTTCATCCCCGCGGCCCGGTCATATCCTCTGCGCGCACCCAACGATCGAAATCCTCCGCGCCGACGTAGCCCAGCGCGAGCGCCGCCTCGCGCAGCGTGCTGCCGTCATGATGCGCCTTCTTGGCGATCTCGGCCGCCCGGTCGTAGCCGATCTTCGGCGACAGCGCAGTGACCAGCATCAGCGAACGCTCGACCAGCTCGGCGATGCGCGCGCTGTTGGGCTCGATGCCGCGCGCGCAGTGTTCGTCGAAGGACGCACAGCCGTCGGCGAGCATGCGCGCGCTCTGCAGGAAATTCTGGATCAAGAGCGGCTTGAATACGTTGAGCTCGAAGTTGCCCGACGCGCCGCCGATATTGAGCGCGACGTCGTTGCCGAACACCTGCGCGCAGAGCATTGTCATCGCCTCGGCCTGGGTCGGGTTCACCTTGCCGGGCATGATCGAGCTGCCCGGCTCGTTCTCTGGGATAGACAGCTCGCCCAGCCCCGAGCGCGGTCCGGACGCGAGCCAGCGCACGTCGTTGGCTATCTTCATCAGCGCGGCGGCGAGGGTCTTGAGCGCGCCGTGCGCGAACAGCAACGGCTCGTGCCCCGCAAGCGCGGCGAACTTGTTGCGCGCGCCCGCGAACGGCAGGCCGCTCGCGCGGGCGATATGCTCGGCCACCTTAGTCCCGAACTCCGGGTGAGCGTTCAGGCCGGTGCCGACCGCAGTGCCGCCGATCGCGAGCTCGTACAGCCCGGGCAAGACTGCGTGCAGCCCCGCTTCGGCATGCCCGAGCTGCGCCACGTAGCCTGAAAACTCCTGTCCGAGCGTGAGCGGGGTGGCGTCCTGCAGGTGGGTGCGGCCAATCTTGACGATCGACGCGAAGACGTCGCTCTTCTCGGCAAGTGTTCCGCGCAGGCGTGCCAGCGCCGGCAGAAGCTGCACGCGCAGCGCGCGCGCGCCGGCCACGTGCATCGCGGTGGGAAACACGTCATTCGACGACTGGCCGAGGTTGACGTCGTCGTTCGGGTGTACCAGCCGTCTCGCGCCGCGCTCGCCGCCGAGGATTTCCGAGGCGCGGTTGGCGAGCACTTCGTTGACGTTCATGTTGGACTGCGTGCCGGAGCCGGTTTGCCACACCACCAGCGGGAATTCCTCGTCGTGGCGGCCGGCGAGCACCTCGTCCGCCGCCTGCTCGATCGCGGCGGCCTTGCGCGCGTCGAGCAGGCCCAGCCCGCGGTTGACGCGCGCCGCGGCGCGCTTGACCAGCGCCAGGGCGTGGATCACCGCGAGCGGCATCAGCTCGCCCGAGATGCGGAAGTGGCGCCGGCTGCGCTCGGTCTGCGCACCCCACAACCGTTGCGCGGGGACCTCGATGGACCCGAAAGAATCGCGCTCGGTGCGTGTGGCGGACATCACCCCTCCGTGCGGACCCCGTTCACGCCAGATCGAACAGCAGTACCTCGGCCTGCTCGCCCTGCTCGAGGACGATTTCCGCCACGTCGCTCGCCTTGAGCGCGTCGCCCGCGCCGAGCTCGTTGCCGTTCACGGTCAGCTTGCCGCGCGCGACATGCACGTAGGCGCGCCTGCCTTGCGGCAGGCGGTAAACCACGCGCTCGCCGTCGTCCAGCAGCGCCGCGTACATGCAGGCATCCTGGTGGATCGTCACCGAGCCGTCGCCCCCGTCCGGCGACGCGACCAGCCGTAAGCGGCCGCGCTTCGAGGCGGCGTCGAAATGTTTCTGCTCGTAGCCCGGCGCGATGCCGCGCGCGCCGGGTTCGATCCAGATTTGCAGGAAGTGCGTGACGCCCGCTTTCTCGTGGTTGTACTTGCTGTGCCGCACGCCGGTCCCCGCGCTCATGCGCTGGACGTCGCCCGGCACGATGGTCGAGCCGTTGCCCATCGAATCCTGGTGCGCGAGCGCGCCCTCCAGCACGTAGCTCACGATCTCCATGTCGCGGTGGCTGTGCGTGCCGAAGCCGGTACCGGGTTGGATCCGGTCCTCGTTGATCACGCGCAGGCCGCCGAAGCCCATGTGCCGCGGATCGTGGTAGTCGGTGAATGAGAAACTGTGGAACGAGTCGATCCAGCCGTGGTTGGTGTGCCCGCGTTCCGCCACACGGCGCAACTCGATCATGGCGCGCTCCGTTCAGGCGTCGCCGGACTTCGGTGTTGCGCCCTCGGCGCCCTCGCGTTCCGCCGTTTCCCGTTCCGCAATTTCCTTGTACACCTGCTCCATGTCGAGCGCCTTGGCTTGCTCGAGCACCTGCTCGAGCGCCGACGCCGGCAGCGCGCCGGCCTGCTGGAACAGCAGCACTTTTTCGCGAAACACCATCAGCGTAGGAATCGATCGGATGCCGAACGCCCCCGCGATTTCCTGCTCGACATCGGTATTGACCTTGGCGAACACCACGTCCTGATGCTGCTCCGACGCGCCTTCGAACACCGGCGCGAAACCCTTGCACGGGCCGCACCACGGCGCCCAGAAATCGACCACCACCATCGGGTTTGCGGTCACCACCTGCTCGAAGTTTTCCTTGCTCAGCTCCACTGTCGCCATGCAGCGATCTCCTCTGCAAAATGGCACTATACCCGCACATGCGTTACACCGGTCGCTTCGCCCCGTCGCCGACAGGGCCTTTGCACTTCGGTTCGCTGGTGGCCGCGCTTGCCAGCTGGCTCGACGCGCGCGCTGCCGGCGGCAGCTGGCTGCTGCGCATGGAGGATCTGGACAAGCCGCGCGAGCAGCCCGGTGCGGCGGAGGCGATCGTGCGCCAGCTCGAGGGGCTGGGACTGGTCTGGGACGGAGCGGTGCTTTACCAGAGCTCGCGCGGCGACCGCTACGCGGCCGTGCTCGAAGGGCTCGCGCGCCGCGGCGCCACTTATCCCTGCGGCTGTACACGCAGCGAGATCGCCGACTCCGCGCTGGCGATCGACGGTGCGCGCATCTACCCCGGCACCTGCCGCGGCGGCCTCGCGCCTGGTCGGCGCGCCCGTGCCACGCGCGTGTGCACGGCCCGCGAGCCGATCCACTTCGTCGACAGGGTGCAGGGCGAAATCGTGCAGTCGGTCGAGCGCGAGGTCGGCGACTTCGTGCTGCGCCGCGCTGACGGCGTGATCGCCTACCAGCTCGCGGTCGTGGTGGACGACGCCGACCAGGGCGTCACCGACGTAGTGCGCGGCGCCGACCTGCTCGATTCCACCCCGCGTCAGATCTGGCTGCAGCGGCTGCTCGGCTACCCGACGCCGCGCTACCTGCACCTGCCGGCGGCGGTGAGCGCGGGCGGCGAGAAGCTGAGCAAGCAGACCGGCGCGGCGGCGATCGACGCGGCGCATCCTCTACCCGAGCTGGCGCGCGCGCTCGCTTTCCTCGGCCAGCCCGTGCCGGACGCGGCGACGGCGGCAGAGATGCTGCAGCACGCGCTCGAGCGCTGGGACGTGTCGCTCATTCCGCGGGCTCGCGCCTCGGCGGCGCCTGCGTAAGCAGCGAGCGCAGCTCGGCCGCGTGGCGTTCGGGGTGGAGCATGGCGAATTTCTCCGCCAGCAGCAGTTGCAGGTAAGCGACGTCGGAGTTGTGCAGCTTCGGGTGGAGGTAAAGGCGCGGCAGCAGCCGCGCGGTCAGCCAGTGCCGGCGCGGGCCCTGTCCCTGCGCATCCGGAAACAGCGTCAGGTTGAAACTCCAGTGGCCGAGCCGGGCGTAGGCCGCGAGCATGCGCGCGAGCGAATCGGCGAACGCGTCGAGCTCGGCGTCGCTGCATTCGGTCAGGGCCGAGCGGCCCGCGATCACCGCCTGCGCGTCGCCCAGCAGTCCGGCGGGACAGAACGGCACCCACCAGATGATCCCGCGCTCCTCCCCCAGCCAGCGCGGGCCGCCGCGTTCGACCTCGAGCAGCGCCTCGATGTAGGGACGACCGCGGTGCAGCGCGAACAGCGACTCGGCCTCGAGCTCGCGGCGCAGCGCATTGCCCGGCGTGTCGGTGACGATCACCTGCATGTGGGGGTGGACTTGTGACGCACCCGCGGGTGGCATGTAATTCCAGGTCACGATGCCGTAGGCGTCGCGCGCGCCGAGCCCCGGCGCGGCGAGGGCGATGAAATCGCGCGCGAGTTTCAGCGCGTCGGCCACCAGGGCCGCCGGCACGCGGTCCAGCGGCAGGTGGTGAGCGTGCGAAACGATCAGGATCGCCGAAACGTCGTCGTAGGGGAACAGGTTCGGCACCAGCACCGCCTCGCCGCGCCGCATCCGTCCCCCGGGCAGCACGGCATCCGGGTATCGCGGCGTGACGCGCTCGAGCACGGGCGGGCAAAATGGGCAGCTGCTGCGCGTGCTCTCGATCAGCGCAGTCAGGTCCGGCAGCTCCCGTCGCGGGAAGGCGAAATGGCAAATGCGCGCCGTATCGCGGGTCAGCGGATCGTAGCGCACCTCGCTTTCGATCTCGCTCAGCTCGAAGTTATGACGAGGATCGTGCAGCCGCGCGACCTTCTTTTCGGTCCGGAAGCGGATGCTATCTGTCATCGCTTGCCCTGCCGTGCAGGATCTGGAGAAAGCCGTGCGCGATGGCGCGCGGCGAATCCTTGCCGGGCCGATACCAGCTCGGCACCCAGTTCAGCGCGCCGAGCAGCAGCAGGCGCAGATAGTCGCGGCGGACCGGGCCGGGCAGCGCTTCGATCAGCGCCCTGAAGCGGCGCTCGTAGCCGTCGCGCAGCGCGACCAGCCGCGCGCTCGCCCCGGGCGCCTCGCCCGGCTGCACCCGCACGATCACCTGGGCGTAGTCGCCGCCGTCGAGCAAGGCCTGCAGGTGCGCGACGCAGGCAGCCTCCAGGCGCTGCCAGGCGTCTTCTTCGCGCGCGGCGGCATCCTCGAGCGCCTGCTCCAGCGCCCGGCTCAGGCGCCGCACGCCCTCCGCATAGACGGCAACCAGGAGGTCCTCCTTCGATTCGAAATGGCAATACAGCGACCCAGGCAGCATGCCGACCGAGCCGGCGATGTCGCGCACCGAGGCACCCTGGAATCCCTTTTCCCGAAACAGACACGCCGCGCGATCGAGGATCCGCGGCAAACGGCTGTCGGCGCGCGGCGGCCTGCGCCTCGGTCTCGCTTGCGCGCTCACCGCGCGACCTTCAGCGGCATCGCCTTCATGCCGCGGAAAACCATCGAATCGATCCATTCCAGCCGCTCGGCGGCGAGATCGATGCGGCGCCAGCGCGCGAGCACCGCGGGCAGGCTCACCTGCCCTTCGAGGCGCGCCAGCGGAAAGCCGAGGCAGATGTGCGCGCCGAAGCCGAAGGTCAGGTGCGGCACCCCGTCGCGCCGCAGCGCCAGGCGATGCGGGTCGGCATAGGCGCGCGGATCGCGGTTCGCCGCATTCAGCATGATGAACACACGCTCGCCGGAGCGGAGTGTCTTGCCGTGCAGCAGGTGCTCGCGCCGCACGATGCGAACCTGCGCGCCGCTCGGCCCGTCGTAGCGCAGCAACTCCTCGATCGCGGCGGGTGCGAGGCCGGGGTGGTCGCGCAGCGCGTGCATCTCGCCCGGGAAGCGGATCAGCGACAGCATGCCGTTGGCGATATGGTTGGTGGTGGTCTCGTGGCCGGCGAACAACAGCAGGATGCAGGTCGCAACCAGCTCGTCCTCGCTCAGGCGGTCGCCGTCATCGTCCAGCCGCACCAGCTGCGTGAGCAGGTCGTCGCGCGGCTCGGCGCGGCGGGCCGCGATCAGGTGGCGGAAGAACTCGGCCATTTCCTTGGTCGCGCGCTCGGCGATATCGTACTTCTCCGGCTGGCTGCGGGAGCTGCCGATGAACAACGCCATGTCGTCCGACATGCGCTTGACGCGGCGCAGCTCCGTCCGCGGCACACCGAGCATGTCCATGATCACCAGTGCCGGCAGCGGCCCGGCAAAGTCGTGGATGAAGTCGAACTCGGCTCGCTCTCCGATCGCGTCCAGCAGCCAGTCCGTGAGCGCGACGATCCGCTCGCGCATGGCGTTCATCGAGCGCACGTTGAAGACCTTGCTGGTCAGGCGGCGCAGGCGCGTGTGCTCGGGCGGGTCGCGAAACACCATCCATAGCGACAGGTAGCGGATGATGTGCGCGATGCGCTTTGCCTCCGCACCGGGCAGCGAAGCAAAGAATGGCTGCAGGCGATCCGAGGACATCTCCCGGTCGAGGCAGACACGCTTCACGTCCTCGTAACGCGTAAGCACCCAAGCTTTCAGGCGCGGGCTCCAGTGCGCCGGATCCTCGTCTTGCATCCGCGTGTAGAGCGGGAACGGGTCGGCCAGGAAAGCGGGGTCGTCCGGTCGGTAATCGATGGCCATGGAAGCAAAAGACAAACGGGTGTTTGCTTTTAACGTGCCTTAAAGAGAAGGTCAAACAGTCATGTGAGTGTGCGCTCACATACGGCCAGGAGTCGGTTCCAAAAAGCTTCAAGATCACTTTGCTGCCCTACATCAAATTATTATGCTGCGATGCACAAACGCCTTGACTTCTAAAGAGATCGGCCTAGAATGACAATTGTTGCAGCGCACCAAACTGCACTCAGCCACAGTTAGGCAAGATTTCGTTTAGCGACCCAAACCAGGAGCCATATATGTACGTCACCCCGGAACAAATCCAAGCAGCCAATAAGGCCAACGTCGAAGCCATTCTTTCCCTTGCCGCGAGCCAGTTCGCTGCATTCGAGAAATTCGCCAACCTGAATGCCAACGCGGTCAAGACCGCGTTCGAAGACTCGCTGTCGAACACCCGTGCCCTGCTCGGCGCCAAGGACGTGCAGGAATTCGTCAACCTGCAGAGCACTCTTGCTCAGCCGACGATCGAGAAAGCGATCGCCTACTCGAAGAGCGCGTACGAAGTGGCGACAGAGGCCAACGCCGAAATGTCGAAGATGGCCGAAAAGCGCATCGCGGAGTGGAACGAGAACTTCGTCACGATGCTCGACAAGGCGACCAAGAACGCCCCCGCCGGTTCCGACGTCGCGGTAGCGGCAGTGAAGTCGATGCTCGCGGCCGCGAATTCGGCCTACGACAACTTCAACAAAGTCGCCAAGCAGGCGACCGAGATCGCGGAAGCCAATGTCAACGCCGCGACCGAAACCGTCAAAGGGATGGCCAAGCCAAAAAAGGCCGCCTGAGCCCGGCCAAGCGCCGGCAAGCAAAGCCCCGCTGAGGCGGGGCTTTTTTTATGCCTCGCGAAACGGGAATCCGGCCTCGCGAACCCCGCTGCGCAGGTGCTCGATCGCCTGCGCCACCTGGGCCGGGTCGCCGCGCACGCCAAGCTCGACGTGCCGCCGGCTGCCGTCGTCGCCCATCGAAGGCAGGCTGAACACCTTGACTCCGGAGTAACCCGCGCCGACGGCATCCATCACCGGGATCAGCTGGCTCTCGCCCGCCTCGTAGACGATGATCGACGCCTCGGCCCAGCGGTCCCGATCGGCGAGCTG
>Ga0102953_1001080_pt1 | contig 17720 bp, 8 predicted proteins | sample SalPon2A_C_D2_MG_FD_78509 | JGI IMG/M metagenome (GOLD analysis project Ga0102953, IMG submission 78509) | Soil microbial communities from South San Francisco under conditions of wetland restoration - Salt Pond MetaG R2A_C_D2_MG | ecosystem: Environmental > Terrestrial > Soil > Wetlands | place... | reverse complement strand
TGGAGCACCACTACAAAGACGTCCAGGACTTCGAGTTCACCATCCAGGAAGGCAAGCTGTACATGCTCCAGACCCGCACGGGCAAGCGCACCGGTAAGGCAGCCGTCAAGATTGCCGTTGACCTGGTTGAAGAAAGAATCATCAAACGCAATGAAGCGTTGATGAGGGTTGAGCCCGATCAGTTGAATCAGCTTCTTCATCCGATACTTGATGAATCTAAACCTTTAAAGGTGATTGCAAATGGCTTGCCGGCTTCACCAGGCGCGGCAGTTGGCCGGATTGTTTTTACAGCAGAAGATGCTGTGGAAAAAGGAAAGCACCATCCGGTGATTCTGGTTCGCGCTGAGACGGTGCCTGATGACATCCATGGCATGGAAGTGGCCGCCGGCATTCTGACCTCTCGCGGAGGCATGACCTCGCACGCAGCGGTTGTTACCCGGGGTATGGGGAAATGTTGTGTTGCCGGGTGCGGCGCCGCGCAAGTGGACGAGAAGAAGAAGCAGTTGCGTATTGGCAAACTGACCCTCAAGGAAGGCGACTGGATCTCACTTGATGGGTCGACAGGAAGAGTGTTTCTGGGCCAGACAAAAACTTTACTTCCTGATCCGTCGAGCGGCGACTTCGCTACCTTTATGACTTGGGCTGACAAGGTTCGCCGTCTTGGGGTGCGGGCAAATGCGGACGTTCCTCGCGATGCGGGTGTCGCCCGCCAGTTTGGCGCGGAAGGCATCGGACTTTGCCGCACCGAGCATATGTTCTTTGCCAGCGATAGGCTGCCGCACGTCCAGCGGATGATTATGGCCTGCAAGGACACAACGGACGAAAAGGAAGCGGCCCGCTACCGGAAGGAGCGGCGCGCGGCACTGGCCAAGCTTCTTCCCATGCAACGGAAAGACTTTTTTGGCCTGTTCAAGGCCATGGACGGGCTACCGGTGACTATTCGGGCTCTGGACCCTCCCTTGCATGAATTTCTGCCCAAGCGCGAAGAGCTGATGGTGGAAATCGCCACTCTCGAAGCAAAGGGCAAGAAGGGCTCCAAGCTGAATCAGCTGAAGGAGATGTTGTCGGTAGTTGAAGGATTACATGAATTCAATCCAATGCTGGGCCTTCGTGGTTGCCGGCTGGGTATCATGTATCCGGAGATTACCGAGATGCAGGCGCGGGCCATCTTTGAGGCGGCCGTCGAGTGCAAAAAGAAGGGCATTGACGCCAGGCCGGAAATCATGATTCCCCTGGTGGGTGACGTCAGAGAGCTGGCGCTTCAAAAGGAGATCGTTAATAGAGTGGCTAAAGAAGTCTTTGCCAAAAAAGGCGGGCGGGTGAAATACCTTGTCGGAACCATGATCGAGCTGCCTGCCGCAGCGCTCTCCGCCGGAGAGATTGCGGAGGAAGCAGAGTTCTTCAGCTTCGGAACCAATGACCTTACCCAGACCACCTTCGGCCTTTCGCGTGACGATTGCGGAAAGATCATCAAGTCATATGTGAAGCAGAAGATCTGGCCGGCCGATCCATTCGCCGTGCTGGATCCCAAGCGCGTTGGGCGGCTGCTGAAGCTTGGAACCGAGGAGGGCCGCAAGACCCGTGAGAAACTCAAGGTCGGCATCTGCGGAGAGCACGGCGGTGATCCTTCATCCATTCAGGTCTGTTCTGAAGCCGGACTGAATTACGTTAGCTGCTCACCCTACCGCGTGCCGATTGCTCGTCTGGCGGCGGCACAGGCAGCCCTGCGGGAAGCGGAAGAAAAGAAGATCGCTTCAGGCGAAGCTTACACCACAGCATAAAGGGGCTCGAATTATTCGTGCCTCAAAGACGCCAGCCGCACCAAGGTGGAATGGCAAGTGAATTCTCGGGAATAAGAACCTCGAAACCGGCGGGCACCCAACGATCTAAAACCTAAGGGGCAGGTTTCATTCCTGCCCCTATTATTTTTTAAATACAGGGCTTATTTCAGGTAGGCAACTGGGTTTGGCAGTTTTCAGCCGTCACATTTGACGATCGTGCCACTGTCCTTTTCATGGCCCGCCGGGCTGTTGGGGCCGCTTTCTCCGGCAAAGGGCCAATTAACATTCAGCCACAATTGCTGCTCGCGGACTTTGGCGGGGACCTTGTCGACACGTAGATTTTCAAGCCAATGGACCCCGGTTTTTCCACCGAGGATAATGTCCTGATCGCCGTCTCCGTCGATATCCTCAACGATTACCTGAGTTCCAATTTCAGCCGTCCCGTTATAGCTGATAGGAAAGCGCGTAAATTTACCGGTACTACGGTCAATTTTGTAATAGAAAATGCAAAGCGGTTCGTAAAGGCCGGGGTCAGGGTCGCCGCGGTAACGCTTGCCGGTAATCAACTCCAGTTCTCCGTCACCATCGATGTCGGCCAGTTTCATCGCGTGAGCTTCAGACCAGGAATCGTCAATGAGGTGCCTTACCCACGTTCGGCGCCCTCTGCTCACTCTTTGCTCCATCCAGTAGAGCCCGAATGCGTGGCCATGCCCGTAAATCAGGTCCATTTTGCCATCGTTGTTCACGTCGTAGCCCAAGATAGGGAACCCGGCTTCGCCCAATTCCCATTCCGGATGCCATTCCCATTTGTCGTGGTCGGCATCCACATTCTCCAGCCATCCGTGGATGGAGAGCAGGTCCATCTTGCCGTCGCCGTTGATGTCTGCGACCCCTACGCCGTGGCCGTCAGCCTCCTTGCCGCCCACATAATGAGTCACGGGTTTGGGGCCCGCAAAGTTGATCCAGATCAGGCTGGAGGGGGAATAGTGGGCAATGGCAAGGTCCGGCACGCCATCGCCGTTGATATCGGAATAAACCATGCCCTCCGTTGCTTTTGAGTGGCAAATCAGGTGCCGCTTCTCCCAGAAGACGTCGGGCTTCCTGGGATTTTCATACCACCAGATGCCATCCGTCTGCCAGGCGGCGGTCACAATATCGAGCGCCCCATCGTGGTTCACGTCAATGGGGATCTGAGCGCAGTCTGCGGTGAATTCAACCTTGCTGACCCCGGCAATGTGAAACGGCCAAACGCTGATGTATCTCCATTGATGCCTTTTCCAGATGGTGCCGAGCGGCCCGGGATTCTCGTACCAGTAGGCTCCGCTGACGATATCCAGTTTCCCATCGCCATTCATGTCCATCACGGAAACGGCTTCCGCGTGATCGGTTCCTAGTCGGTGGGAAAGGAAAATGTCTGCCCGCCGGGACACCGGCGAAATGGAACTTCCCTCCGTGGCCGGTGCTGCAATTGCTGAACGGGACGAACTCACGGCCGCCAGGGCCGGCGCTGTTGCTGCGCTCAATCCAAGAGATAAGAATTTGCGGCGCTCCATTTGATCTCCTCATCATGAATTTTTAAAATAACTTCGCCAAGCGGATTGTAGAGTAGCGCTGCTAGAGTGGCAATGCAATATGCAAGGAGCGCTTGGCTATTGGTCGGGGCGAATTCCTGAAAAATTACCTATGTCTACTGGGTTAGCCTTGATGCCAACTTATTCTCGGGACTGAGGGAAGTATTGCCGGTAACAGCCTAAATGGATGCGTTTCCAAGCGCTCTGGGCCTGATGTCTTCCCTCGGATGAGTGCGTTATCTTCCGCTGCAGAGTCTGTTGGTTATAAGCAGGAACTCCAGAATAGCTTGAAAAATCTGATGTGTAATGAGCTAGCCTGCATCGCTGTAATTGTTGCGCGCGTATTGAATTTGTACTTGGGGGGCGGCTCATGGCTTCATGTAAAGCTTTAGGTTGTCGACGCGCCGACATTAGCTCATCTTGTTCCCTCCGTGCTATGCCAGTGCGGGGCCTCAGTTCGAAAAACCTTCCTCATGTCTTAATCCGTCCGAGCAGGTAGATGCCTCCCAGGGCAAAAAGGACGTCAGGTGACCAGGCCGCAACGGCTGGAGGAAGCTGGCTCAGGTTGCCCATCGCCTGAAACAGACTAGATACAGACCAGTACACTATTGCGATTCCGATGCTGAGCGTGATTCCGGCCAGCGCGCCCCGGCTCCCGGTTGAAAAGGAAAAAGGTATGGCGATCAGCGTGACAACGAAGGCAATGAGCGGATAAGAGAACTTTCGGTAGAAGGCAACGGAGAGGCGAACCACATCAAATCCGCTCTGCTTAAGGCTGTGGATGTACTGGCGCAACTCCATCACGCTCATTTGTTCTGAGGGCTTCACTTCCTTCTTGAAGTATGCCGGAGCTTCATCCAGTTCACTGAAGGTGTGCACGGCAAATTGGTGATAACCGGTAACACTCCCGTTGGAAAAATCCCGCACCCATCCATCCTCCAGGACCCAGCGACGAATGTGCGGCTCCCAGAAGGCACGGGCGGCATATATTCTTCGTTTCAGGCGAAAGGAGTTGGGCTCAATTTCAAATACCGACAGGTTCGCAAAAACGTTCAGGTCCGGGTCGAAAAATCGGTAGTTGTAAATCTTGTTGGATTTGCCAAAAATCCACTGCCGGTCAGGCCGGTACATTGTCTGGGCAGGCTTGCCCTTGATCTGGTTTCTGATAGCGTCCTGCTGTTGGTTGGTTTCTGGGAGATAGTTGTTGCCCAACAGAAACATACTTGCGCTAAAGAGCCCTGCACCCACCAGAATCGGCACAGAAATGCGATAAAGACTGATTCCCGCGGACTTGATGGCGGTGATTTCATTCGATTTGCTCAGCAAGCCAAAGCAGACCAGAGTTGCGACCAGGATGCTGAGAGGTAGCATCAGGTAAACAATTTGCGGCGTCAGATACCAGTAATACTCCAGCAATAGCAGGACGGCGATGTGGTTTCGCACGACGTCGCCCAGTAGCTGGAAGAAATCAAAAATGATGTAAATGCCTGTGAAAGTAACCAGCAATAGTGCCAGGTAAAACAGCCAACTCCTCAGGACGTAGAGATCAAGAATCTGGAAAGCCCTCCATGCGAACTTCCGGGGCTTTATTCTGCCCTCAGCTCCGGCTTGTTTGCGCCCGCCCATATGGAATCGTTCGAGCGTGTGGCCAATTTTTTCAAGCCTGGCGTGCAGAAAGTCCACGCCTGTCCTGACGCGGTTGGTCCGGCGAAGCATTAGGAGCCCAGCGACCCCAAATACAACATTGGCCATCCATAATCCAACGATAGGGTTCAGCCGACCTTCCTTTGCCAAATTCAGCCCGGATGCCATCAGGACGTAGTAAATAAACACGAGCAGGATGCTGAGCATCAATCCAAAAGCTTTGCCGCCCTTCCGGGAGAAAAGTCCAATGGGGACAGCTACCAGCGCCAGCACCAGGCATGCAATCGGAAGCGCCAGTCGATAATTGAGTTCAACCATCGCCGCTCGGCGACCCTTTGAAGTGCGCAGGTCTCCCAGCAGGGCCACGGGTGAAACAGTGGATGGAGCAAGCCGTCGAGAAGTGTTCCCCTTGTTTTCGACAATGGGGATTTCCAGGTTGTCAAATGAGGTCACGGTGTATTGCTGGCGGTGTTGAGGGTTAAATTCGTGTGTCGCGCCGTTTTCAAGGTAAAGCGCCACACGGCCGGAACCATCCTCGTTCACAAGCCGGCCCGATTTCGCCAGCGTCACCTTGGTTTCGTCTTTATGGCTTCGGTCGACAATAAACACCCCCCGCCAACGGCTGCTGGAACTGACGACATCCTTCAAGTAGAGCAGGAGGTGTGGAAATTGCTCAATAAAGACGCGGGGCTTGATTTCATAGCTGGCTTGAGTGGTGGTCAGGCTTGTTTCAGACCGCTCCAGGCTGCGAACGGCCGCCGGGGAGAGAAACAGGCTCATCCAGGATGTCAACGCCCATCCACACAGTGCGAAGAGCAGCACGGGCCGGACGAACTGGCCTTTGCCAATTCCAGTGGCGCGGATTGCGACGATTTCGCTGTCTCCTGCCATTCGGCTGAGACCAATCAGCGTGCCCAGCAGGATTGCCATAGGGATGGTCATCACGAGAATACTGGGCAGCGGAAGAAGGAATAGAAAAGCCACCTGCGAAGCCGGCAGGTTCCTTCGCGCAACCAGTTCCAGAACATGGCTGAGGGGGCGTACGTAAAGAACAAACGTAAAAACCAGCAGCCCCAGCAGGCAGTGCGCGAACATTTCTTTGAAGATGTAACGTGTCAGGATTCTCATAACTGCGCTCTTCCGAAAAAGACAATTCCCCGGTATCTTAGGAGATGCAAGGCCGCCCGATTGGACCGGCTTTCATGTCCCAATCTGCCGCGCCTGCTTCGCGGGAGGACCGTCTTTTTACCATGTCGAGCCGCCCAACCTATCTGATGCTGTTGTGGCACATGCATCAACCCTTCTACAAGGACCTAGCAGAAGGCGTCTACTCCATGCCGTGGGTGAGGCTTCATGCCTTGAAGGACTATTACGGAATGGTCGCCATGTTGAAGGAGTTCCCGGAGTTCCACGCCACCTTCAACCTCGTCCCCTCGCTTGTTTCCCAACTTCAAGAGTATGCCCGAGATGACGTGCGCGAGCAAGCTTTCGACCTGGCTTTTAAGCCGACGCACCAGTTGTCTCCCACAGAACGTGAACGTCTGATCGAGTTTTCGTTTCAGATGAATCTCAAGAATCAGGTAAACCGATTCCCGCGACTGCGCGAGCTTTACGATAAGTTCCACAGTGGCAATGCCGGAGATGTAGATCGTTTCTGGGCAGGCCGGGATTTTCTTGACCTTCAGGTATTGTCACAGCTTGCCTGGTTCGACGAGATTTACCTTTCATCGGACGAGGTCGTCCGCAGCCTTGTGGGTAAGCAACGAGGTTACACGGAAGAAGATAAGGTTCTTGTGCGCAGGAAGGAAATTGAAATATTTAATGTAACACTTGAAGAATATCGAAACGCCTCTAAGCGTGGACAGATTGAACTCTCCACCTCACCGTTCTATCATCCTATCCTGCCCCTGCTGTGTGATTCCAATATCGCAGCGGAGTCGCACCCGGGAGTTCGCTTGCCGCGTCGTGCCTACCGGCATCCGGAGGATGCCGTCGAGCAGTTGACAGCTGCCGTCAGATTGCACGAAGAGGTCCTTAGATGCCGGCCGGCAGGTCTGTGGCCAAGCGAAGGTGGCCTTTCCGATGAGGTCTTGCAACTGGCCGCACAGGCAGGCTTTGCCTGGACGGCAACCGATGAGGGGGTGCTCGGGCGCTCACTGTCGGCGCGTTTCAACCGCCAGGCAGACGGGTCGGTTGAAGGAGCGCACAAACTTTACAGGCCTTATCGTTTCAGCAGCGGCAGCCAGCAGATTTCGATATTCTTCCGTGACCATTACCTGTCTGACCTGATCGGCTTTGTGTACTCCAACATGTCGGCTCATGCAGCAGCGCATCACCTTCACCAGAGAATCCACGCCGCAGCCCGATCAGCCGGCGACGGACCCAAAGTCATCTCGATCATCCTGGACGGGGAGAATGCATGGGAATTTTTTCCACAGAATGGACGTGAATTTCTAAAAAGTTTTTATAAGAAAGTTGTGGAAGATCCTGACCTGAAGGCTGTTACGGCGAGCGAGGCCATCCAACTTTGCGAGCAGGGAACCCTTACCCACATTGTGCCCGGCTCATGGATCAATGCAAACTTTGATGTTTGGATCGGTGCGGAAGAGGACAATCGCGCCTGGGAACTTCTGGCTCAAGCCCGGGATTTCTTTGAACAAAACCAGGGCCGTTTAGGTCTCGGCGGCTCAAACCGGACCCGAGCGCGGGACGAAGTCTGGATCAGTGAAGGCAGCGACTGGTGCTGGTGGTATGGGCCGGAGCATTCCAGCGGACATGATGACGAGTTTGATCGCCTTTACCGCACCCACCTGAGCAATATCTATCGCCTCATGGGCGAATCGCCACCGGACAACCTAGCGGTTCCCATCAAGGAAATGGGGCTTCGTTCTGCCAATTATCTGCCTACGGGCATGATTGAAGCCCTCATCGACGGACAGGAGACCAACTACTTTGAATGGCTCGGGGCGGGCATTTATCTGCCCGACACAACCTATGGTTCCATGCACGGTGTGGGCAATTGCATCGATGCCCTCTACTACGGCTACGGTCGCGAAGCACTTTTTCTTCGCCTTGATTTCCCATCACGCTTCAGGAATGAACATCCCGAGTGCCAAATCCGGATCGGCATCGATGGCGACAGCAATGCCCGGTTGCACGTGTCGATCCGCGAAAACAAAGTCGCGAATCTGGAGCTCTGGAAATCAGGTGAGCGACTTGATGTTCCACGTGTAACAGGCAATAGTTTGCAGGCGAGTTGTTCGCAGATTTTTGAGACCCGTCTGGACTATAGCATCCTGGGAATTAATGCCCGTAGTCAAATTCAGCTTCAGATTTCACTCTGGGCCGACGACCTGCCGCTCCAGGTGATGCCGCAGGAAGGCTGGCTGATTCTCAACCTCGCCGAAGAGTTTCACAGTTGGTAGAACTTATCAACGAAGTATTAGCTGCCACAAGCCCTTCTAATATTTCATGACAAATGAGCTTGTTGCTAATGATATATAAAGTGACTTGTCAGGATTATTGAGGGCATTACTTTTTGAGCCATGGAACAGCCTGGCGCGCGAGAATCATCATTGCTTCTTCTGGTCCAACTCCCACCCGGGAACTATGACGTCAACAGGATTTGAACCGACAGGCAGGACGGTGACCAATGAAAGAGGCGACGTCCGAACAACGGCCAGGCTGCCACTGGCGCTGTCGGCTACTGCCAGAAATCGCTCGTCCGGTGTCAGAGCCAAAGCAACCGGTGAAACACCCACGTGGACCGTGCTCTGGACGGCGCGATTTGTAATATCAAAGGCGGTGACAAACCCGTCCCCTGAAGTTGCCAGATACATCATGCTGGAGTCCCGTTTGAACACGGCGGCGACCGGATCTTTCCCCGTGGGGAATACCTGCTCGATGTTGTCATGAAACGCGTCGACGATTGTCATTGAGGAGCCCTCGTTGCTGAAAACAAAAAGTTCACCTCCATCGGGCTTAAGGACCAGCCCGTCTGGCCGCGAACCCATTTCGATGTGGGCGAGAATTGTCCGAGAGGATATTTCCGCCGCCGATATCTTCTCATCTCCTGTGTCCGCTACAAAAACCACTGAACTGTCGTGCAGGACCGCCATAGGCCCCGGGGTTTTTCCAACTTTGACTGACCCGAGAACTCTTCGCTCCTTGGTGCTGACAAAAAACAGACGATCACCCGCTGGATCGCTGGCAATCAGCGTCTTGCCGTCAGGCGTGATTGCCAGGTGCGCGAGTTTCGGCACAAGGCTGACCTGGCCGGTTTCCTTCAGCGTGTTGCAGTCAAGGAAAGCGATCCTGCCGGCTTGCGGCTCGAGCACATAGGCGTAATCTCCATTCGGCGAGAACACCAGGTCTCCTGCTGACTGCCCGAGGTCCAAAGTGTGCGCAACCGCTAATTCAGGGAAGTTGATGACACTGACTGTGCCTGACTTCGACGCCACGTAAATTTCTTTGTGCCCCGGCCTCCGCACTGCTTTTTCGGGCAAGGGTGCTACAGGAATCGTAGCGACGATCTGCGGACCAGCAAGATTGACGGCGACGACAGACTGGCTCTGGTTGTTGACAACAAAAGCGACGTAGGGCTGGGGGGGGAGTTCCTGCTTGTGACATCCCACGCTGGCCAGTACCGTCAGGCCAACAGCCAGCAAAACGCCTCCCAGAGACCACGGGAGTGAAACTCGACCGCGGTTTGCGAGGCTTGCCCTTGAAACCGAAATACAAAACTTGTGAGGACGGGCAAGTCTCATTTGAGATTCCACTCACTTCTAGCAACGAAATTGACTCGGGGGCAAATGATCATTTAAGGGAATTCGATGGCGCTTCTTGAAGGGTTGCTTCAACTGCGCGGCGGACCAGCCGGTCCATCACCAAGGGTATTGATGCCTCCTGTCTCGACTCCAGGCACTGGTAGCCGAAGCGCTGAAGTTTAACGTATGCGGTGTTTTTATACAACAGTGTCGGTTCTGAATTGAATCCTTATGCGGATATTATACGAAGTTGGGAAGATGGTCCGCACAGCACAAGGAATACAGGTACGCGATTTAATTTAAAGCCTTACCTTAATATTTCCAAGCGTCGCGTCGCTCAGCGTTAAAAACATAAATCTATCATTATGCATTTCCGACAAATTGAAATCCGCCTGCTGTCATTCTGCGGCCAGCCTAACAAAGCCCTGCGCGGAAAATCCTCGATGGCGCTCCTAATGCATAACTTTAACTTGTCGGCGCGTCGACATTAAAGCGCCTTGATGCAAACGGCTTTATAGTTAGGACCCAAGATGAAACAAGGCATGCTCTATTGGCGGCAATATTGAGCCCTGTATTCTATATTGTGAGGGTTCTTCCATTGACGAAGACCTGACCAAATTGACGCTTCTGAATGTGCTCTGCTAAGATGCCTCATGCCAAAAGCAGGGAAAAGTCGACTGCGGGTGGGTGTGCACACCTCGATTGCCGGGGCGCTCGAAAACGCGGTCCGGCGCGCGTCTGAAATCGGCTGCGATACCTTCCAGATGTTTTCAGCTAACCCTCGCGGCTGGCGGACGCTTAATCCCGCGGCGGATGAATGCGAGAGGTTCCGTGCGGAGCGGGAGGCGTGCCAACTTTCGCCGCTTGTGATTCACGACAACTACCTGATCAACCTGGCGTCGGCTGACCCGGAAATTCGCAGGAAATCAGTTGCCGCGTTCAGGAGTGAGCTTCAACGCGCAGTGGCGCTCGGAGCGAACTACCTGGTTGCTCATCCAGGCAGCTCCAAGGGTTCGAGCCCTTCCCTGGCCATTAAAACCTGTATCGAGTCTCTTAAAGAATCGGCCAAGGGGATTTCTCTTGATGGGTTGACCATCCTGATTGAAAACACTGCCGGCCAGGGATCGGCCATCGGCAGGAGTTTCGAGGAAGTCGCCGAAATGGTTTCGGGTGCAGGCAGGGAATTGCCGGTTGGGGCGTGTATTGACACCGCGCATTCGTTTGCCTCTGGGTATCCAATCCACACCGCCCGCGGGCTGTCACAGACGGTCAAGGATCTGGACCAGACCGTGGGCCTCAGCAATGTTCGGGTGATTCACGCCAATGATTCAAAGGCGGCTTTTGATTCCCATGTCGACCGGCACGAACACATCGGCAAGGGTCAGATTGGCGCGGAGGCGTTCGCCAGGATTGTCGGCCATTCGAAACTACGAGGCATTCCCTTCATCTGCGAAACCCCTGTGGACGAACCAGACGATGACAAACGGAATCTCGCAATGATGCGCAAGCTGGCAGGAGTGAAAACCAGTGGCAGGCACTGATCACTGGTGGGATGACCTGACTCGGGATCGCTCCGCAGCGATTCTGGAACTTGTGCTGGACGCGATCGCCGACGACTATGAGAATCTTGACATCATTCTAAAGACCATCAATCGCTGCTATCCTGACGATCCGGGCCTCAACAACTGGAAGGCGCTTGAGGCCGTTCCTGTTTCCCGCCCGGAGGTCATCAAGGCATTACGGGAACTGGCGGAGGAAGGCTTTGCACAGGCATTCGTTTACGATGCTGAGACAAAGCAATTCCAGGTTGTAAGCTTCCGCCAGAATGAAGCAGGTATGCTATGGTTCTATGTTACTGATAAGGGCCTGCGCACTGCGAACCGGCTTCACAAATAAGGTACTAATATCTGAGACAGGTTAATCAATGGAAACCCACTACGAACCGCAGAAGGTAGAAGAGAAGTGGCAGAAGCTCTGGGAGGAGCAGAAGCTTTTCGACGCCGATCTCGCGCCCGGGCGCAAAAAGTATTACGTACTTGAGATGCTGCCCTATCCATCAGGCGACATCCATATGGGGCATGTCCGCAATTATTCCATTGGCGATGCGCTGGCGCGATACATGTCGATGAAGGGCTTCAACGTCCTTCACCCCATCGGCTGGGACTCATTCGGATTGCCGGCGGAGAACGCGGCCATCAAGCATCAACGTCCGCCGGCTGAATTTACCTTTGCTTACATCGATCGTATGCGCCGGCAGCTGAAGCGGTTGGGCGTCAGCTACGACTGGCGCCGCGAAGTGACCACCTGCGTGCCCGAGTATTACCGCTGGAACCAGTGGTTCTTTCTCAAGATGTACGAGCGTGGCCTGGCCTATCGCAAGAAAAGCCGCGTCAACTGGTGCCCGCAATGCGAAACCGTCCTCGCCAACGAGCAAGTGGTGGACGGGTGCTGCTGGCGCCATGAAGATACGCCGGTGGTTGAAAAAGAACTCGTGCAATGGTTCCTGAAGATCACCGATTACGCTGAGCGGTTGCTTGACGACATGAAAGAACTTGTGCGCTGGCCGGAACGCGTCCTGACCATGCAGCAGAACTGGATTGGCAAGTCAAAGGGCACGGAAGTCGACTTTAAAGTTGAGGAACTCGATCTTCCGCTTCGTGTTTTCACCACGCGCGTGGATACGATTTTCGGTTGCACGGTCGTCTTTTTGTCGGCGGAACATCCGCTGCTCAAAGAGATGATTGCGGCTTCAAAGGAGCCGGAAAAGCTGCGCAGTGAAGTTGAGAGAATCCGGCAGTCCGCTATTCGCGCCAAGGCTGAGGTCAACCTTGAAAAGGACGGCGTGGCGACCGGCTTCACGGCTCGCAATCCTTACAACGGCGAACCGGTTCCCATCTGGGTAGCCAATTTTGTTCTCACAGAATACGGCACCGGAGCCGTGATGGCTGTTCCCGCGCATGACCAGCGCGACTTCGAGTTCTGCACCACGTTCAATCTTCCTATCCGTACTGTTATTGTGCCAAAAGACGGAGAAGCTGAAGCAAAACTTGAAGCCGCTTTTACGGACTACGGTAAGCTTGTCAACTCCGGCCCGTACACAGGTCTAACCTCCGAGAGGGCCAAAGAGCGTATGACCAGGGATGCGGAGGCGGATGACTTTGGTAAGGGAACCATTCAATATCGCATCAAGGACTGGGGCATCTCGCGGCAGCGTTATTGGGGAACACCCATTCCCATGGTTTATTGCGAAAGCTGCGGAGTCGTTCCGGTACCAGAGTCCGATCTGCCGGTGCTACTACCCGCGGACATCAAGCTGAAGGGAACAGGGCAGTCCCCCCTGGCAACCGTTCCTGACTTTGTGTCAACGACCTGCCCCAAGTGCACCGGGCCGGCGCAGCGCGAGACCGATACGATGGACACGTTCGTCGATTCATCATGGTATTTCTATCGCTACACCGACCCCAAAATCGAGACAGCGCCAGTCAGCAAGCAGGCGGTTGATTACTGGTTCCCGGTTGACCAGTATATTGGCGGCATCGAGCACGCCATTCTGCACCTCATCTACATGCGCTTTTTCACCAAGGTGATGAAGGACATCGGCCTGGTCAGCTTCTCAGAGCCCGTGGCGCGCCTCTTTACGCAGGGAATGGTAATCAAAGACGGCACAAAAATGTCGAAATCAAAGGGCAACGTCGTGGATCCCACGGCCATGTTTGAGCAGTACGGAGCCGACACGGTGCGGCTCTACATGCTGTTTGCCGCGCCTCCCGAGAAGGATCTTGACTGGAGCGACACCGGCATCGAAGGCGCATCGCGCTTCCTCAACCGAGTTTATCGGGTGATTGCGAAACATGCGGACAGCGTGCGTACAGTAGAATCCTTGCTGGGGAAATCGCCCCGTCCGGCAGCGTCGCCAGAATACACGGCTGAAGAGAGGCAGCTCCTGCGCAAGGCCCACCAGGTGCTTCGGCACGTGACGGACGACATGGAAGAGCGCTGGCACTTCAACACCGACATCGCGCTCGCCATGGAACTGGTGAACGAGCTTTTGGAACTGGAATCGAGTATTTCAGACGGAAAGGTGCGCCCGGAGGCACTTAAAGAAACACTTGAAGTATTGGTTCTTGTCCTCGCGCTTTTCACGCCTCACATAGCGGACGAGCTTTGGGAAGGCCTTGGCCATTCCGGGGCAACCCTGCGCGTGGCCTGGCCTGCCTTTGACGCTAATCTTGCCGCTGAAGAAGAACTTGAACTTCCGGTTCAGGTAAACGGAAAGCTGCGCAGCAAGATTCGAGTGGCCGTCGACGCGAGTGAGGATGATATCCGCCGCCTTGCGCTGGCTGACGAAAAGGTCGCTCAATATGTCGATGGCCGCCAGATCGTCAAAATCATCATCGTTCCCCAAAAACTCATCAATATTGTCGTCAAATAATTGGTCTCCGTCTGGTTGTTCAGTCGCAGATTTGCGTTTCTGAGTTTTTGCCATCTTCCACATCTACGTTTTGGCGGCAGGTCATCGTCTCAGGAAACGCCTGATGGTCCCCTTGCGCCTTGGTCATTCCTACCTGTAATGCAAAAGACACTTGGACCCGCAGCCTTGGGGTGTATAATTCGTGCCAATCATGGCGCTTCAACAGGGGACGCGACTCGGGGCTTATGAAATTCTTTCGCCGCTTGGTGCGGGCGGGATGGGTGAAGTGTATCGCGCGCGGGACACGAAGCTCCAGCGCGATGTGGCGCTGAAAATCCTGCCTGAAGCAATGGCCCGTGACGCTCAGCGCATGGCGCGCTTTGAGCGAGAAGCGCAGGTGCTGGCTTCGCTGAATCATCCCAATATTGCTGCCATTTACGGCCTGGAAGAATCGGACGGTGTCCGGGCGCTCGTAATTGAACTGGTGGAAGGCGAGACGCTGGCGGAACGATTGCGACGCACACAACCCCTCACCCGTCCCGCGTCGCGTGACACCCTCTCCCCGCAAGCGGGGCGAGGGCAGAAGACCGCGGATTTGAAATCCTCGTCGTCAGGGAGCGGGCAGTCCGGCGGGGCGGGCCCGGGCGAGGGTTCACGAGGTTCCCTGTTAGATGTTGACGATGCCTTGCCTATCGCTAAGCAGATCGCCGAAGCTCTGGAATACGCTCACGAACGCGGCGTGATTCATCGCGACCTCAAGCCGGCGAACGTGAAGATCACGCCTGAAGGCGCGGTGAAGGTTCTGGACTTTGGCCTTGCCAAGGTGCTGGAGTCACAGGACTCCACCGCGACTATGGATATCGCCAACTCGCCCACACTGAGCGCCATGGCGACGCAGGCAGGAATGATTCTGGGGACGGCGGCCTACATGAGCCCGGAGCAGGCCAAGGGGCAGCGTGTCGATCGCCGGGCCGACATCTGGGCGTTTGGCTGCGTGCTCTACGAGATGCTTTCTGGTCAGAAGCCATTCGAGGGCGAAACCATTTCCGACGTGCTGGCTGCGGTGATTCGTGCTGAGCCGGAATGGACGGCGATACCGGAAGCCACGCCTCAGTCGATCAAGAAACTCGTTCATCGTTGCCTTGTGAAGGACGCCAGGCAGCGGCTTCGCGACATCGGGGATGCGCGGATCACGATTGAGGAAACGCTGTCAGGAGAAGCTGGTTCGGGCTTTGTGCCTGCCCTCGCCGAAACTACCCAAGGGCAGCCACAAGCGTCGCGCCTGCGACGAGTTCTGCCGTGGGTGCTGGCGGGCATTTCAGTGGGTGTCGCAGCAATCTTTGCAGTTGGTTATATTTCCCGCGCTCCCAAGCCGCAACCCGTCATTCGCCTTGCCGTCCCTCCGCCTGAGAATACCGCCTTCACCACTCTCGGCAGCTTTGTGAGCCTTTCCCCGAACGGCCAGGAAGTGGCATTCATCACTCGGTCCGGGGCAAACGGTCAATTCGGGCTCTGGGTCCGCGCGCTGGATAGCCTTACCGCCAGGCGAATTCAAGGAATCAGCAGAGCCTTTTTGCCGTTCTGGTCTCCGGATGGCCGCTATATCGGCTTTTTTGCGGGCGGGGAGTTGAAAAAGGTTGCTCTCTCCGGCGGCCCGCCGCAGACGCTTTGCGCCGCGAGCGTTGGGCGAGGCGGCACGTGGAACCGGGATGGCACGATCCTTTTCGCGAGCAAAGGCAGCCTCTATCGTGTGCCCGATGCAGGCGGCACGCCCACGCTGGTCTTGTCGCCGGACAAGGCGCGTCAGGGAACCGGTTATACTCTGCCGCAATTCCTGCCTGACGGACGACATTTCATTTTTGCGATTGCGGGCAAAACGGGGGAAGCCACAATCGCCGCAGGCTCGCTCGGGTCCAGGGAGATCACCCGCCTCGTGCAGGCTGGTTCCCAAGCCCGATATGCCCCGCCCAGCCAACTCCTTTACCTGAGCGGGAGCACGCTGATGGCCCGACCTTTTGACGCCAAGGCGCTGCACTTTATGGGCCAGGCCGTGCCCGTTGTGGAGAATGTGGGCGAGTTCGGCGGCGTTTTGGGTTACTTCTCCGTCTCTCCGTCCGGCGTTCTGGCCTACCAGGCCGTGCCGAGCGCCGCCAAAGATCAGATGGCCTGGTTTAACCGCGAGGGGAAGGCACTGGGAACGCTTAGCCCGCCGGGCATTTACGGGGACCCGGCGATTTCTCCCGACGGAGAAAAACTGGCCGTCGAGGTGGGGACGGAAGGCAAACGCGACATCTGGGTGTACGACCTGAAGCGTGGTACCGGGTCGCGGCTGACGTTTAATTCCGCCGATGACGTGAATCCTGTCTGGTCGGCAGATGGGAAGCGGATCCTGTTCACCTCCAACCGCCAGGGCCAGAACGATATTTACGAGAAGTCCGCCGATGGGCTGGGGAGCACGCAGCCGGTCCTGGTCAGCAAACAACGCTTCAAGAACATTGAGGACCTGTCACGGGACGGCCGCTACGCCATCTATGGTACGGGGCCGAGTGCGGAGGTATGGATACTGCCACTGTTCGGCGGGAAAAAGCGTTCGGCGTTCATTCAGGGAAAGTTCAAAGTACCGCAAGCAGAAATCTCTCCCAACGGTCAGTATGTTGCTTACACGTCGAACGAGACTGGGAGAAACGAGGTTTATGTCCAGACATTTCCACAGCACAAGGGCAAGTGGGAGATCTCGACAGCGGGCGGAAGCGAACCGATGTGGCAGGGTGACGGGAAGGAACTGTTTTATCTAGGCCCGGACGAGGGAATGATGGCAGTACAGGTGAACACTGCAGCCGGGCGATTCCAGGTTGGAACTCCTAAACTGCTTTTTAAGACTCAACTGATTCGACCAGGACATTCTAGAAACATCTATGTTGTTTCTCCGGACGGAAAGCGATTCCTGATGCTTGTGCCGGCCGGCAAGTCCACGCCTTCATCCATTACCGTGGTCGTCAATTGGCCGGCGCTACTGAAAAAGCAGTGACAGGTGCTGGGTTACGAGCACGAAGCTGGAGCAGCTTTAGAAAAAGGACGGGGCTCAATCATAGAGCTGATGGGTTGCGGCCATCGACTTTGCAACGATTTGAACTGAGCCAGAAAGGAGAATCCCTTTATGGAACGGCGCGATTTTTTTGCCGGGATGCTCGGCATGGTGGGCGCGCGGCAACTGAGCGCCAGGACGCCGGCGACTGCCAGCGAAGTCTACATGGAGCGGGCGGCCAGCGGCCAGCCCCACAAGGGAAAAGTGCTGGCGTTGGTTACGGCGCACCTGGATGATGGTCCGGGCATGGCCTGCGGCACGGTGGCCAAGCTTCTTCAGGAAGGTTATACGGGATATTTCATCCGCACGAGCAACGACGAGAAGGATTCCTACGACCTCTCACTGGGCGAAACCATTGCGGCCAATGAGCGGGACGCGGCGGACTTCATCAAAGTGTGCGGCCTGAAACAGTGGTTCAACCTTGGCTATCGAAACCACCGGTTGGATGACATGGCGGCCACC
>Ga0102953_1001079_pt1 | contig 17730 bp, 16 predicted proteins | sample SalPon2A_C_D2_MG_FD_78509 | JGI IMG/M metagenome (GOLD analysis project Ga0102953, IMG submission 78509) | Soil microbial communities from South San Francisco under conditions of wetland restoration - Salt Pond MetaG R2A_C_D2_MG | ecosystem: Environmental > Terrestrial > Soil > Wetlands | place... | reverse complement strand
TCGAGCTGCCCGACCGCGACGGGCTCCTGGACTTCGCTCGCGCCAGCGACCCCACCTTCGAGGACGACCAGCTGCGCTTCTGGGACCTCTGAGCTTGGAGCGGCCGTGAACGTCTGGCCCGGCCGGCCCCACCCGCTGGGGGCGACCGTCACCACGGTGGGCGGCGTGGCTGGCGCGGGCGTCAACTTCGCCCTGTACAGCGAGCATGCCACCGCCGTGGAGCTGTGCCTCTTCGACACCGCCTACGACCCCGAGCCCTCCGTCACGGTGGAGCTCAGCGACCGCACGGGTCCCGTGTTCCACGGCTTCGTGCCGGGCATCAAGGCCGGACAGCGCTACGGCTACCGCGTCCACGGGCCCTACGAGCCGCAGCGCGGGCACCGCTTCAACCCTGCCAAGGTACTGCTCGACCCCTACGCCCGCGCCATCGGCCGGCCGCTCAACTGGGACGCCAGCCTCATGGGGTACGACCCGGCCGCGTGGGAAGGCGAGGGCGAGGACCGTCCCGACGGCCGCGACGACGCCGCGTTCGCGCCGCTCGGTGCCGTCGTCGACGACACCTTCGACTGGGGTGACGAAGCGCGCCCGGTCGTGCCGTTCGAAGACACCGTGATCTACGAGACGCACGTCCGGGGCATGACCATGCGACACGGAGGCGTCGCCGAGGAGCTGCGCGGCACCTACCTGGGCCTGGCGAGCGACGTGGTGGTGGAGCACCTGCTCTCGCTCGGCATCACCACCGTGCAGTTGCTCCCCGTGCACGCCGTCGCCGAGGAGGAGCGGCTGCTGCGGCAGGGGCTCGCCAACTACTGGGGCTACCACCCGCTCGCCTACCTCGCGCCCGAGCCCCGGTACGCCGCGCGCGGCCCCGTACACGCCGTCGACGAGTTCAAGACGATGGTCGAGCGGCTCCATGCGGCGGGGCTGGAGGTCATCGTCGACGTGGTCTACAACCATACGGGCGAGGGGAACCACCTTGGACCCACCCTGAGCTTCCGGGGCATCGACAACCGCAGCTACTACAAGCTCAACCCCGGGCGGCCCGAGCGCTACACCGACTACACCGGGACGGGCAACACCCTCGATCCCGGCAACCCCTACGTCTTGCAGCTCATCATGGACAGCCTGCGGAGCTGGGTGCAGAACATGCACGTCGACGGCTTCCGCTTCGATCTGGCGTCGGCGCTGGCGCGCGAGCTCTACGACGTCGACATGCTCTCGGCCTTCTTCAAGGTGATCCAGCAGGACCCGGTGCTCTCCGGCGTCAAGCTCATCGCCGAGCCCTGGGACGTGGGGCCGGGCGGCTACCAGGTGGGCAACTTCCCCTGGCACTGGTGCGAGTGGAACGGCCGCTTCCGGGACGCCGTGCGGAGCTACTGGCGCGGTGACCCCGGCCACGCCGGCGAGCTGGCGACCCGCGTGAGCGGCTCGTCCGATCTCTACCGCAGCCGCCAGCGCCGCCCCTACGCGTCGATCAACTTCGTCACCGCCCACGACGGCTTCACCCTCCATGACCTGGTGAGCTACAGCCGCAAGCACAACCGTGCCAACGGCGAGGGCGGGCGGGACGGCAGCGACCACGACCTCAGCAGCAACGGCGGCGTCGAGGGCGAGACGGACGACGCCGCGGTGCTGGCGCGCCGCGACGTTCGCCGCCGCAGCCTGCTGGCGACGCTGCTGCTGTCGCAGGGCGTGCCGATGCTGCTGGGAGGCGACGAGCTGGGGCGCAGCCAGGGCGGCAACAACAACGCCTACTGCCAGGACAACGAGGTGAGCTGGTTCGACTGGGAGCTGGACGGACGCGACCGCGACTTCCTGGCGTTCGCCAGGCAGGCGCTGGCGCTGCGCCGGGAGCACGCCGTGTTCCGGCGGCGCACCTTCCTGGACGGCAGCCTCGACCGCTCCTCGGGGTGCAAGGACGTCGCCTGGATCCGCGCCAACGGCCGGGAGATGGCCGCCGAGGACTGGCACGATCTGCCGGGGGACGCCTTCGGCATGCTGCTCTGCGGCGCCGCCCTCCACGAGCGCGACGCCCGCGGGCGCTCGCGGCGGGACGCCTCGTTCCTGGTGCTCTTCCACGGCCGCGGCGACGGGTGCTTCACGCTCCCCGCCGCGCCCGAGGGGGACGGGTGGGTGACCGTGCTCGCCACCTTCGATCCGGCGGCCGTGGGCGAGCGCTGCGACGCTGGGAGCGCGGTGCGGCTGCGGCCGGACGCCATGACCGTGTTCCGGGCCGCGGGCGCGGACGGGGCCGGTTGACCGGACGCTCACTCCTCCTCGAGGCGGATCCAGGCGGTCACGCGCCGGGAGGCCGCCCGCAGGCCCTGGAGATCGCTGGCTGAGAGCACGCCCTCGGCGCTCTCCAGCAGGCGCCGCACCTCGTCGTCGACGACCCGTTTGAGGCGCCGGTGGGAGGTGCTCGCCTGCATCCGGCGCAGCGTCAGCGCCAGATGGCGCGCGACCATGGGGTCGCCGGCGGCGTGAGCGCGCAGCTCGCCGAAGAGATGCTCGACCAGGGCGCCCAGCTCCGGCCTGGGGACGACCAGCCTGAGCGCGCCGTCGTCCCCATGTAGCATCGTGGAGGGGAGGCGGCGGTGGGCCAGCAGGTCGACGGCCTCGGCGAGGCGGTCGATGCACGTCATGGCGGTGAAGGGATCGTTCACCCCCGGCGACAGGGCGCGGAGCGCCACCTCGAGGAGCTGATCGAAGAGGAAGTAGGGGTCCTGCTGCGGGGTGCGGACCGCCCCCAGCAGGTAGTAGCCCTCGATGCGGCCGGCCAGCGCCTCGGCGGCCTCCGCGGGGTAGATGTCGGCGAAGGGGCCGCCCAGCATGAGGAAGCTTCCGGGCGGGTTGTGGAGCCGGATGACCGCGTCGTGCTCGGCGGCCAGCGCCACCAGCCCCGTCAGGTCGATCACCTGCACGTAACCGGCGCGCTGCGAGCGCACCGTCACCGCCTCGCGCTGGAAGGCCTCCGGCAGGTCGGGCGTCGCCGGCTCGAGGCCGGACGCGTCGGCGTCCTCGGGCGCCCCGGCGGCCGGCCGAGCACCGCCGTCCCTACCCCGGGGGTCTGCGCCGGTGTCGTCCACCCCCGGGAAGGCGAGGATCTGCTGGGTGAGGGCGCGCCCCACGCGTGCCAGCACGTAGGACACCTGAACGCTCTCGGCGGCGTGGTGGATGAAGTAGATGAACACGCCCAGGCTCGCCAGCGTGAGCAGCAACGCCACCCCCACGGACACGTGCGGCACGAAGGCGGCCACCGCCAGCTGCGGATCGCCGCTGCGCACCGTGCGCAGCACCATCAGGCAGTACAGGAAGGTGGCCAGGAAGGTGCCCAGCGCCGCCTGGTTGCCCCGGTCGCGCATGAAGTTTCCCACCAGGCGCGGTCCGAACTGCTGCGAGGCGAGCGACAGCCCCACCAGCGTGATGGAGAAGACCACGCCCGCGACCGTGATGAGCGAGCCCGCGACGGTGCTCAGCAGGGCGCGCGCCCCGTCGGGATGGTTGAGGCCGCCCAGCACGCCCAGCCTGGGGACCGCCGACTGTGCGTACGAGCCGTCGATCGCCAGCGTCGCGGCGGAGAGCAGGAAGGCGCCCACGGTCATGAGCGTGGGGAGGAACCAGTAGCTCGAGCGCAGCCGGTCCAACCAACCGAGAAGACGTGTGGGCACGGACCCCTCCGTTCCGTCCCGGCCGCCGGCGGGCCGCCAGGGGAGCCGCCTGCGGCGGCCCCCTCCATGCTAGCAGCGGCCGCTCAGGATCTTCGGCGGGGCTCAGAGTACGTAGCGGCTGAGGTCCTCGTTGTCGACGATGCCCTCGAGCTTGCGGTGCACGTACGCCTCGTCGACGGTCACCGTGCCGAGCTCCGTGCCGAAGGAGACGTCCTCCAGTACGGTCTCGAGGATGGTGTGGAGGCGCCGGGCGCCGATGTCCTCGACGTCGCGGTTCACCTTCTCGGCGTACTCGGCGATGGCGACGATGCCCGACTCGTCGAACCGGATGTGGGTGCCGTCGACGGCCAGCAACTCCGTGTACTGCTTGGTGAGGGCGTGGCGCGGTTGGGTGAGGATGCGCTGGAAGTCGCCGGCGGTGAGCTCCTCGAGCTCCACGCGGATGGGGAAGCGCCCCTGTAGCTCGGGGATGAGGTCGCTCGGCTTGGAGACGTTGAAGGCGCCGGCCGCGATGAACAGCATGTGGTCGGTCTTGACCGGACCCTGGCGGGTGTTCACCTGCGTGCCCTCGACCACCGGCAGGAGGTCGCGCTGCACCCCTTCGCCGCTCACGTCCGTGCCGCCTCCCGTCCCCTCCGGGCCGGCGATCTTGTCGAGCTCGTCGATGAACACGATGCCCATGTTCTCGGCGCGGTAGACGGCCTCGCGGCCCACCGCATCGTGGTCGATGAGGCGGTCGGCCTCCTCGCCCTCGAGCACGCGCCTGGCCTCCCGCACGCTGAGCGTGCGCTTCACCTTGCGCTGCGGCATGATGTTCGAGAGCATGTCCTGGAGGTTGAGCCCCATCTCCTCCATGCCCGGCATCATCACGCCGGCGGGCTTCTCGTCCTTGACCTCGATCTCCACGCTACGTTCGTCGAGGTTGCCGGCATCGAGCATGGCGCGCATGCGCTCACGCCCCTCGGTGGTGCCGCCGGGAAGGAGCGCGTCGAGCAGGCGCTCCTTGGCGGCCGCCGCGGCGCTGCCGCGCACCTCCTCCTTCTTCTCGGCCTCGACCATCGCCATCGCGGAGCGGACCAGGTCGCGGACGATGGACTCCACGTCGCGGCCCACGTAGCCGACCTCGGTGAACTTGGTGGCCTCGACCTTCAGGAAGGGGGCCCTGGCCAGGCGCGCCAGACGCCGGGCGATCTCGGTCTTGCCGACGCCGGTGGGCCCGATCATGAGGATGTTCTTCGGAGTGATCTCGGCCTGCAACTCGTCGGGCAGCCGGCGGCGGCGGTAGTGGTTGCGCAGCGCCACGGCCACCGAGCGCTTGGCCTTGCTCTGGCCGATGATGTGCCGGTCGAGCTCCTCGACGATCTTCAGCGGCGTCAGCTCGGTGGCGCGCGCGAGCAGCGCGTCGGCGCTCATGCCGACGCTCCGCCGTCCGCGCGGCCTTCGGGCTCGAGCTCGCCGCCGGTCACCAGCACGGTGGCGCTGCCGCTGGTGTAGATGTCGATCTCGGCGGCGATGGCGAGCGCCTTGCGCGCGATCTGCTCGGCGCCGAGGGCCGTCTCGCGCAGGAGCGCGCTGGCGGCCGCCTGGGCGTAGGGGCCACCCGAGCCGACGGCGGCGACCGGCTCGTCGGGTGCGATGACGTCGCCGGCGCCGGAGAGCGTGAGGATCTGTTCGTCGTCGGCCACGATGAGCATCGCCTCCAGGTTGCGCAGCGCGCGGTCGGTGCGCCACTCCTTGACGGTGTCGACCGAAGCCTTCAGCAGGTTGCCCTTCGCCGCCGCCAGGTAGCCTTCGAACTTGTCGAGCAGGGTGAACGCATCGCTCACGGCACCGGCGAAGCCGGTGAGCACCATGCCGTCCGAGAGGGTGCGTACCTTGACGGCCCCGCGCTTGACGATGGTCTCGCCCAGGGTCACCTGCCCGTCGCCTGCGATCGCGGTCACGCCGTCGCGGTGGACGGCGATGATGGTGGTGCCGTGCATGCGGCTCATACGCCCCCGAGCGTATCAGAGCGCCGGTGGCGGGTGCGTATCCGGTCCGCCTGAGGGCTCGGCCGCGCGGCCGGCCAGGGGTAGCATGGCGGCATGCTAGCCCACGCCTTCGCCGGCGGCTGGATCGAGCTCATCGTCGGCCCCATGTTCAGCGGCAAGTCCGAGGAGCTCATCCGCCGCGTCAACCGCGCTCTCATCGCCCGGCAGCGGGTGCAAGTCTTCAAGCCCGCCATCGACGATCGCTACGTGCCGGAGGCGGTTGCCTCGCACGACGGGCGCTCCCTGAAGGCGGTCCCGGTGGCCGACGTGGCCGCGATCCGCGAGCTGCTGCAGACGGACACCCAGGTGGTGGCGGTGGACGAGGGGCAGTTCATGGGCGACGACCTGGTGGGCCTGGCGCTGGAGCTGGCCGACGTCGGCAAGCGCGTGATCGTCGCGGGCCTCGACCTCGACTTCCGGGCCGAGCCGTTCGGCCCCATGCCGGTGCTGCTCGCCCACGCGGAGGTGGTGGAGAAGCTGACGGCGATCTGCTCGTGCGGCCGCGCCGCCACCCGCACGCAGCGGCTCATCGGCGGGCAGCCGGCGCACTACGACGATCCGGTGATCCTGGTGGGCGCCGCGGAGCGTTACGAGCCGCGCTGCCGGGAGCACCACGTGGTGTTCAGGAGCGAGCGCCCGGTGCCGCTGTTCGACCTGGCGGGGCGGGCGGCCGGGAACTAGCGGGTCCGGCCGCCGCTCACGGCTGGATGCGGCTGCCGTCGCGCGGGAAAGCGCGCGCGAAGCGAACGTTGGGGATGCCCAGCAGCAGCGCGGTGAGGCGCTCGGCGCCGGCGGCGAAGCCGCCGTGTGGCGGCATGCCGTGCTGGAAGACCTCCAGGTAGCCGCGGAAGGCGCCTGGGTCCATGCGCCGCTTGGTGAGCTCCTCGACCAGCATGGCGTGGTCGTGGATGCGCTGACCGCCGGAGGTGATCTCCACGCCGCGGAAGAGCAGGTCCATGCTGCGCGTGAGCTCTCCGTCCGGTTCCGGATAGGTGTAGAAGGGCCGGGCCGCTTGCGGGAACTTGGTGACGAACACGAACTCGCTGCCGTGCTCCTCGCGGGCCCAGCGCCCCACCAGGCGCTCGGCCTCGGGGTCGAGGTCCTTGCCGCCGGTCTCGTGCCCGTAGCGCTCGCGGACGAGCTCTCGGGCCTCCAGCAGGGGGATGCGGGGCACCGCGGCGGAGACGTCGGGCGGCGTCTGCCCGAGCAGCTCGAGCTGGGGCGCACAGCGCTCGGCCACGGCCGTCATCATCGCCTTGAACAGCCCCTCCTGCAGGTCCATGACGTCGTTCTCGTCCTCGAGGAAGCCGAACTCGACGTCGAGCGAGAGGTACTCGGCGAGGTGCCGGCTGGTGTGGCTAGGCTCGGCCCGGAAGACGGGCGCGACCTCGTAGACGCGCTCGAAGACCGCGACCATGATCTGCTTGTAGAGCTGCGGCGACTGTGCCAGGTAGGCGCGCTTGCCGTAGTAGTCGACCTCGAAGAGGTTCGCGCCGCTCTCGGCACCGGCCGCGACGAGCTTCGGGGTGAAGATCTCGGTGAAGTCGCGCGCGTCGAGGTAGGCCCGGAAGGCGGCCACCAGCTCCGCCTGCACCTTGAGGGCGGCCTGTGCCTTGAGGCCGCGCACAGTGACCTGCCGGTACTCGAGCAAGGTCTCGGGGTTGGCGTGCCACTCCTCCTTGGCGATCTCCACCGGCGGCGGGTCGGTGGCGAGCGACAGCACCTCCAGCCCGTCGGCCCGCACCTCGACCCCGCCCGGCGCGCGGCTGTTGGCCACCACCGTGCCCTGCACACGGACGCAGCTCTCGTGGAGCGGGAGTTGCGTCCTCTCGAACACGCACTGCGCGAGGCCGCTGCGGTCGCGTAGGAGCAGGAACTGGATGCCGCCGAGGTCGCGGCGATTGTGGACCCAACCCTGGACGCTCACGCGCTCGCCCACGCGCGTCGGCAGGGCCCGGGTCAGGGTACGGCTCTCGGCTTGCTGCTCCGTCACGCTGTCCATCGAACGCTCCTAAAAGAAACACCCCGAGGGGACCTCGGGGTGTGAGAAGGGCCGAACCGCGGCCTACGCCCCGAGCCACCTCACGCGGGAATTGTCGTCGTTCAGGCGGCGGGGGCGAGGGCTCGTCATGGGCGGTAATCTAGCAGGCGCCCGCGGGCGTGTCAACGCCGCGCGCTCCCCGCCAGCGCCGCCGCCTTCCGGACCGCCTCGACCAGGGGCAGCAGGCTGCTGGTGGCCGCGAACTCCTCTGGCGTGAGCCAGGCGTGGGCGTCGTGCTCGGCGGTGCGGCGCACCTCCCCCGCATCGGCGTCGGCGCGGAAGACGATCACCACCATGGGCTCGCCCGCCCGGGTGGCCTGATAGGCGGTGACGGGTCGCGGCCACACGCGCACGCTCAGGCCGCACTCCTCGACGATCTCACGGGCGACGGCGTCGACGGGGTCCTCGCCGCGCCAGAGGCGACCGGACAGCGTCTCCCACAGGCCCGGGCCGGCGTCGCGCGCGGGCGAGCGGCGCATCGCCAGTACCTTGCCCTCCCGGAACACGGCTGCTGCCACCGCGACCACGTAGTGCTGGGTGATCTCGCCGTCGCTGAGCTCCGTCACGGGGCCTCCCTCCGCGGCTCCCCTGCAGCCGCGCCGACCACCAGGCTAGCTCACGGAGCGGCAGCTCCGCTCAGGTGCCGCGGATGTGGCTGATGGGCGCCTGGCCCGGGTAGGCGCGCTTGAAGTGGCCCGAGGGTAGCGACGTCCCGTTGCGTGTCGGTGTGCCTCTGGCATAGGAGCCTCCTCGCCCGGACGGTAGCGCCGGGGTGCGCGCCAGCGCCGTTAGCCAGGTACGTCGGCGGCTCGGCTCAGCCGCTGCTCCAGCGGGATGCGGCAACGCTGGGGGGCGCGCCCGCCGACTCCCTTCCCGCCAGGCCGTCCAACGCGCGCAGCACGTCGTCGAGCAGGTCGCGGCCGTCCTCGATGCCGACGGACAAGCGCACCAGCCCGGCGGTGATGCCGTGACGTTCCCGCACCTCCGGGCCGACCAGCTGATGCGTGGTGCTGGCCGGGTGCGTCGCCAGCGACTCCACGTCGCCCAGGGACACGGCCTGGGTGAACAGGTCGAGGGCGTCGAGGAAGCGCTCTGCGGCGGCCGCGCCCCCCTTCAGGTCGAGCGCCACCATGCCGCCGAAGCGCGCCATCTGGCGGCTGGCGAGCACGTGCTGGGGATGCTGGGGGAGGCCGGGGTAGTGGACCTCGGCGACCGCCGGATGGCCGAGCACGCCCCGGGCGAGCTTCTCGGCGTTGTCGCAGTGCCGCTCCATGCGCACGGGCAGGGTCTTCACCCCGCGCAGCAGCAGGAAGCCCTCGAAGGCGCCCAGCACTGCGCCTACGTGCCGGAGACCGTGGCTGCGAAGCTCCGCGGTCAGCTCGGCCGACCCGGCCACCACGCCGGCGACCACGTCGCCGTGCCCGCCGAGGTACTTGGTGGCCGAGTGGACCACCACGTCGATGCCGTGCTCCAGCGGCCGCGTCAGGTACGGGGTGGCGAAGGTGTTGTCCGCGACGGTGAGGATCCCCTTGCCGCGCGCGCAGGCGGCCACGTGGCCGAGGTCGTGGATGCCCAGGGTGGGGTTGGTGGGCGTCTCCAGGTAGATGACGCGGGTGGCGGGCGTGATGGCGTCCTGCAGCTCGTCGTCGGCGATGTCGCGGTGGCGCACGCCGTAAGGGACGAACACGTCCCTGAGCAACCCCTCGGTACCGCCGTAGAGCGGCCCCAGGGTCAACACCTCGTCCCCCGGGCGGAGGGTGGTGAGCAGCAGCGCGCTGATGGCCCCCATGCCCGAGGCGAAGGCCACGGCGTCCTCGGTGCCTTCCAGAGACGCGATCTTCGTCTCCAAGGCGCGCGTGGTGGGGTTGCCGATCCGGCTGTAGAGGTAACCGTCCTCCTGGCCGGCGAAGAGCGCGGCCCCGCGCGCGTGGTCGCCGTAGGCGAAGGTGGAGGTCTGGTAGATGGGGGTGGCGTGCGCCCCCGTTTCCGGGTCGGGGTGCTGGCCGTCATGAACGGCGCGCGTGTCGAAGCGGTGTCGGGAACGGGCACTCATGGTTACGCTCCTCGACTCCCATTCAAGCAGACGCGCACGCGCCGAACGGCCGTTGTCTCACCGCCCCCTCCGACACCGTGCAACTCGCTGCGCGCCGCGGGATCAGGGCGTGTAGCGCTGGACCCGCCCCCAGACGCTCTGCGCGCCCCAGATCCCCTGACGCAGGCACTCGAGCTGCACGATCTGGCTGTGATCGACGAAGAGGTTGACCCTGGGGCCGTAGTTCTTCACGTACCAGGTGAACACCGCCGGGTCCGCGGCCTCGAACATCACCCGCTCCAAGCCGAGGCGGGAGATGAAGCTGGCAACCACGTCCGTGCGCCAGGTGCTGACGTTCTCGGTGATGCCCTCCGACTCGATCATGAGCAGGTAGGCGCCGGCGTCCAGGAACCGCTCGGCCTGCTGGATGGCCCACTCTGGGTCCTGCACGCCTTCGCTCGCTAACGCGGACTCGGGCGTGTCCCCCCCGGCGCCGAACTGGATGCCGATCTCCGGCTTGGCCTTGAGGCCGGCGCGCTGCACGCGTTCGATCAGGCGCAACCAGTCGTCGGTGTCCAAGCTGATGAAGCCGGCCGAGAGCTCGATGATGTCGAAGCCGACGCGTTCGCAGGCATCGACGTAGGCGTCCACGGCGTCCGGCCCCTGCGTGAGCACGTACTCCATGAAGCCGCCGGTCGACACCATCACGTCCCGCTCGTGGGCCGTGTCGATGATCCGGGCGAGGGTGTCCTCGGGGATGAGCGTGAACGATCCGCCAGCGAACTTGAGCGAGTCCACGTAGGGGTGCATGGTATCGAGCACGTCGGCCAGGTAGCGCGGCCCGACGACGCTGTAGTAGGGGCCGCGGATCTCGGTCAGGCCTCGTGAGCGCGGCTTTCCGCCGCGCACTGCCGTGCGAAGGAAGTCGAACTCGGCGTTCATGGCGCCTCCTCTCCCGCGGGCGACAGGCGTACGGCCTGTCGCCGCCGGATGCGGACGACAGGAGGCGCCCGCAGGGCCATTGTGCGATCCCCGGAGGGCGCGCCACGCTTCCCGGGTGACAGCGCCCACCGCCCGGCTGTCCCATGCCGGGCGCGTCAACGGACCGTCATGCCTTCAGACCGTCGGCCCAGACGTCGACCTCCTTCTCGGCCTCCTCGTGGGGAAGATGGTAGGCGTCTCGCACCTTGTCGATGAGCCGGTCGCGCCGGCCTGCAACGACCTGCAGCTCGGCGTCCGAGACCCTCGGCCACACGGACTTGGCCTTCGGGCTGAGACGCGACCACTCGTTTCGGATCCGTTCCCAACGCATCGTTCAGGCTCCTTTCCCGCTCGCCGCGGTGTCGCGGGACGACGGCTGCGCCGGGGGCGCCGCGCCTCTCCCCGACCCGCGGACGAGGAACAGCGGGACGCCGACGCGGTGGAGCAACCCTTCCGCGACGCTCCCTCGCACCAGGCGTCCGAGCGCGGTGCGGCCGTGGGTGGCCATGGCCACGGCGTCCGCTTCCTCCTCGCGCACGAAGCGCGCGATCTCGGCCACGGGGGCGGCGCCGAAGCGCACCTCGACGGCGACCTCGTACCCCTTGGCGCGCATGGTCGAGGCGTCGCGCTGCAACCGGCTCTCGAGTCGCTCGCGCTCGCCTTCCACGCGCTGCGACGGGAAGCCGCCCAAGGGCGCGGAGGGGCTCGAAGGCGCCGCCATATGGAGGCCCCCACCGGGCAAACCGGCGGCGCCGGCGGCCGCCGGGACCCGCCGCACGGCCGGCGGCTGTGCCACTCGGAGCAGGGCGAGGCCCCACTGCCCGGGAGGGAACGTGCGCTCCACGTACGGGAGGACGGACCGGCTGAAGAGGGAGTCGTCGAGCGGGATCACGAGGCGCATCATCTTGGACCTCCTGTCCACGTTCGTTGCCCGGACTCTAGGGGGGGTCGCTGAAGGCCGCATGAGCGTTGGCTGAGCGCCGGCGGCGAAGATGAGGCGGTGCCGGGGCCGCCGAACGGCCGATGCCTGCGGCGGCCGATGCGCGCATGAACGGCCCTTCACGCGAGGCGGCTCGGGCTCATGAACGGCGGGCGCGACTCGGGCCGCCGGGCCCGCCGCGGACCCGACGCGCCGCCCGCCGCCGCTCCCGGCCGCCGCTTGCCGCCGGCAGCCGAAGCGGCGCGCGCCTTCAGCCGGTTTCGGGGAGCGGCAGCGGCTCGAGCATCTCCAGCGCCAGCGCCGCGCTCCAGGAGAAGCCGCTGGCGCCGGCGGCGCTGCCGTCGCGCGGGTCGTAGTACTCGAAGAAGCCGCCGGAGCGCATCAGCGCCAGGCTGTCTCGGCGCACCCGCTCCGCCAGCTCGGCGTAGCCGTAGCGTTCCAGCCCCTGCATGACCATCCAGTTGATCAGGATCCATACCGGTCCGCGCCAGTAGCGCCGCGGCTCGAAGAAGTAGTTGTTCTTGGCCTGCGACGGCACGAGGAAGCGGCTGTGCCGGTCGGGTGCGTACTCCTCGGGGTTCTCGAGGTGGGCGCCGACGAGCACCTGCGCCTGGGCGTGGTCTGCCAGGCCGGCGTAGAGCGCCAGGAAGGTGGCCACGCCGTTCTCGCGTATGAGCTGGTGGTGGCGCGCATCGAAGGCGAAGAAGAGCCCTTCCTCGTCGTCCCACAGCTTGTTGGTGAACGCCCGCCGGAGGCGGACGCGCCACCCCTCGATCTCCGCGGTGGGCTCGCCGATCTGGTCGGCCAGCGCGATGAGGTCCTCGTGCGCCTGGTAGGTGACGGCGTTGAAGAGCGTGTCCTGCACCAGGAAGGGCGAGCGCTGGTACATGGTCTCGGGGTCGTACCCCCAATGCCGGAAACGGTCGATGAGGTACACGAAACGCTCGTAGTCGGCGTGCTGCGGCCGCTCGTCGGCCGACACGTGAGCGCTGTCCCGGCGCTGGTACGCGGGCATCTGCGAGGGGGTGACCTGCATGAGCGGTTGCACGAAGCGGGCGGCGTTGTCCGTGCCCGACTCCCAGGGGTGAACGATCGCCACCAGCCCCGTTCCCTCCGGATCGCGGGCGCGGTGCAACCAGCGGTGCCACCGAAGCAACCTGGGATAGACCTCGCGCACGAACGCCAGCGATGCCTGCCGGTCACGGGCGCGGCGGTGCATCCGGCGGATGCAGGTCGCCAGCAGGGGCGGCTGCACCAGCCCCGAGGTGTGGACGCGCGGCGGCGCGGCCACGCTCTGCTCGATCTGCCAGAAGTCGGGTCCCGGGAAGTAGTCCGAGGAGCCGTTGTGGTAGACGACGTGGGGGATCATGCCGTCGAGCCACTGCCCCTGCAGGAGGGAGCGGACCTCCTTGCGGGCGCGTGCCTCGTCGAAGTGCGCCAGCCCCATCGCCACGAGAGCGGCGTCCCAGTTCCATTGATGGGGGTACTGGTGCCTACCGGGCTTCACGAACTCGCCCTCGTCGTTGGCGGTGAGCGTCTCCCGGGCGCACGCGAGAAAGTCCTGGTCGGGCTTCTCGGGGGGGAAGGGACCGCTACCGGGCACCGGTTCCTCCACGGGCGTACTCTACCCCAGCTGGCGGGCCGCCGTCAGGACGGGCGCTCCGCCCACTCGATCACGGCCGCGACCCGGCCGTCGCGGACGCGCACGTGGGGGCCGCCGGGATGCGCCTGCGCCGCGGCCGCCCGGTTCGAGACGCCGAGTCCCATGCCGAAGGGGAGCCGCGCCGCGGTTAGCTCGAAGCGGGCGCCGCGGACGTCGACGACGGCGTCCCCCTTCAGGCTGAGGAGGCTGAACACGGTGCCGTCCGGGAGGTCCAGCGCGGCCTCGTCCCCGGCGCGCAGGGGGTGGCACTCGTGGCTGCCGCCGAAGAGGCGTACCGCCACGCCCTCGGCGCGCAGGCGGCTGCCGATGAGCAGCGCGGCCAGCGTCTGATCGAGACGGCCGTCGAAGACGCCCGCCAGCACCAGCTCCCCTGCGCCCTTCTCGAGGGCCGCTCCGATCGCCAGCTCCAGGTCGAGCTCGTCCTTGTCGCGCGGGTGCTCGCGGCGGGGGAGAGCGGCGTAGCGGCGGCGCTGCGCGTCGCTGGCGCTGTCGAAGTCGCCGACCCAGAGGTCGGGCGTGAGGCCGAGCGCGTCGGCCAGGCCGATACCGGCATCCGCGGCGACGACCAGGTCGATGCCGGCGAGCGCCTGCTCGAGGCGGGCCGTGAGCGGCGCCGGGCCGCCCGCCAGCACGGCCGCTCTCAACCCGGCCCCTCTCAACCCGGCCCCCGTCAACCCGGCCCCTCTCACCCCGGCCGCCTTCGATCCGCTCGCCTCCGGCCCGGCCGCGGCGCTCACGGCTCCTCCAGGGCCAGCCAGGCCTCCGCCGGCACGCTCAGCGCGAGCTGCGAGCCCTCCAGGGGCGCTTCCGGGAGCTCCCGAGCGTAGCCTTCCCAGGCGAGCTCGATCCCCCACGCCGGCAGCGTCAGGTCGAGCTGCCAGCGCAGGCCGTCGCGCCTCGCCCGCCGCACCGTGGCGCGGGTCCCGGCCCGTCCGTCACGCGGGTCGTCGGCCGCGGGCGCTGAGCCTGCCGGCGTCGGGCCCACCGGCAGGATGGTGATGAGGTCGGCGCGGAGCAGCACGGTGTCGGCGCGCGGCGCCACCGGCACCGCAGCTACCGCCTCGCGCCCGTAGAGGTTGCGGTGCCCCAGGAAGCGCGCCAGCCAGCCGCTGCGCGGGCGCTCCAGCACCTGCTCGCGCGTTCCCGCCTGGGTGATGCGGCCGGCGCGCATGATGGCCACCCGTCGCCCGATGGCGAAGGCCTCCGATTGGTCGTGGGTGACGTAAACCGCCCGAACCGGCAGCGATGACAGCAGCCCCCGCAGCTCCTCCTTGAGCGCCTCGCGGAGGGTCTGGTCGAGGTTGGAGAGCGGCTCGTCGAGGAGCAGCACCTCCGGGCGCGGCGCCAGGGCCCGGGCCAGCGCCACGCGTTGCTGCTGCCCGCCCGATAGCTGCTGGACGCGACGCTGCTCGAGCCCCTCCAGCCCCACGAGGTCGAGCAGCTCGCGGACCCGCCGCCGCTGGTCGTCGCGTGACCAGCCCAGCTCCACCAGGCCGAAGGCCACGTTCTGCGCCACGTTGAGGTGGGGGAAGAGGGCGTAGTCCTGGAAGACCATGCCGAAGCGGCGGCGTTGCGGCGGCAACGCGGTGATGTCGGCGCCGTCGAGGCTCACGCGGCCCGCATCCGGCGCTTCCAGCCCGGCCATGAGCCGCAGCAGCGTGCTCTTGCCGCAACCGCTGGGTCCCAGCAGCGCCAGCGTCTCGCGCTCGCCCAGGTCGAGGCTCACGCCGTCGACGGCACGCGTGGCGCCGTAGTGCTTGCGGAGCTCATCCAGGCGCAGGCTCATGGGGCGCACGCATCATACCGTCGCGGGCGGCCGCGCCGCTGACGTGGGGCTGGGGCCGGGGCCATCAGAACTCGCTCCGGCCACGGCGCTGCAGGAGCATCATCACGGCGCCCGTGACCAGCATCAGCAGCAGCGCGAGGGCCATGGCGGCACCGTGGTGCTGGGCGCCGGGGCGCCCGAGGCGGTCGTAGATGGCGACCGGCAGGGTGGCGTACTCGGGGCGCGCGAGCAGCAGCGTGGCGCCGAACTCGCCCATCGACACGGCGAACGCGAAGCTGGCCGCGGTGAGGAGCGCCGGGCCCAGCTGCGGCAGCTCCACCCGCCACAGCGTCCGCCAGGGGCCCGCGCCGAGGGTGGCGGCGGCGGCGCCGTGGCCGGGGTCGAGGCCGCGCAGCGCCGGCAGGAGCGAGCGCGCCACGAAGGGGAAGGCGATCAACGCGTGCGCGAGCGGGATCCCCCAGGGGTGCGCCACCAGCGCCGGGAAGGCCAGCAGATAGCCGAAGCCGAGGGTGATCGGGCTGGTCGCCAGCGGCAGCAGGCTGAGCTGGTCGAGGATCCGCCAACGCCCCCGCGCGACGGCGTATGCGAACGCGAAGCCGACGGCCAGCGCCACCAGCGTGCTGAGCGTGGCGAAGAGCAGGGAGTTGCGGAGCGCCAGCCCCAGCGAGGCGAAGCCGATGACCGCGCTGGGGCGCGCCGCGAACCCCAGATTGGCGAGCGAGGGGAACCTGCCGCCGGGCCCCTGCAGCGCCTGCACGGCCAGCGCAGCCAGCGGGGAGAGGATGAGCAGCGCGGCGACCGCCGTGTTCAGCCCCAACACCGCGCGGGCCGCGCCTTGCGGACGGGGTAGGGCCCGCGCGGGGGTCGGCAGCGCCAGCGACAGGCGCGACTGCATGCGCGTGTAGACGAGCGTCACGGCGCCTACCACGATCAGCTGGGCGAGCACGAGCACGGCCGCCTGCCCGAGCTCGAGCAGGTGGGCGGTGAGCTGGTAGATCTCCACCTCGAGCGTGGCCAGGCGGGGCGCCGGCGCGAGGATCAGGATGACGCCGAAGCTGGTGAAGCAGAACAGGAACACCAGCGTCGCCGCGGCGAACAGGGCGGGACGCGCCAGCGGCAGGCTGACGCGTAGCGTCCCCCGCCAGGCGCCGGCGCCCAGGGTGCTGGCCGCCTCCAGCAGGCGCGGCGCCGCGCCCTCCAGGAAGCTGCCCACGACCCGCACCACGATGGCGTAGTTGTAGAAGACGTGCGCGAGCAGCACCAGCAACAGGGTGTTGCGCAGGTCGAGTCCGAGCAGGCCGCGGCGGCCGAAGAGGGCGAGGAAGCCGATGCCGGCGACCACCGTGGGCATGACGAAGGGGATGGTGAAGGCGGCCGTGAGCAGGCGCTTTCCGGCGAAGGCGTAGCGCGCGAACAGCAGCGCGCCCGGCAGACCCACGGCGACCGTGAGGAGCGTCGACAGCAGGGCCTGGCCCGTGGTGAAGCCGAGCCGTTGCCAGTAGAAGGGGTTGGAGGCGACGTGCGCCAGCGCTCCGGCGTCCGCGAAGGAGCGTTGCAGGATGACGCCGAGCGGCAGCAGGAAGAAGACCGCCAGGAAGGCGGATGCGGCCACGCCCAGGAGGGTGCTGACCCAGCTCGGTCGCATGGCTCGCAGTCTAGCCCCGGCAGGCGCCGCAACGGCCTCGGGCGCGGCGTCCGGAGGGCGTCGCGCCGCCGGCGCCGGGCGGGGTTGGCGCGCCGGGCGGGCCCGCGCGGCCGGCCGCGTCCGTGCCCGCGCGAGCGGAGCGCTTCATGAGAGGCGCCTGGGCCGCGGGGGCCTCTTCATGAGGAGTGCGATAGCGTCTGGGACGGTGCCTATGGCGGTCGCGCTCATGTGCCCTAGACAAGGGGGGGCGGTGTCGGGTACAACTCTCGCGTGGAGCCGACGCCCGGGATCTCGGGCGGTTGGCATGCGAGGAGGCACGCCATGCTCCGCTGGCTGAGAAGGATCCGCTTGCGACCCAAGGCTCGACCGACGCGCGCGGTGGCACGTTCCATCCGCCACGAACGCGCGGTGCTCGAGCGGTGGGCGCGGCGCACGAGCAACGACCGCTACAAGCTGCCTTGACCCGCCGCCCCGAGGGGTGCGGCGGGACGGCGGGGACGCCTTCACGGGCGTCCCCGCTCCTGTCGGGCCCCGCCGTCCACCCAGGCCCGCCCGGATGGGCCCGCGCGGCGTCTCCTACCGCACGGCCGACGGTGCCCGCCCCTGCTGCACGACCGCCGTCCACTGCTCGATCCAGTGCTGCAGGCCGCCGGCGATGGCCTCCGGGCTGAGGTCCGCCACCTGGGGGCCGCTCGGTACCCGGGCGTACTGCTCGAACGCCGCCGGCAGGGCCGCGCCCCCGATCACCGGGTAGACGAACATGTTGGCGGGGATGTCCTCCTGGAAGCGCTTGGAGAGCATGAAGTCGAGGAACCGCTCTGCCGCCTGCCGGTGGGTCGTGCCCTCGAGGATGCCCGCGCCCTCGATCTGGCGGTAGGCGCAGCCGTCGCACAGCACGCTCTCGACCGGGCTCTCGGTGAGATCGCTCTTGGCGAACATCACCT